>Ga0067045_1030068_pt1 | contig 16868 bp, 17 predicted proteins | sample TerdegcTABiofilm_FD_59184 | JGI IMG/M metagenome (GOLD analysis project Ga0067045, IMG submission 59184) | Combined Assembly of (Gp0054472, Gp0054536) Wastewater bioreactor microbial communities from Singapore -Terephthalate degrading...
TCCTCTCCTGGATTTTCATCATCGTTCTTGCGTTTCCCATGGCACTCACCATGGGTTTTCTCTCCGCCCGGTTTCCAAATGACGGCGGGGTTTCATATTTCGTCACCCTTGCATTCAACGAACAGCTTGGAGCACTTATCGGATGGTTTTTCCTGGTATCAGGAATTATTGGTGTGCCAATTCTTGCATTAACCGGGGCCGGATATATTGCTGCTGCATATGGGCTTTCAGAAGCCGTCAGAATTTTTATTGCTATCTCGATTATTCTGGCAGGCCTTTTTCTCAATTACATCGGTATGCGGGTCAGCAGTCAGGTGCAGATAGGAGTCGTCCTTGGGACCATCTGCATTCTGCTTGGTGCATGTATCGGGAGTTACCGGTCCGTGGATCCGTCTCATTTCACTCCGTTGATTCCACACGGATGGATGAGTATCGGGTATGCATCAACCTTACTCTTCTGGAGTTATATTGGTTGGGAAGCCGTGACACATATTGCCGAAGAGTTTGAAGATCCGAAGCGAGATGTAGTCAGGGGCACGATCATCGCATCAGTCATTATCGGAAGTCTGTATCTTCTCACTGCATATGTTGTTGTTGGAACCGGGATGTATGGACCGGGAATATCGGATGTTTCACTCGTGTATCTGATCAAGGGATCATTTGGACAGTTTGGCATGATTCTTACCGGACTGACAGGATTATTTGTCTGTCTGGCACCATCCATATCCTACATCGGAGCAGCATCCCGGCTTTCCTACTCTCTTGCCGTTACCGGGTATGCACCGTCATATCTTGCACGGTTATCAGAGCGATATTATACCCACATCGGAGGGCTTATTTTTTTGGCCGGATGCTTTTCAATAGTATTTATCATGTACAGTACCGGTCTGCTCTCTCTTGCATTTCTGATTCAGCTCCCGAACTCCACATTTATCCTGACGTATATTGGTGGATGTGCAGCCGGGATGGTATTACTCAAAGATAGCCGGTGTGCATTCTATTTGAGTGGGATTTCACTCATATTAACATCATGTATCCTGCTTTTTGTATCATGGGCGATTTTATTTCCCATTGGTATAATCCTCATCTGGAGTATTTTCCTGATAAGAAAGCGGAAAAGTATGGTAAATCTCTCAAATGACTTGTGATAAGGGATACTTGTGTCTCTGATATAGAATTTTCTGATACCTATAACAATTCTGTTTTTTGCCTGTTCCATAGGTAGAGTATAACCAGAATCTGTATACATAACACCATCCCGGCCATGAATGCTTCATCCCATCCGAGTAAAAACCCTCCTTTTAGTGTCCCTTCTGCTGATGAAATACTCCAGGTGAGCGGCCACATAATGAAAAGATTCATGGTTATCCGGAAGAGTGCGGCAAAAATCCATCCAAATCCCATGAGGACAAGGATCATTAAAGCCGGGTATGTTCCGATATGATATGCACCAAGCACACATCCCGTGAGCAGAATGCCCGGAAGAATTCCAAACGCCTTGTCAAACCGAATCTGCAGCCATGCGAAGAGAAAGAACGGTTCCCATAAAATGAGTCCGTTTGTCAGAAAATGAGGGATAAGAGCATCTCCATATGAACCATACCGCATGAGTACAAAGTACAGGAAAAAAATAGCGAGCAGGATACTGATTAACAGGCTGAGCATGAGCCCCTGTTTCTTTATCCCGGTTTCCTGAAGGATATCCTGGTGGTTTTTGCATAACCACCAGAGCGGGAAGACAACCAGAAAGATGGTGAAGAGAAATGAATATGATTGTTTCATGATTCCTTCCGGAAGATGAACCATCAGGTAATATCCTCCGCAGATCATAATAAGTGCAGTAACCATTGCGACAACCGTATCCCGCGTTGGATGCCAGACTATCCAGTGATGTTTTTTTCCATGCATCATTGATGATATGATCATCGGAAATGTAAGTATTTCAAGGTGATTGAGTGAGGTATGTCAAAAAAATCTACAAAAGAGTAGGGAAAAATCTGATTGTTTGAGATTATTTCCTCTTTTTCCCTATCACCCGATATATCATATATGAGAAGAAAAATGTCCCCTTTTCTCCAGCCTTTTGAAAACCATCCATCAGTTCATCAGCCTGGATCTGTGACATTTTTCCATTCTGCACTGCTCCTGCAATAAAATTATCAAAATTCATCGCACGGCGTATCGTCGGAAAATCTTGCATTACGACTGGTTCAACCTCTATTGTTGTATCCAGTTCAGATTCAATGAAATATCGATGAAGCTTTCTTCCGGTCCACCCATCCGGAAAGGAATCTGTACAAAATGAGATGAGTGAACGGATTGTCTCTTTGTCTCCCGGATCAAGGGCCATAGTCCCCCAGTCTGGTTCAGTGATAACCAGAGTTCCACCCGGCTTTAATATTCTGATGAGCTGGGTTAAGATTTCAAACGGTTCTGGTGAGATCTGAAGCAATCGTTCAACATAGATGGCATCAAACGAATTATCCTTAAAAACCGGGTTTCGAATATCCCCATGCATGAATGTAACATGATCCAGATTTTTGGGTTTCAGACTTTGAGCAACGGAGAGCATGGATGTACTTGAATCAAGCCCGATAACCTTTCCCTGTGCTCCCACCCAAGCCCCGATTCTGCAGGTATCAAATCCTACTCCACATCAGGCATCAAGGATCGTATCCCCTGGCTTAAGACCAAGGGCGATGTAATTGCGATCTTTGATGCTTCGAAACTCGGGAACTGAATCTACGAATTTCAAATATTCAATGAAATAATCCGATTCACCTGATTTATCAACATCCTGAAAACCGGTGGGGACCGATTCAGTATCCATACTGTACTATTCATTCTTCTCCAAAAAATAGCATTTTACATATGGACCTGACAAAAGGACAAACCTTCCCCCATGGGAAAGTGCGGTCATCTATACCTGTCTGAAGCACACATGTATGAGTAGCACTATGATCCCGGAAAAGATACCCATCGGCAGGTTTTCAATGATTACCCGTCTGACCTGCAAAGCACTTCGTCTCTATGATGTAACCGGTCTCCTCTCCCCGGCGGTGAAGGACCGGTTTACCGGATACCGGTATTACCAGGTATCGCAGATTGAACGGGGTGTCATGATCCGGTCTCTTGTAGATCTTGGATTTCCTCTTGCACAGATAACTGAAGTTCTGGCAGCCAAGGAACAGGGGGATGACAGAACTGTGGCACACCTCATTCAGGAGCAACGAAAAAGGGTATCAACCGAGATCAAACGGTTACAATCCATAGATCATTTTCTGCAAAGACAGCAGATGGAGATGTTTTCCATGATTATAGCAGAACCAACCTTAAAAGATATCGATACCATCAGAGTTCTTTCTATTCGTGACAAGGGAACATATGAGGAGGTAATCCCAAAATTAATCGGCATATTATGCGAATATTTCTCTTCACCTATGAGAGGATCTGAACCGATTTCTATTACCGGGCCATTCATGACCATATATCATGATGGAGAATACCGTGAATATGATGCAGATATAGAAGTAGCCGCTCCCGTCACCGGGAGATTACCTGATCAGATCCCGGGTATTACCATTCGGACACTTCCAGGTGGCCGGTTTGCATCAGCAATACACAAGGGGCCGTATCAGGATGTACATGAGTCATGGGGAAAGTTATACGAGTGGACAGTAAATCAGGGATATGAACCGAAGGCCCCATGTCGGGATAATTACCTGAATGATCCTGATGAAGTGCCGGAAGAGGAATTACTGACTGAGTTACTCATTCCGGTATAAAATAAAAAAAAGGTGATTATCAAAATTTAAAAAAAATCATTTTCTTGCTAACCCGAAAATGCATTCATAGTAACAATCTGAACAATCTTCTCCATATATTATGCAATCATCCGATTCTTCACTTATATCATATGATTCACAATCACAATTACCTGAGCCTGTACTACATTCATAGTAACATTTAGAGCAACCCATGCCATAATAAAGGCAGTCATCTGATTCTTCTGAATATTTATCATAAGTTTCGCAGTCACATTTGTCTGTGCCCTCATAATATGGGCGATAGAAGATTTGAGTCTGCCCGCAGTAATTTGATTCGGAATTGGTAGACCAGGTTTTTTCCTCTGAATCCTCCACCACATAAGTTCCTTTTCTGATTACTTCATCAACATGAGCAACCCAGTTGGCATTTAAGACACCACCCATACCTGGTTCACCGGTAGTCTTCCACGGACCATAGGTCATCCCGTCATTCATATTTCTTAACATGATTTCGCCGGTGTAACTTGTCCCTTGTCCGTAGTTCCAATGGTAATTACTAATTTTGCAAATAAATACATCGGTAGTAAAAGTAACCTGTGGCCTACATTTTACTAAATTTTCAACTGCATATAGATTTCCATTGTCAAATTTTTCTGTACACTCATTAGATCCAGATCCAGTATTGGTTCCGGAATTGGTACCTTCTGTCTGGATACAGAAGACATATCGATATTTCTTGTCATAATTTGAATAGAGAGTATATGCTTCATTATCTGGAAGATCAGCGGGAGCAAACGATCGATCTTTACGGATATTAATCGAACCACCTTCATGGAATTCAATATCATATCCCTGACCTGCATCAAATTTTACCGGGCCATATTTCTGCCAGTTCCAATTTGCTGGCTGCCCGGATTCAGACGTTGTGAAATATCTCTCAACCTGGGCATACGTAATCATATATTGACCAGGAGGATAATGGGATCCCGCTAATGCTACCTGACTTGGCTCAACAGGGCCCCAATAATCAATGCAGGGTTTTACTGATGCACTCCCTCCCGTTGATCCGGATGTTGATTTACTTATACAGTATGCGTATGCACGCTCACCATCATTATTGGTAAAAGTAGTGTATGCATATCCGGATGGAAGATTTTCCGGGACTTTTGATGATGAAGATACCGAAGCACTTCCCCCACTAAAGGTTACATGATAGGTATTTCCTGCATACATCTGAATTGGTGAAGTATGTTGCCAAATCCAATTTATGGGGCGTGATTCCTCTGGCCCAAGAGGCTTTTGCGGGCTTTTCGCATAATGAAGAATGTACATTCCAGGTTGATAAAAGGTCCCTGCCTGCTCTATTCCCGTAGGTTCAATTGGTCCCTGAGGAGTACATGGGATTGCACTTGCAACATCAATCATGAAGATAAACAGAAAAGTTATGGCAAAGAATATTCCGATAGAACGAAAAAGTCTGAAATTATTTCTATTCATAATATTACCTCCGTCTTTCCTGGATATACAGATAATCTACCCTGTCTCCAGGTGATGGAGTAATTCGGCTGATACATTATAATATTTTGCATGATGGAGGGTTATATTAAAATACTGAATAAAACTTAATAGGATAGAATTCTTTCATATGATTTTTTTTCTGGCCATAATTTTAGATTTGGTGAAAAATCTAATTTATTATTTTTCAAAAATTAATGACTGAAACTCTAACATAGGTGAAAGCAAAAAAAGGATGTCAAAAGTCTGAATACTATGAATCAAGATTATTTATATCCTGGATTCTGAATCATCAGGATGACTTCATTGATATCTTTCTTTTCAGAAGATATTTCATACTTTAGATTATGGGCCTCCATTTCAATCCAGGGTGGGATATGATCACAGGTAATCTCAATTGAGGAAAACTTCCCTGTTCTCATAAATTCCAATAATATCTGCTTACTGGTAATTCCTGGGATTTTTCCCTGTATCTCTTTAATTGAGACTACATACTCTCCTGGAGATCGTTCATAAGGGCCAGGAATAGCTACATTTTTCTGGGCTGATTTGTTTGCCTGTTCTTTTTCTTCCTCGAATAGAACATCATCAAGAAATTCATCAGGAGTTCCGGAGACCTCAAAGACACTACAACCAGCTTTCATGAGATCAAAATATAATGCTCCTGTTGCGGTTTTTGTAACAAAGATCTTACACTCTCCTAAAAAGGAGATAAGTTCCTGCATCTTTCTCCGAATATCTGATAAATTATCCTCTTCATCGGTAATAAATGACATCTCACGATCTTTATTCCATATTCCCCTGGTCCGTCTGTACACTACAACGGTTCCTGGTCTGGTAAGTGAGGAACTTCTCCCGTCACTTCCGATAACGGTGGCAATTTCACAAAACATAATGAAAATTTTTCAGATTAAGAGACGTTCGACGACTTTTCCACCTTTGATATGAGAATCCATGATCTCTTCGACATCATCAGCAGAGACCGATCCATACCAGGTATTATCCGGATATATTACAACAATCGGACCTTTTTCACACATGCCAAAACATCCGGTATTACTGAGAAAAACTTCTCCTCCAATCTCACGGTCATCTATCTCTTCAATAAACCGTTGCATAATCTCCAGACCTTCATTTGAATGACAATATCCCTTTGCCTGCCCGGTAACACGTGAACTGGTGCAGACAAAAATATGATGTTTAGGTTTCTGCATGAATTATTCCTCTCTGTTCGTAATATTCCGATGTAATTTGTTTTCTATATGTCCGATATTTTTGCTCAAGGTATGCATTGGTAATCCGTTCCAGGAGAGACAGGGTTCCTGAATAGCCAATTGTAAGAATTCTTTGGCCTCCAACACGGTCATGAATCGGATATCCAACCCTGACCACCGGGATATCATGCCGCTCAGTCAGGATCTTTCCTCCGGAATGACCGATTGCGAGGTTAGCACCCATTCTAAAAGATTCGTTCTCTATGACTGCGAAATCTGTCTGTTCGCAGAGTTTGACCGGAAAGTCTCCCTCTGGATATAACGAAGTAATATTCTTTGAAAATGTAGGACTGCCTGTTCCAGTTGCGATGACGACTGGAAAAGAACCATTTTCAATGCACAGGGATCCGATAGAGTATACCCGCTCAGGCTCTCCATATATGACCGGTTTTACTTCGGCCATGTATTTATGAGAATCAGCCATGGCATCACAGAGCCATCCCCGTTCAAGCATGATTGCGTCAGGGACTGGTTTATGGGTTATCGAATTCAGGGTTTCGATAAAGAGATCCATATTCTGAAGTCCTATAGGTAATGGCAGATTATAGAGCGGGACGCCGAATTCCTCTTCCAGATAAGCACCAGGTGACAGGGCATCCGGACAATTATACCCAAATTGGATGGTAGCCCGTGCACCACTCATCCTGGAGATATCTTCCCGTTTTGTCCCTCCGGGCGGGATCTTTTCATAGGTCTTCCCAAATGGCCGGTCAAGAGTCAGTGAGGTATCTGGGAGCAGGATATAGGGAACTCCCATGGATTCTAAAATTCGTTTCATCTCTCTTGTATCGGCAGGGCTCACCTGGGGGAGGATTATGTTTATCTTTTCATATGGGGCTGCAGGTTTTGCATAAAACCTGATAATATCCCGTAATGCAGTCCAAAATCCTTCTGTATGGGTGCCACTATAACTCGGCGTCGAAATCGGGATAATATCAACATCGGAGAACTTCCGGTCGGTCAGATAGGTATCAATGATCCGGCTGATATCTTCACCCATCGTCTCAGTCATACAGGTGGTGACCACGCCGATTACCTCCGGATGATAGATCCTGATTACATTATCAAGCCCTTTCCTGAGATTTTCTTCTCCGCCATAAATCGTCTGTTTTTCATTAAGTGAGGATGATGCAATATCGACCGGTTCATTAAAATGCTCTACCATTGATAGCCTCATGTAGGTACTGCAGCCCTGCGATCCATGAACCACTGCCATTGATCCTTCTATCCCTTTGAGGGCGATAACTGCCCCAAGAGGCATGCAGATCTGACATTGATTTTCGTTCACCTCTTTCAATGTATGCATATCAGGTTCCATTTGAAGCCTCCCATGATGGTGTTTTTCGGATATGGTTCCAGACCGGTGAGCATGCAGTTGTATACACCTCGTGGGCGAAGGTGATCGCCCCATCAAAACCGGCAAGACATTGTTTTCGGTCATGGTTGTGATCAACAAAGCCTACACCCAGTTTATGGGCCAGAACCCGTTCCTTCACTCCGCCGGCCATGATATCTACCTTCTTTTCAATGAGGAACCGTTCTATCTCTGCCGGATTCGTATCATCTGCAATAACAGAACCAGGTTTGAGCATACCATGAATCTCGTCATAATCCTCTGGTTTTCCTGTTTGGGTTCCACAGAACACTATTTCCATGTCAAGTTCCTTCAGTTGCCTGATGATTGCAAGAGCCTTGAATGCACCCCCAACATAGATAGCAGCACGTTTCCCGGCAAGTTTTGAACGATAGTACTCTATCGCGGGTTTTATCCTGGCAGTCTCCCGTTCGATAAGGTTCTCCGCACGCTCAATCATCGAAGGATCACCATAAAATTGTGCGATTCTGCGAAGACTTTCTGAAGTATTGTACGCTCCAAAGAAGTTCACATCAATATAGGGAGTCCCATACGTCTCTTCCAAAAGCCGTGCTATGTAATGCATCGAACCAGTGCACTGCACCAGATTGAGAAATCCCCCTGGTATCTGCTTTAATGCATGAACAGTTGAGTCACCGGTGCAGGCAACATTTATCTCAATGCCCAGCTCTTTAAGATACCGCTCAATGAGCCATTTCTCTCCACCAAGATTGTATTCTCCAAGGAAATTAATCTTTTTGGTTTTTGAAATAACTTCCCCTTCTTTTGGAGTGATGAGGCGCATTAGTGCATTTCCTGCAGCCTGATATCCGACAATTTTATTACCTGATATGAACCCGCTTGATTCTACCGGGATAATATCAATCCTATGTTTTTGTGATCGCTCTTTGCATACTGCGATGATATCATCTCCGATGATACCGACAACGCAGGTAGCATAGACAAATATCGCCGGCGGATGGTATTTCTCTACGATTTCATCAATGCACAATGCCAGTTTTTTCTCCCCGCCAAAGATAACATCCCGTTCTTTGAGGTCGGTTGAGAAACTATTCCTGTACATCTCAGAGCCGCTTGAGAGGCTGCCCCGTATATCCCAGGTATATGATGCACATCCCACTGGTCCGTGGATCAGATGAGCGGCATCAGTGATGGGATTGAGCACAACTCTGGCTCCGCAGAACACACAGGCACGCTGACTTACGGCTCCGGCAACACTGTCATCAGCACAATGAATCCGGTTTTTACTTATACCGGTTGTGATGATGGAGTTTTGTCGTTCGTCAAGTCCGGGAGATAGTACTCCCCCTGATACTTGCGAACAGGTAATCTCCATGATTATCTCCTGATTTTTATGTAATTACAATACCAGTTCGTAATCTTCGTCTGTTGCATCCCGGTCCCGGCGTTCGAGCAGGGTATTACTGATCATCTCAATGAGACGGAGACAGCCACGATATCCGGTTATTGGCATGAGAGGATGCACGGCTCTGTCAAGAATGGGAAATCCAACCCTGACAAGTGGGATATCCTCTGCACGAGCGATGTATTTTCCATAGGTTGTCCCAAGGAGCAGATCTACCGGTTCCTGCTTAATCCATTGATGGAGTTCAAACAGATCTCCTTCAGCTTTTACTATACTGCCTTCAATCTGGTACTGCTCAAGCATTTCATTGATCTCTTTCTCAAACCGTGATCCCGGAGTTCCTGTCAGGACATACTTCGGAATCATTCCCATAGCCAGGACAAATTCGGTGAGTGGAATTACAATATCCGGATCGCCGAATATTGCGACTTTTTTCCCCTGATAATGGAAATGGATGTCGATGAGCGTATCCACAACCTGACCACGTTCAATTGTCAGGGATTTTGGTACATCCACTCCGAAATTTTCTTTAAGGGCCATGATGAAATCATCAGTAGCTTTCAGGCCAATCGGGGTGTGGAGAGAAATACACGGGACGTTACATTTTTCCAAAAGCATAGCACCTGCTGCTTCTGAAGCAAAGGATCCTAATGCAAGCGTGAGCTTTGAATTCCCTGTGTCAATAATTTCATCAACGGTGGTTCCACCTTCAGGATAGAGCACATACCGGTTCGTTTGAGGAGCATCAAGGACATTTGTTGTATCCGGTAGCATAATCATTGATACACCAAGATCATTAACGATTCTCCTGATCTCTCTCATGTCTCCCGGATTTACAAACCCTGGCAGGATGTTTACCTGGTTCTTTTTCACCGGTTCATTCGCCTCTGCAAGGTATGAGACCATGGATTTGACCATGTTCGAAAAACCCGTGATATGTGAGCCGTAGTAAGACGGAGTATTTGTATGAATAACCCGTTTCCCTTCAGGAATTTCTGACTGTTTAATGATGGTTGGCAGATCATCTCCGATAGTCTCTGACAGACAGGTTGTGTGAATGGCAATAATCTCCGGATTATAAATCTCAAAGATATTCTTTATGGAGGTCTTCAGGTTTGCAGCTCCTCCGAATACCGATGCTCCTTCTGTAAATGAACTGGATGAAGCAAGGACCTGATCACGGAAATGACGGGTCAGGTGCATCCGGTGATATGCACAACATCCCTGAGATCCATGACTGTGTGGAAGACAGCCATGAATACCGAGTGCAGCATACATTGCTCCGAGCGGCTGACATGTCTTTGCCGGGTTAATTTTGCCTATGGTATGTTCTACCGGACCTTCCGGTACGCATTCAAGCATGATTTTCACCTGTTTGTGTTCCTTTTTCCCATGGTGGTGTAATAAACTTCCAGGCTGGTGTTGTCAGGGCATGTGCAACATCACGGGCAAAGTTTATGGCACCGTTAAATCCTGCATAAGGACCGCTATAGTCATATGAGTGGAGCTGTTTAGCTGGAATCCCCATTTTCTGGGCGATGTACTTATCCCTGACTCCGGCAAAGAACAGATCAGGTTTGAGCTCTTGTACCAGTCGTTCTGCTTCGTAATGATTACAGTCATCTATCATCAGATTCCCGGAATGCATATCCGGATACATACCTTCGTAATATCCAAGCTGCACCTTGTTGCATATCTCATCATATTTCTCCTTTGAGAGGTTGAGATGAACATGAGCTTCCTGGTATAATTCCGGATCAGGCGTGATATCCAAGTCAGGTATGTTTTTAGAATCTGCATCGGTTTTTATGGTTGGAATGACCTGCCTTCCTTCATAATCATCCCGGTGAGCAAATTCATATCCCGCTACAACCACTTCCATACCCAGATCTTTGAGCAGATGCTGGTAGTGATGGCTTCGTGAACCGCCAACAAAGGCAAATGCAGTCTTTCCAGTACAAATCTTCCGGTATTGTTCTATTGCAGGCAAGATTCGTGCTTCTTCTCGTGCAATTACTTCCTCGGTTTTTCGAATGAATGATTCATTCCCGGTAACGAGCGCGATATCCCGAAGTGATTTTTTCGTGGCTTCTATACCGATGAAATTAATCTTTAGCCATGGAATACCATATTTTTCTTCCATCATCTCTGCGATGTAGTTAATAGACCTGTGGCACATGACAAGGTTCAGATTTGCAATATGCAGATTCTGAATCTCTTCATAGCTTGAATCCCCGGTGAGAACACCCTGTACGGTGTACCCGATATCATGAAGAATCCGTTCAATTTCCCAGGAATCTCCACCAATGTTGTATTCACCAAGGATGTTGATTACGTATTCATCAGGTTTTTTTACTCCGTCTCCAGAACCGATGACGCGTTCCATCAGGATGTTATTGGCTATGTGGTGACCTGCAGACTGGCTGACCCCCTTGTATCCTTCACAATTGTATGAAAGTACTGGAATTCCATGTCTTTCTGATGCTGCTTTTGCTACCGCTCCCAAATCATCACCAATAAGACCAATCGGACAGGTAGCGCAGATGTTAATTGCAGGTGGATGAAACATCTCTACGACTTCATCAATCATCTTTGCAAGTTTCTTTTCACCTCCAAAGACAATATCCGGCTCCTGCATATCGGTGATAAAACACATGGCTGAGTAGATCTTCTCAGGTGGTGTTTTATCATCAGCCCGGGCTTTATTCCGCCTGGTTCCCCAACTATAATATCCGCATCCAACCGGACCATGAGTAATCGTCACCATGTTTTTTATGGGACCTACTACCACTCCTTTACATCCGGCATATGCACAGCCACGTTGAGAGATGATACCAGGAATAGTTCTGGTATTTGCCTCAATCTGCTGGCATGATTCTTCATGGTTAACACGGACGATATGTTTTATCCGGTTTTTTTTGACTTTATCAGGGTACGGGAGAAGTATCTCTTCCAGTACCTCATTGTTAATCGCCATATGAATTCCCCTTACCAGATTGCTGCTTCCCCTGTCTCTCCGGTTCTGACCCGTACCGCATCAGCGATAGGCATTACAAATATTGTGCCGTCACCGACCTGATTTTCGGTTTTATTTACTTTGATTATTGCATCGACGATACGGGGTACATCTTCATCATGTGCAAGAACGGTAAAGAGGCGCCTTGGAAACAGGCGACTTCCATCAAGGAAACTGGTGACCTGTTTCAAAGTCTCTGTCCCATCTATAACTTCACTGCAGGCAAGAGCGAGAAGTTCTTCTTTTCGTTCCTGGATGATGCTCGGATCTTCTACAGGCATTCCTCTTCCCATTACTTTCGTTGCAGTAAAACCCGCTATCCCTGCGTCGATTAACGCCTTTTTGGTAGCGTTCGTTTTATTCATCCGGATGACAGCCATAATCTCTTTCATGGTTTCTCTCCGGAAATTATAGACCGCGTCCGCCTCGAGAGATGGTATATACTTCGTCAATATGAGTAACGAAGATCTTTCCATCGCCAAATGTACCATCATCCCCGGTTTTTGCCGTCTTGAGAACAACATCTATGAAGGTATCTTTCTCTTCATCATGGATAGCGACCATAATGAGTGACTTTGGAATTTCATCATAGACCATATTCCCGATCTTTATACCTTTCTGTTTTCCCCGGCCTACTACATCAACTACTGTTGCTGCAGGAAATCCTGCAGAAGATAATTCTGCAAGGACTTCATCTTTCTTTTCCGGTCTGACGATTGCCCGCATAAGTAACATTATTTTTCCTCCGATTCTCTGTTTACAGGGCGTCAAGGAACCCGTGCTGCATCATAAGTTCTTCAAGCCGGTCCTGGGTCATGGGTTTTGGTTTGACAAACATCGTGTTGGTGTCAATTGCGTTTGCCAGGTTCTTGTACTCCTGAGCCTGGTTTGAATCAGGATCAAAGTCAATGACTGTCTTTTTATTGATCTCAGCCCGCTGGACCAGGTTATCACGGGGAACAAAGTGTATCAGTTGGGATCCGATCTCTTCTGCAAATGCCTTCAGGAGAGCATATTCATTATCTACCTTCCGGCTGTTACAGATAATTCCACCAAGTCTGACTTTCCCGTTGTCTGCATACTTCTGAATACCCTTGGCGATGTTATTTGCCGCATACAGGGCCATCAGTTCTCCTGAAGCTACGATGTAGATCTCCTCTGCTTTTCCTTCACGAATTGGCATTGCAAATCCACCACATACCACATCACCAAGCACATCATAGAAGACATAATCAAGATCCGATGTATAGGCACCAAGTGATTCGAGCAGGTTGATAGATGTGATAATTCCACGGCCAGCACACCCTACTCCGGGTTCAGGACCTCCTGATTCTACACAAAGGGTCCCTCCGTAACCTGGTTTTAAGATATCATCAAGTTCGATGTCATCTCCTTCATCCCGAAGGGTATCCAGAACGGTCTTCTGACATAATCCGTGCAGAAGGAGCCGTGTTGAATCAGCTTTTGGATCACATCCAACGACCATTACTTTTTTTCCGGCACTTGCAAGAGCAGCGACCGTATTCTGTGTTGTGGTGGACTTTCCAATGCCACCTTTTCCATAAATTGCTACTTGTCTCATGGGAATCACGATATTTTTTGTAAATTTGATATTCAGCAGGCTGTTTCGGACAGTTACGGATACCTGCCAGTAAACTTTATGGTTCTGTCAGGAATCTGAGACATCTCTCGTGTATTATCCGAATTCTGCTTCCGGTTCGGGACATCCGGATACATTCCGGTGCATATGGCTGTATGGTGATGCAGTTCTGGTGAAGGTGTAATGCTGCTCTGTATGGAGTGAATTAAACCATGCCGGTGTCCGGGTCTTTCCGCCTGAAAGCAGATATCAGATTGTAGAATGTTCTAAAACACTCTTGTCCATCATCTCCCTCCTTTTGTTATACATCTTCATTGGATTCACAAATATATAAATTTGTTGGAAGGAAGTTACTTTCAAATACTATATAATATTAATGTATATTGAAAGAAAATTTGGATGGAAATAAATGATTGGAAATAATCGTATAATACAGAACATGACGTGCAGGAAGGTCTGTATTCTCATAATAATCCTGATAATTACCAGTCAATATTGTAATGGCGATGAGAATCAGGATGAGATTGTAATTTTTTCATCAACAATATTGAATGGAGTAGTGGATGATCTAAAGCAACAATATATTACAAAAAATCCGGGAGTTATGATAATAATCAATTCGGCTAATGCTGGTATGTTGGAAAATCAGATTCGTGAGGGTGCTGATTCAGACCTATTTCTTTCAGCATCTCGCGAAAATATTAACAATATAATGACTGCTGGCCTTCTTGATCCAAGAGATGTGTCTGTGTTTGCAAAAAATTCACTGGCCATACTTGTACCGAGAGAGAATCCAAAAAACATCCTGCAGATTTCAGATCTGATAAAACCCGGCGTAAAACTGGTCACCACCGTGAAAAATGCTCCCTTAAGGGGCTATACCGAAAAATTACTTGAAAATGCAGAAAAATCAGGAAGATATAATCCGGATATCCGAAAAAAATTTGAAGATAATATAATTATTGAAAGCCCGTCTGCTTCCGGGGCAATACATACGCTTATTCTCGGAGAGGCAGATGCAACAATTGGATATGCATCAGATATATCACCCGTTATGCAAAAGGACATTTTGGTAATTCCTCTTCCTGATGATATTGAGGTATATCCTGAATTATCTCTCGGGATACTGAAGAATTCAACTCACCGGGAAAAGGCTCAAGAATTCGTTGATCTTCTCATGTCTGAAAAGGGTGATGACATTTTGATACAATATGGGTTCATACCCGTCTCTCGAAAATCATGAAATCAATAAATATTAACCGGATTGTCATTGTAGGAGGCATTCTGGCAGGTATCATCACCGTCTCTTTTTTTATCCTGCCGGTAATCTCACTCCTGCTCAGATGTTCACCAGGGATTATTCTCAGTTCCGTACAGGACCCGTTCATTATACATGCAATTATACTCTCCCTTGGTACTGCCTTTATCACTACTGTGGTAATTGTTTTATTTGGAACTCCCCTTGCGTACATTCAGGCCAGAAAAGAATATCCGGGGAAAGATATCGTAGAGACAATTCTGGATATTCCAATAATCCTTCCACCTGCTGTAGCAGGCATAGCCCTTCTCCTTCTTTTTGGGAAAAAGGGGATTTTAGGTTTTTTCCTTTCAGAAATCGGAATACAGGTTTTATTTACCGTAACCGCGATTATTCTGGCGCAGCTCTTTGTAGCCGGACCACTGTATGTCAGGCAGGCAAAAAATGCAATAGTCATGGTACCTGTAGTGTATGATCAGGCAGGAAGAACATTAGGCGCATCGTCTTTTCAGATAATCATAAAAATTATTCTTCCTCTGGCCAGAAAGGGAATTTTATCCGGGATCATGCTTACATATGCACGAGCTGTCGGGGAATTTGGAGCAACCATGATGATAGCTGGAAATATTCCCGGAAAGACACAGACCATGCCGGTTGCTATCTATTCACTTCTCCAGACCGATATGGACGGGGCAATCAGCATAGCTGTGATTTTAGTATGGATCACGGTAATAATTCTCGTTATGGTTCGGGTGTTATCAGATCGGAGGCAGGTATGCTGAATGTCAGGGTGAATAAACAATTACGTGATTTTGGACTTCAGATATCATTACAGGTAGATCCTGGTGAAATTTTGGTCCTTTTTGGAGAGAACGGAGCAGGAAAAACTTCGTTGATATCTATGATATCCGGTCTTCTGGAACCTGATGGGGGGTTAATTTCTCTTAATTCGCATATATTGTATGATGCAGATTCAGGAATCAATGTTCCGACCGAGGAGAGAAATATCGGGTATGTATTTCAGAATTATGCCTTATTTCCCCATATGACGGTTGAAGAAAATATTGGATTTTCACTCACCTGCAGAGGGCTTTTAAAAGAGATCATTCACAAGAGGGTTCATGAATGGTTGGAAACATGCAATCTCACAAGTCTTGCAAAATTTCCTGTCACTGATCTCTCCGGTGGACAACAGCAACGGGTTGCCCTAGCGCGAGCCCTCATTATAAATCCTGACCTTATGCTTCTGGATGAGCCATTTTCGGCCCTGGATATGCGGACACGGGAACAGATGCGATATGAACTGAGAGATATATTGAAGAAAAGTCAAAAGCCGGCAATCCTGGTGACCCATAGTATTCGTGATGCGACATCCATAGGAGATCGGTTTCTCTTTCTTGAGAGAGGGAAGATAATCAGGGAGGGTTCTATTGAGGAGTTCTCTCATATGTCATTTGAACCAGACCTGCATGCATATACGTGTGTGAAACAATGAAATCGAGATAAATTCTCTGATGTTTATCGATTTTATCTCTCTTTCCGCCTGAATGCGGAGGGAAACAACTCTTCTTTTCCTGGTATCCGAAGTGCAGCCCAATACTCCTCAATAAAATCATTATCAACGAGGAGATCGATATATCCCATCCTTTCTGCAATCTCGGTTGCTTCCCGCCGTGCATCTATGGAAAGAAGACAGG
>Ga0067045_1030071_pt1 | contig 16863 bp, 16 predicted proteins | sample TerdegcTABiofilm_FD_59184 | JGI IMG/M metagenome (GOLD analysis project Ga0067045, IMG submission 59184) | Combined Assembly of (Gp0054472, Gp0054536) Wastewater bioreactor microbial communities from Singapore -Terephthalate degrading...
GTAATCCCTTATAATCTCCTTGAGCCATCGTAAGTAAAAACCTCCTTTCTTAAGGTTGAACTCTTGAAAAGGAGATATTACGATGGCTCGTCCTCCTAAATCAATTTGCGAACTATTTTGTACACTAGCCCCTGAACTTTACCAGGCATCTATAAAGCATTAGATAAAATAGAACAAACAATACTACGCCTACAGCTAACATAATCGTTTTATTCCAAAAGATAACCGCCCATATTATAGGCCATGAAGCAAAAGCCCATATATATATTGATGCAAGCGAGTTTTGTTTTATAACCACCCTTGAATTATTAGAATTTGTGGCTCCTCTTACTACTCTCTTAAATATAAGGGTATGAAGATGTAAATTATCGGCCTTTAAAGCTGATTTCTTCTTTTTAAATCGCCTCCTGTATATAGAAAAAATAGTTTCCCAAATTGGATATATTAAAAGCATTGCAGGAAACCAGGGGGAAATATCTTTGTTCCTCAGAACTATAAGAATTGACAAAATGGCAATAATAGAACCAATTAAATAGGCTCCACCATCTCCTAAAAATATAATTCCTCCTGGGTAATTAAAAACTAAAAATCCTAAAATCGCGCCTGCAACGGCAAACGAAATTATCAAAATATTCAAATCGCCGACTTTAAAAGCAACATAAGCTATTCCCCCTATAATCAAAATAGATATAACGCCCGAAAGCCCGTTCAAACCGTCAATTATATTTATTGCATTGGCAAATCCAGCTATTGCAATTATTGTTATGATAAAAGAAGCTGGCCAGAAAGATAAGAGTTGATCCAAAATTGATATAGATGATCTGATTAATCTGGCATCCATTAAGTAAAAAGGTAAAATTGCTGCACAAAGCATAATAAAAAATCTATATTGGGCACGAATGGCTTTTGTAATATCCTCTAAAATACCTATCAAAAAAAAGGGCAAAGAAGATAAAAGTATTTTCCACATCAGCTCCGCAAAATTACCCGTTTTAAAAAAGAAATAAAACCCAGTAGCAATAAGAGCAACCCAAATCGCCAGGCCGCCTACCCGCGGCACTTTGCCGAAATGGATCTTTTGTGGCCCCTCGTTTTCATCCAAAATGGCCCCATTGCGTTTGCCAAAAAGAATAATTGCGAAGCAGGTTATAAAAGACAAAATAAATGAAAATAAAAAGGTTCCCATCTGCCTTCTCTAATTATTTAAAACTTATTTTTTATTATCTATCAGCAGCTTATTTTATTTAAAGCACTTTATATAGCTTATCAGTTTAAAAATGAGATATATTAATTAAAAAGATCATGGTAACTCTTTGATATAGTTTCTAACGAAAAATATTTCTCCGCATATTTTCGACCTGATAAGCCTTTTCCCAGCAAATATTCTCTGTTCTCATAACACCATAAAATCTTCTGAGATATCATTTCGGGCGAATTAGGAGGGCAAACAAGCCCACAATCTGATGCTACGATAAGCTCATGTAAATCAGACCCTTCTTTGGTTGTTGCAAGGACTGGCCTTCCGGAAGCCATAATCCTATATATTTTTGATGGAATCGCATTTCCCACAATACTCCCATCCTGAGGAACAAAACACAAATCCGAAGCAGCATAAATTTCAGGCACCTTAGAATAAGGTTGAAAGCCAATCAGGGTAATATTCTTCAAATTGAGCATATCAATTTCTTTTGCTATTTTATCAAAAAGCATTCCTGTTCCAACTAAAATGAAATGAATTGAGCTTATTTCTCTCAACAAATAGGCCGCGTTAATAAATGATTCGATATCCTGTCCAGGACCAATGTTACCCGCATAACTTATAACGAATTTATTATCTAAATTAAATTCTTTTCTAAATTGATTTTCCTTGGGCATAGGATGGAAAAAATTAATATCAACAAAATTTGGTATTATAATTACCTTTTCCTTCGGAATGCCCTTTAAGATAATATTTTTGCTCATATCTCTTCCGATAACTGTTATCAGCTTAGCTTTTGAATATATAAATTTTTCAATAGAAAATAGAAGTTTTATTAATAATCTGTTTTTTAAATAGCCTGAATTTATGGCAAAATCCGGATAAATTTCTTGGACATTATATATATATTGTGCACCCAGTAATCTCGATATTATATAGGCAGATAAACCAAGAGTAAGAGGAGGTGATGGACAAAATATAACGTCTATTTTTTTCAAAAAAAATAACGGGGAAATAATTACAGCAATACTAAACCACGCCCAACTCAAGGCCCTGAGAAGGGGATTTTTCCCTTTCCTTGGCATATATACATGGAAAACGGGTATATCATTATAATTGCTTTTTTTTACAATATTAAATAAATATTTCTTTAATGGCTGTTGTTTTTCTGCGATGGGATCAGGATTATAATGCGGCGTTGAAGTAACTACAATAATATCGTTTCGCAAACGAAATAATTCTCTTGAAAGGTCTCCCATAATCTGGGCCGTAGACACATTATCTGGCGGGAATACAAGGCTTAAAATAAGTATTTTTGCCATTAGAAACTTATAATTTAAACCAGTTAACTCTATTAATATAATCTACATAGCTTATTATTACTCTTAAAACCTTATCAGAAACATTGGGCACATCATAATCTTTTACGATTTTTAAAGTTCTTTCTTCTCCTCTTTTTTGATCTTTCAGTATAGAGAGAGCATTTATAATTCTCGGCAAATTGAACCCGACCATCATTACCGCCCCTTCTTCCATCCCTTCAGGACGTTCATGCGCTTCTCGTATGTTCAAGGCAGGGAAATTTAGAATAGATGATTCTTCAGTTATAGTACCGCTATCTGATAAAACGGCTATCGCTCCAAGTTCCAGCCTTACATAATCTGTAAAGCCAAAGGGCTTACATAGCTCTACAAGTGAGTTTAGTTTTACTCCTTCGTTTTCTATTCTTTTACGGGTTCGTGGATGAGTGGAAACAATTATTCTTTTTTTGAATTTTTCGGCCAGTCCGTTCAGCATATTTACAAAATTATCAAAATGCCGGGGCTCATCCACGTTTTCTTCTCTATGACAGCTAACGAGGTAATAATCTTCCTCTTTGAGATTTAATTGTTCAAGAATCCTGGAAGATTTTATCTTCGGCATATAATAATACAGCACTTCATACATCGGGCTTCCGGTCTTAATAATTCTGTCGGCCGGGAAACCTTCTTTTAAAAGGTACTCCCTTGATATCTGGCTGTAAGGCAAATTTATGTCTGCTATATGATCTACAATTTTCCTATTGATCTCCTCAGGAACACGTTGATCAAAACAGCGGTTGCCAGCTTCCATGTGGAATATGGGCACTTTTCTCCTTTTTGCGGAATACGCTGCCAAGCAGCTATTGGTATCCCCAAGTATCAAGAGAGCATCAGGATTTTCTCTGGCAATGACCTCATCGCTCTTAGCTATTACCAGCCCCACTGTTTCAGCGGCAGTTTTCCCGGCAGCCTCGAGATAATAATCTGGCTTTCGTAGTTCTAAATCTTCAAAAAAGATATCATTCAATTCATAATCATAATTCTGTCCGGTATGAACCAGAATATGTTCGGTATATTTATCTAGCTTGGCAATAACCCTAGATAATCGGATGATTTCCGGCCTTGTGCCAACTACCGTCATTACCTTAATTTTTTTCATTCTTTACCTCTAAAGGATATGTATCAGGCTTTTGAGGGTCAAATATTTCGCTTGCCCAGAAAAGAACAATGAGTTCTTTATCTCCTATGTTCTCTATAGAATGAGTATATCCTGGGGGAATGTCAACTATCTGTAAAACGTTTCCAGAAACTCTATATTCAATGACATCCCCACGTTTAATATGCCGAAACCTTATTATGGCCTCACCATCTATTACAATAAATTTCTCCGTTTTTGTATCATGATAATGATTTCCTCTTGTAATTCCGGGCTTTGTTCTTGAGATAAATATCTGGCCGCTGTACGGTGATTTTAAAAGTTCAGCTAATTGCCCACGATTGTCTATTTTAATTTCTGGTCTATAAGCAAATTCATTTTCTGGCAAATAGCTAAGATAAGTAGCATAGAGTCGTTTGATAAATGGATCTGAAAAATCAGGTAATACCAAGCTTTGCCTACTATCCTTAAAGCTTCTAATCAATTCAACTACTTTGGCTAATTTGATCTTAAAAACAGGCTCTACTTCATAAAAGCCGGCACCTCTTGCTGGCGGGTTTTCTATCATACTCAAGAAGGTATTAACCACATCATCAATATAAACAAGTTCCAAGACTCGCTCGGGGTCTGTTATGTTTATGTCCAGATCGCTGGCAATATTATGGCAGAAGGTAGCGATGGCTGAGTTATAATTCGGTCTGCACCACTTCCCGAAGACATTGGGCAATCTAAATATGGCAACTGTCCCGTCATATCTTTCAGCCCAATCTATAAGCACCTCTTCTGCTCGTCTTTTGCTCTGGCCGTATGGATTATCAAGTCTTGCCTGAATTGATGAGCTAAAAACTATAGCCGGCTTAACTTTTGCTTCTTCTAAAAGAGACACCAGCCTTTTTGTAAAGTCCACATTGCCCGATTCAAATTCTTCTATCTTTTCAGGGCGATTAATACCGGCGAGATGAAATATTATATCTACCTGCCTAACTGCCTCTGCAAGAAAACCTAATTCATCATTTATATCAAATTCAAAAATGCGGTAATTCCCCTGGCGATTCAATGCCTGAACAAGATTTTGCCCTATAAATCCCTGGCTTCCGGTTACGAGAATAGATTTCATATTTGAGTCTAATCTTTACCTTTTCCAGTCTTCCAGTTCCTTCCGCACATAATCAACTTTCAATAATAATTCAATCAACTCTTCTTCACTCAGCCGATAGGTATTGTGTGAATTAAAATCTTCTTTTAATGAAATCTCAGGTTTCCCTTCGCTGAAATATAAGCCATAATTTAGATCTCTATCGTCCATTGGTATGCGGTAATATTTACCCAAATCCTCTGCCTTAGCCATTTCTTCTCTGGTAACCAGTGTTTCATATAACTTTTCACCGTGTCTTGTTCCAATTATTTTTATAGGATTATCAGCTTTAAATAATTTTTTCAACGCAGAAGCCAAAGTACCTATGGTAGCAGCTGGAGCTTTCTGCACGAAAATATCCCCCGGCTGAGCATTTTCAAAGGCATATAAAACCAAATCAATCGCATCATCTATGGTCATCATAAATCTAGTCATATTAGGATCTGTTATGGTGATAGGTTTTCCTTCTTTAATTTGAGAGATAAATAGGGGAATCACAGAGCCTCTGGAGGCCATAACATTACCGTACCTTGTACCGCATAATATTGTTTTATCTGGATTGCATAACCGGGCTTTTGCAATCATAATCTTTTCCATTAAAGCCTTTGACATACCCATAGCATTTATTGGATATACAGCTTTATCGGTGCTCAGGACAACAACCTTTTTTACCCCGGCAGCAATTGCTGCAGTAAGAACATTATCAGCACCCAAAGCATTAGTTTTAATGGCTTCAAGTGGATAAAATTCGCAAGAGGGCACCTGCTTAAGCGCAGCCGCATGAAAAACATAATCAACTCCTTCCATGGCAGCCGTTATAGATTCGAGCGAACGGACATCTCCGATATAGAATTTAATCCTTGGATCTCTATATTCATTCCTCATATCATCTTGTTTCTTTTCATCGCGGCTAAAGATCCGAATCTGTGCCACATCGGTCTTCAAGAACCGCTTCAATGCCGCATTTCCAAATGTCCCCGTACCGCCTGTAATTAAAATTATTTTTTGCTTAAATAATTTCATCGGTTTCCCCATATTTTGCCCCAAATTAATTGATCAATTCTTTATATATATCAAGATATCTCAAGTAATTTATTTTATAATCGAATTTTTTTACTGCAATATCTCTACATGTTTCCGCGCTAAATTCTTTTATATTATTTTTTATATATTTAATCGCTTCATATAAAGCCTTAGCAGATTTGTTCTTTACAACTAATCCACCGCCCTGATGAATTGCTTCAGGACTTCCCCCAGTATCAAATGTTATTACTGGAGTTCCACATGCTAAGGCTTCAATATTCGTATTCGGGAAATTATCTTCTAATGTCGGGTTTACAAAAACATTAGCCGAAGAATATATATCAGCCAGATAATAAGGATTTTGAATTTTCTCAATTCCAATAATATTTTTTGGCAATTTAATAATTTCTTTATTATTTAAACCTACTAATACAATTATCTCGTCTTCCTTAATATATCTAGATAGTTCTAAAAAATATTGATATCCTTTTCTATAATCTTGAAAATTCGCAACTCCTAAAATTATAAATTTATTATCAATGTTTTTTCTTTTCCTAAAATCATTAACTGTAGGCCTAAATGTTTTTATATCTATTCCATTGTAAATAACCTCTATTTTATATTCGCTAAGGAAAGAATCCTTTACTAAACTAAAAAGCCATTTAGATGGAACAACTATCCTTAATTTATTAATACCAGTAAATATCCTTCTTTTATTATCATAGTTTTTTTTTGAACTATCTATAAAATAAGATGCAGGATATTTGTTTTTTGCATCACATTTAAAACAACCAGTTTTCCATTTGTTACATCTCAGATAATCGAAATAGCAACAATGCCCAGTAAACGGCCAGCAATCATGAAGAGTCCACACTACTGGTATATTCCTTTTTTTAATAAAATCAAATAATACCTGTACATTAACATAATAGCCATGTAAATTATGCAAATGAATAATAGAAGGATTTAAAGAATCTAAAATATTAAGGAAGTTAATAGTTGATTTATAAGAACCAAACCCATGTTTATCAAATATTCTTGTAAGTATACCGTGAAAATATAAATCTATCTGACTACCAATTTTTATTAAGTATTTTTGCTCATCATGTTCTCCTCTCCCAAATGCGACATAGCTTTCATAATTTCTTTCTATCAATAATTCATGGATATATTTTACAATTTGACCTGTACTGCCAGTTTTATATACAGAATTAATGCTCAATACTCTCATTCTATTATTTAAATGATTTTTAAAAAATTAGTTAGACAAATATTATAAAGAAAATATATGTTCTTTAATCTTTTTTGCTGCGTTTTCAGGCGTAAAATTAGAAATGATATTCCAGGATTTATCACCCATTATTCTGATTTGTCTCGGATTCTCAATAAAATATTCCATTTTTTCAATCAATTCTTTCTCATTAAATGGATTTATTATAAATCCATTAATACCATCCTTAACTAAATCATAGGCACATCCAGCCCTATTTGATATAATGATTGGAAGTCCACAAGCCATTGCTTCATTCACTACCAATCCCCAAGGTTCTGATAGACTAGGCAATATTAAAACATCTGAAATCGAATAATATTCCACTATTTGTTCCCAGTCTACGCCTCCTGTAAATAAAACATCATCTATCCGTCTTTGCTCTACATAATTTTTTAATTTTTCTTTTAAATAACCATCCCCAACGATTATTAATCCCCAATCGTCAGCTTTATATTTTATTTTTTTTAGGTAACGGAATGCTTTAATCAATATTTCCACATTTTTTTCTTCTGCCAATCTTCCTACAAATAAAAAGTTATATTTTTTTATTCGTTTAGTTTCTAACAAGAAAGGTCTTTGATCTTTTAGATTATCGCAAGAATTTCTTAAGAATTCTATATCTACCGCATGACAACCGGTTTTTATTTTTGTAGAATACATACCTAACTTATTCAAATATTCTTTATTTTTTGTGCCGAAACAAATAGCCCTATCGCATAACCTAATAAAAATACTCTTTATTTTCTCTTTTAAATAATATCTTGGTCTATCAAATTCATTTGACTCAAACGATATAATAATTTTGCTTCTTAATAATATTTTTGATAAAAAAAGGACAAACCAACAGAATAAGCTGCTATAGCCGGGTATTATAATATAATTAGGTCTATAATTGATTATTTCTTTATATAACTTATAGCAACCTAATAAAAATGGCACTTTTTCAAAATCTGTATTAAATAAAACTTTATACGGATATCTATGAATTTTATAATCAATTTTACCTAAACATTTTCTATTTTTTTCATTTAAAGAAAGATGGATAACATTTATATTAAAGCCTTCTTTTTGGGATAAATGAGCTAAAGAATTAAATATTAAAGCCTTATATCTGCTCCAAAATATATTATGAATTATAAGAACTTTCTTAGACATTTAATTTAATAGAGAATCTAAATTTAAAATATTTTTTTTAAATGTCTCTAAATTATGTTTTCTTGCAAATTCAAAAGAATTCACACTCATTGATTTCAATAAAAATCGATTTTTTTCTATATATTCTAACGCCTCTTTCAATGAAATATGATCACCGGGTCTGATAATAATCCCTTCTTTTCCATTCTCAATTTCTATCCCGCAATTATCAGTTATTAAGACAGGCAGGCTATGCGCCATAGCCTCTAGAGTTGCCAAAGAAAAATTATCGGATAGCGTTGGATTCACAAAAATATCACAACTTCTGTAAAAATATGAAACAGAACTATATGGAACTTCTCCAATTATAAAAACATTTTTTGGCAACCTACTTAATATTTTTTTGTTTATAAATAAATCGCCAACTATAAAAAATACATACTTTTTATCATCAAGCTCTCGGATTGCTTCTACCAGATATTGAATGCCTTTTGCTAGATCTACTCTGCCAACCCAAAGAACTCTAAGTGGATAATTAAAATTGTATTCTCTTTTTTCTGGCGGATGATAAGGTCCTAAATAAGCCCAAGGAATTACAATAATTTTTTTGTCATCCACTCCCTGATTTAATAAAGCCTTTTTTGTGTAATTAGAATTTACAATAATTACATCTGAGATTTCCCATTCCAGTTCTCTCCTTGTTTGAAATAAATCATTGGGTTTTAGATCAACTTTGGACCATCCAGGCCATTTAATATATTCTTCATAGAGAATATTATCTAATATAGCGCCAGCATCAAATTGGTTTATCACCTTTATAACATTCTTATTTGATAACATTTCAAATGTTTCTAAACATTGAGTAGTAAAGCCCATAAAATGTGTAATTTCTTTATATACTTCATATTTTTTCATATGCTTTGCAACTTCTAATGCAAATTCTTTACCAAATTCCATAAAATATGATTGTAAGCTATAAAGAGATTTATTTTTATATAATCTATACTTAATAGAGTTCATCATCCCCATTTTATTAAAAGAAACAACTTTTTGACTTGGTATTATATCGCTTTTTCTTAAAATCAGATTTTTTCGATAAATGCTTAACAATTTCAATAATATAGAATCCTTATACCAAAAGTCAGTGTAAAATAATTTCAATTTACCTGCTTCTGATATAACTGATGGAATTAAATAATTAACCCTCCTTCCAATCATTGATATAGCCCACAAACTATTAAAACAAGCCATTACCCCTCCCACTCTTTCTTTATACAATGATATTTTCTCTTTATTTCAAGCCGATTTATTTTTTTATCCAATGGATAAAGCGAAAAGGGTCTCCGCATCAAAAACAGGCATGGAATCAAAAAGAATATAACTCGTTGGAGGCCCCAATAATCATTGCTACCTAATATTAACCATAATTCTGACATAATGGCTAAACCAAAAGCCCTGATCGCAACATCTTTATTATATATCAACACATCGACCAATCTACAAAAACAGCTAAATATTATCATTCCAATTATAACACCTATAAATCCGCCGTATGAATAGAAGCTGGCTAAAATAGATGCTTTGGGACCATAAAATATCTTAAAATATTTGTAATCATACTTTAGCTCATCCCTGCCTAATAAAATACGCGTTGGTTCATCTTTCCAAGGAAAATATTTCCTTGGAAGCCATCCAAATATAATTTTATTCAAAGTAGGTATGCCAAATTCATAGCCCTCCATATCATAGGCTTTACTCCAAGAATAAAAATAAGCTAACATAGATGTGTCAGCATTTATAAAGATATTTAAATTATTTTTTAATTCTTCATTTAATAACCCTAGGCGATACTTTGTAGCACTAATTTCTTCATGTCCTCTAAAAACTAAAATAAAAATAATAAAAAAAGATAAAATTGATAAAAAAGCTAATTTTATTTTTTTGTGTATTCTCATATTGCCTTTATTTTTCATATTAAGATAATATATAATCAATAAAGCCAAAAAAATTGAAACGATACTAGCTCTATCAAAAGGGTCTTGCATTCTTAACACAATATAAATTATTAAAAATGCCCTTCCTATAAATTTAAATATCTTATCACAATTATACAAATAAATTATTAAAAAATATAATATAAGGTGTGCCGAGATTAAATATCCAGAAGGTCCTGCAATTATTTTACTCCACTCTATTCCGTAAATGTAAATTTCAGGGTGCAATCTATATTTTATTATTGAGAACAATGAGAAAAAAACAAATATTATAATTATAATAATTTGTCTAATTTTTAATTTAAAATGGAAGTTAATGAAATCCATATCTTTTTCAAAATAATATTTTTTTTGTTGTTTAATATAAAAATAAAAAAATACGACGTATCCCACAATTATGTTTACAAGTATCCAGATAATCCTGTTTAAATATCCTTCGCCAAAAAAATTTAAGTTATATTCGTATACTTCTAAATTACCTGTAATTAATGCAAGAAATGGATTAATTAAAAAAAAGATGATCCCTGACCAATAGATCCAGAACCCTGATTTATTTATTCGCAGAAGGCCATATTTTTTTAAATAAAAACCTAAAACTAAAAAAAATAAAAAAATAATTATGCAATGATAAATTAATAGTTCTTTTAAATCTAACATCATATTATCATCAAGGTAAAAAATCTCTTTCCAGCATAATCTATACTAACTTAATAGAGTTTTATTTAGTAAATCATTCGAAATTTTCGCCGGCACACCATTAACCGATTCTAATTAGCTCATCTTAATTACTTAAATATTTGGCTCATCCGGCTACATTGTGGATAAAAATTAGAGATTACTGCTTCCTTAAACCTAAGTTGAATCTTGGCTAACTCATTGATAATGAAGCCAATTAATGAAATATAAACAAAATACAGAACGTTCCTCTCCGACCATCTTCTAAAACCCTTATCACTGAGTCTTCTATTCGCTCATTTGAAAATTTTGATTTTCCGAGTTTACCCATTTAAAAGTAGGAAGGACCAAAATTTTTAATATTATTTATATTCTTCATGTTTTTTTTCACAAAGCAATTCTGCTTTTTCGATTTCCTTAATTTCATACCCTAACTGCAATAAAAAAATTTCACATTTCTTTTTTAAATCGTATCCATGAGTAGAAAGAAATATTGTAGGTTTATAATCAGTTAGTAATCTTTTAGCTCCCATCAATGCTTTGTTTTCTGCACCTTCTATGTCTATTTTTATCAATTGTGGAATCGGATTTTTTAGTTCAAAGACAAAATAATCTAGGGAAATCCCATTTACTTGTATCCCTTTATTTCCTATTTTCCCCATTGAGCTACTAAAAGAATTATCGAAAAAGAGGTCTGTTGTATTATCACAAACTGCTGCTTCTACAATTTTAACATTTCTTATGTTATTTATTTGAAGGTGCCTTTTTATATAATATACATTTCTCGGATTAGGCTCAAATGCATATACTCTCCCCTTTTGATTTATAAATTTTGATGCTAAAAGGCTATAGTATCCAACATGTGCACCGATGTCATATACCACGTTAATGTCATTATCTCTTATATATTTTACAAATTGATTAACTATATTTATTTCATAGCAACCTAGCCAGTATCCATGTACTCCCGAATCGGTTATCCATTTATATCCTTTAAGAGGACCCTGAATAATTGGAACCTTTATGCCTTTTTGCAATAATCTTAAAGGTAACCTTAAAAATTTCCCCATGAAGCTTTCATAATCAATTCTAGAAAAGTTAATCATGATGTATCCAATTAAATTTATTTATGCTTTCCACACCTGATTCGGGGCTGTTTTAACCCCGGCCATCGCATTTCTCGTATCAATGATGCACCTGCTCCACTTAGCCAGCTCTTCCCAGTTAATCACCTTGTGGGCAGTGGAGATAATGCAGGCATCAAAGCTGGAAATTGTTGGCTCGTCCCAGCTGACGGATTTGGTGCCCGCCCAGTGGGAATGCTCGCGAGTGGGCTTAATCACCGGGATGTAGGGGTCGTAGTAAGAAACCTCGGCGCCGTATTTAGCCAGCAGGTCCATCAGGTAGTAAGAGGGCGACTCGCGTTCGTCATCCACGTCGGCTTTGTAAGCCAGGCCGATGACCAGGATTTTGCTACCTTTGAGCGGCTTGCCGTGGTGGTTGAGGGCTTCTATGGTGCGGTCAACGACGTATTCGGGCATACGGGTGTTGATTTCGCCAGCCAGCTCAATGAAGCGGGTTGTCTGTCCGTATTCGCGGGCTTTCCAGGTAAGGTAGAATGGGTCTATAGGGATGCAGTGGCCGCCGAGCCCGGGACCCGGGTAGAACGGCATAAAGCCAAAGGGCTTGGTTTTGGCCGCCTCAATGACTTCCCAGATGTCTATGCCCATAGCTGAATAGACCATCTTGAGCTCGTTGACCAGGGCGATGTTAACCGAGCGGAAGATGTTTTCCAGGAGCTTGACCGCCTCGGCTGTGCGGCAGGAGGAGACAGGGACGAGGGTTTTGACGGCCAGGCGGTAGACTTCCATGGCTTTCTGGAGGCAGAGCGGGGTGAGGCCGCCGATGACTTTGGGAACGTCGGACACGCGGCTTTGAGGATTGCCGGGGTCTTCGCGCTCGGGGGAAAAAGCCAGGTGAAAATCGCGGCCAGCCACCAGGCCTGAGCCCTGCTCCAGCACGGGGCGCAGGTATTCGTCGGTGGTGCCGGGGAAAGTGGTGGATTCAAGGACCACGACGGTGCCGGGGACAAGGTGCGGAGCTATGGCCCGGCCGGTTTCCAGGATGTAGGAGATGTCGGGCTCGCGCTGCTTGGTGAGCGGGGTCGGGACGCAGATGATGACGGCGTGGGCGGGGGCGGTGCGGATGAGCGAAAAGTCGGTGGAAGCGGAGAAGCGGGAGGTAGCGAGGGCGGAGGCAATGTCCGCGTCTGAGATGTGCTTGATGTAGCTACGGCCGGAGTTGAGGGATGAGACTTTGGCCGGGTCAATGTCCAGGCCGATGACGGTCGCGCCAGCCCGGGCGAACTGGAGGGCGAGGGGCAACCCCACATATCCAAGTCCAATTACTGCTATGTTCATTGCTTATGCTCCTATTTCATCATCTTACTCGGCGAAGGCGCCGGTGTCTACCCATTCCTTCTTGAGGATGGACCAGAAGTCTTCAGCCAGGCCGCGGAGGACGTAGTCGTAGGGCAGCCAGCCGTAGCCGCGCTCGCCCCAGGAGGTGCCCCAGGAGTTGCGGATGAGCAGGGCGCCTTTGGTTTTGACGCCGCCGAATTTGTTGGTGATTTCCAACTTATCGTCGTAACCGACGGCCATAATGGCATGCCCACCTTCCAGGCGCTCGCGCTGGGACGGGAACGGGATGCGGCCGGTGGTTTCAGCCTGCTCAATGGAGTTGTAGACCGAAAAGCCGAAGATGAAGGGGAAGCCGCGTGAGAGGTAGGTCTTGAGGCTGTGGAGGACGGCATCGGGGGCAGCGCCAGCCGGGTCGTGGCGGAAGTACTTTATGGTCTGGAAGTTCTGGGCGAAGGCGTAGCAGAAGGCGGTTGGCTCGCGGTCAAAGGTGGAGGGGTCGTCGGTGTAGGGCCAGTAGGATTCAGGCGGAACACCAAAAAGCACCATGGCGCCCATGGTCGTCCGGAGGTAGGCACCGGTGTCGCCGCGCATCTTCATCAGGTTGCGGGTAGCTTTGTAGAGGAAGAGGCGCGAGGCATCCAGGTGGCGGCCGAAGGCGCGGCGCTCGTAGTACTCAATGAGGCCGACTCCGGCGTGAGCTGTGCACGAGCCGAGCTGACCCTGGTCTTCTACGGGCGAGCAGTAGTCGCGGAGGTCAACGGAGGCGGGCAAGGAGTCGGCTTTAACGCGGCGGCTGAGGGGCGGGAGGTTTATGGTTTTAGCCAGGCTCGGCCTTTTCCTGATTTCATTTTTAAGCCGCTCTTCGCTGTTTAGGATGTCGCGAACCTCGGGCGTCCCTTCGTGATAATCGCGGAAGTCGGGGCGGTCCGGCAACCAGCCCATGCCGCGCTTAAAGTCGATTGGAGGGATGAAGATCCCCGCATCGGCATCAGCGGAGTGGCTATTAATAGTTTTCGCACCGGCAGGTTCTTCTCTGGCGGTCAGAAGATAAGATTTTTGATTATCTTTTGTTTCCTTGGGTTTCACCATAAAATCAAATCCCCCTTTCTTCGGTTATTAATTTATTTAATTAAGGGCTCTCCGGAAGAGAAGCGCCTTAAATTTTTCCCGGTCTTCATCTTTGCGGCAAGTTGACGTTCAGAGATGATCGCCGCCCTTCTGCGTTCCCGCCTCTCGGAGATTGGCTTATGGGCGAAATAAGCACTGTCCATCGGTATTTTCTTTACTTTTTCAGACCCGGTAGCTATCAGTGAGCCCGACCGGGTAGCCAACAGGCCGGCAAAATTGGGAGATGAGTATCGTGTCCCCCATTTTCCATTAAGCCATGATCCGAATCATGATTTGCCAGAGTACGACAATCGAGGCCAAAAGGGCCGCCAGCAGGACAGCCACCGTGGCTATGAAACGCGCTGCTTTTTCAACGATGGGCATCCGGTTCCAGCGCGGGGAGAGGGCGAAGAAGCGGCGGTTGCAACCAGAGCATTTATAGTGGCGGAGCGGAACGGCAAAGGAAACGGCCTTCTGCCAGAGGCGGCGCGGTCGGCGCTCCAGGTGGTCGCCGCAGCGGGGGCATTTGTAGTCGTCGAGCTGGCGCAGATAAATTCCGTATTCCTGTATCTTCATCAGGCTAACTCCAGGGAAAAGAATGAGGTCGGGTGGCGCGCCGGGGTAGAAGAACATATGAACAGCCATTCATATATTGCCGCTGCCGACCGCAGAGAGCCGGGATTCGCGAGGGCTGATGACTTCCGGAGTGTCCTGAATCCTGCTCCAACTCAAAACTTAGCACCTGAATTGAACTCATTGCAATGGCCCCGGGGGTAATGGATAAGCCTTTCGTTTTAATAATAAATAATATATTGCCAGGGGATTAACCTTTTTTCCCGGAGCCAGCATCGTCGGAGAGAAACCAGTTGGCCCACTGGCCGGCTTCCAGCACCATGGCGTTCCAGCCGAAGCCGAAGGCGAAAGCCAGGCAGAAGAGGCGGAAGTAAGTCTCAAAGGCGGGTGTGCTGCCCGGGGTGTAGTTAGGGCCAAGCCCGGCGGCGTCATCCTTGAACTGCGGGAAGAGCACCAGGGTGAGGATGATGCCGAGGATGAAGGTGGCCAGGGCCGAGTAGAAATAGCGACGGTCAAAGCCGTGGACTTCGCCCTGCCGGAGCTTGCGGAGCCACGGGATGAGCGAGCGGGCCACGATGCCCAGGAAAAGCCCGACGATTTTGATGATGAAAGGTGTGCTCATCAGCTCTCCTTAACAGGGGACGCCGTACGGTGTCCCCTTTTTTGCCCCTTCTTCCGCCTTGTCCGAACCGGGGACACCTTACGGTGTCCCCTTTTGACCGAAAACACGACGGTTCCACCGCCGGTCAGATGGCAGGGATCCAGACACTGCAGGTAAGCCACTTCCCCCTCCCTGGCCAGACCCAGCTCAACGGGACTGACACCATGACTCAGGGCTACGTAATAAGGCATCAGGGAAGCAAGGGAGTGCAGACAGACCGGCTGGTCGCAGACAAGTTTGAAGCCATCAGCGATCATGAAAGAGTCACCGACTCTGTATGCGGGGCAGTACCCTTTTATTTCTTTTACTTCAACCAGGAGGCCTGATTTACTTTTCATCATTTGCCAAACTTTTGAAAGATTTGAATTGATTGACTTGTTTTATCCGGCAAAAATGAGAAAGGCGGTCAGGCTAAAATAAATATAAATAAGCATAGATGAGAACGAGAGAGCGTGTTCACCATATTCGCCTTAATTTATTATATTTCAATAACATAGGCAAAAGGTATAAAGCAAGCTACCGCCGGTGCAGGCACGAAGCCGCGAAAAAAATGAACCGCGCCAAAAATAGCGCATAAGCCTTTAATCTACAAATGCCGGCCGCTTAGAGCCGGTTGGTTGCCGCTTAAAACGCAGGTGCCCGCACGGGCAGACAGACCGCCAGGCCGGGCCTGAATCTCAAATGATGGCGTAAAGGGATTAGTTTTACAGGAATGCGATACGCCGGGAGGCAGGGACAAGAAAGTCTTTGAGAATAAAAGAGAAGTGCTTTGTTCTGGTTGGACTTCTTTCCGGGCGGAGCAACGCACTGCTAACTTTATCGAACCAACAGGTTCTTTTGGTTCTTTGCGGCTAAAAAATACTCGTTCCCTTCTTTCCCATACAGGCACAATCATTGAGTACCCCGAGCATTCTCAACGATTCCTTTTGATTAACCTGAGAGCCCAGAACTGGCCGATTTCCAGTAACCAACTCCCGGGCCGCACCGCGCTCCCTGAGGAACTGGTCTCCCGAACGTTCAGGCTCCCGAAAAATCAAAATAAAAAATAATAAATCTGTCATTTTTTGTCAAGAAAATATTTTTAATTGTTCCGTAAAAATCAAAAGTAGACATTTTGTAAAAATCAAAAGTAGACGTCAGGGGTAAAATTTAGAGTGGGAACTCGGCCACTTTCTGGTTATTTTTCAGGACATACAGCTTCTCGTTTGGGATA
>Ga0067045_1030072_pt1 | contig 16859 bp, 17 predicted proteins | sample TerdegcTABiofilm_FD_59184 | JGI IMG/M metagenome (GOLD analysis project Ga0067045, IMG submission 59184) | Combined Assembly of (Gp0054472, Gp0054536) Wastewater bioreactor microbial communities from Singapore -Terephthalate degrading...
GTGAACTGATCCACCGCCACTGCAAGGACGATGACCACGCCGATCACAATTAACTGAGCGTTCGTAGAGATACCCACGAGGGTGCAACCGTTGCGCAAGAAGCTGATAAGCAAGGTGCCTACGATGGTTCCCGTGATGGTTCCTCTGCCTCCCGAGAGGCTGGCCCCACCGATGACCACAGCGGCGATGACGTCGAGCTCAGCGCCTACGCCCGCGGTGGGCTGCGCAGAGACGGTCCGGCTCATCGCGATCATGGCGCCGAGGCCGGTAAGCAGGCCCCCGAGAGTGTAAATACCGATCAGCGTTCGGTCGACCCGCACGCCCGCGTGGTGCGCAGCGTCCGCGTTGGAACCGATGGCATAGGCGTAACGGCCGAACCGCGTGAACTGCAGGATGCCTCCCGCCACGGCAATGACTACGAGGCACAGCACCACAGAAATCGGTATTCCCGCCAAAGTGCCTTCGCCAAGGTAGCGGTACGATGTCACGTTGATCGGCTGCCCATCATACATGACCAGCGCTATCCCGCGGTAGAGGCTCATGGTGCCCAAGGTGGCAATGAAGGGTTGGAGCTTCAGCTTGGTGATCAACGCTCCTGAGACCACTCCGCCCACTGCACCAGCCAGGAGCCCGACCGCTGTTCCCAGGGCCATCATCCCCACAGGAGGATTTTCTCCACCGAGCCCGATCATTGTGCCGGCCGCGCACATGCCGCACAACGCGAGCAGGGACCCCACGGAGAGATCTATACCGCCGGAGATGATGACGAACGTCATCCCAACGGCGAGGATGCCGTACACCGATGAGCGTCGCAACACGTTGAGGAAATTGTCGAGCGTCAGAAAGCTGTCGGGCTGCCAGAGCGACAAGGTGGCGACAACCAGGATGAGGCTCCCGAACGGCAGCAGTTCTCGAACAAGCTTGTTCATGCGATGCCCCTGTCCACTGCGGCGAGCTGCATCACGGTCTCCGGGGTGGTTTCTGAGGTCACAAGGTCGGCGACGAGACGGCCACGGCGCATCACCAGAATTCGGTCAGTGATTCCGAAGAGCTCGGGCAGATCCGAAGAAATAATGAGAACGGCCTTCCCCTCAGCGGCCATCCGTCCGATGAGCTTGTAGATGTCGACCTTGGCAGCGATGTCGATGCCACGAGTGGGCTCATCCAGCACCCACAGCAGCGACTGAGCGATGAGCGCGCGACCGAGCAGCAGCTTCTGTTGATTTCCGCCCGAAAGAGCGCTCGTCGGCGCTCCCGGCCCGGGCCACTTGAGCGAGAGCTTTCTTGCCGCTTCTTCGGCGATTTGATTTTCGCGGCCGAGGTGCAGGATATGTTTCATGCCCAGCTCGGCGAGGCATGGAAGCGTCATGTTCCACGCTGCCGGGAGGTCGAGGCACAACCCCGTGCGCTTACGGTCTTCTGTGACATACATGATTCCGAGTGAGAGTGCGTCGGCCGGCGCCGTTATTTTCACGCTTTTCCCGGAGATCTTGACGCTACCATGGATTGAGGGCTCGAGACCACACAGGACGCGGGCAAGCTCGGTGCGACCTGCGCCCACCAGGCCGGCGACTCCGAGGATCTCTCCCCAGTGCAAATCGAAACTGACGTTTTCTAAACCCTGGGAGGAAAGCCCCGTCACGCTCAGAGCCACAGCCCCAACTTCGACCTCCCTCTTGGGGAAGTAGTCGTCCAGGTCGCGGCCCACCATATGTTTGACGATATCGGCGATGTCGAGGCCCTTCATGGGGCCGGTGTATACAGCCCGTCCGTCGCGGAGAACGGTGAGTTGCCCGGCGATCTCAACTACCTCTTCGAGCCGATGGGAGATGTAGATAATGGTAGTCCCCGAGCGGCTCAGTTTCTTGACCATTTCGAGAAGGACGGCCACCTCGTGTTTTCCACACGAGGAGGTCGGCTCGTCCATGACCAGAATCTCAGCGTTGCGTGCAAGGGCCTTGAGCACTTCGACAATCTGGCAAGCGCTGGCTGGCAGATACTCCACTCTTTGGGCGGGATCCACTTCGAAACCATGTCTTTCAGCCAGTGCGCGGGTCTCTGCCAGCATTCGACTCTTGCTATAGGTGCCGGGCAGCGTGCCACGGGGCTCGATGCCGAGCCACACATTTTCCGCGACGGTGAGATCCGGCGCGAGGCTGAGCTCCTGGTAGATCATCGCGACCCCGGCAGCGAGGGAGTCGGAAGGATGCTTCCACTGGCAGGCCTTGCCCTCTCGCACGATGGATCCGGTGTCTGGCTGGTAAACTCCCGAGAGGATCTTCATCAACGTGGACTTGCCCGCGCCGTTCTCGCCCACCAGGGCGTGAACCGTCCCCCGCTGGACGCACAGCGTGACATCTTCAAGAGCCTTGACTGGGCCGAAGCTCTTGCTGATGCCCTGCATCTCGAGGGCGTACTGGGAGGAGTCGATTCGCGGGGACAGCGCCATCAACCTTCGCTTCCGATGAGCGCTCGAATCTCGGGTGAGCTCAATCGGTCCCTGGTGACGAGCTCCACCCCGGTGTCGATTCTCGCTTCCACGCTTTCGCCCTTGATTGCCGCGACGACGCTGGAAACTCCTTTGTACCCCATAGCCCGGGGATTCTGGACGACGAGGGCGTCGATGCGACCGGCCTCGAGACCTTTGAGCAGGGCGTCAGCAGCATCGAAGCCGATCATCTTCACGACGTCAGCTCGCCCCTGGCTCTCCAGTGCTCGCAGAGCCCCGCGAGAAGTCGACTCGTTGCACGCGAAGATGCCATCGAGCTCTTTGTGGCGGGTGAGCACGTCTTCCGCTGCGGAGAGTGCGGTCTCTACCGTGTCCATGCCGTAACGGTCTTCAACCACCTCGATCTGGGGAAACCCCTTTTTCAGTGTTTCGATGAAACCGTTTTCTCGAGCCGTGGTGGACGCGGAGCCTGCCATGTACTTGATGACTGCCACCTTGCCCTTGCCGCCGAGGAGCTTCGCCATGTGTTTCGCGGCGAGGGCTCCGCCAGCGTAGTTGTCAGTGGCCACGAAGGAGACCCGCTTGTCGGTTTCGATATCCGAGTCGATGATAACTACCGGGATCTTGGCGGCTGCAGCACGTTCGACCACGGGAACGAGCGCTCCCGCGTCGGTGGGCGCCAGTACGATGCCCGCGACCCTTTTGACGATGAAGTCCTCGACGATTTGGATCTGTTTTTCACGATCACCCTCGCGGTCCGGACCTGTCCAGAAGATCTCCACATCGTGCTCTTTCGCTGCCTTTTGTGCACCGGCGAGAACCGAGTTCCAGAACGAGTGGGTAGTTCCCTTTGGGATGACTGCAATGGGGCCGATTCTTTTCGGCTCCTTGTCGGCGTTCCCGGCTCTGGAGGGATCGACCCGGGGTGTCGTGCTGTCTCCCTTCTTAAGGAACAGTCCGGCGCCCAAGGCTGTACCTGCGACCAGCAGAAGTACCAGAATCAGGATGTTCTTGTTCAAGACTACTCCTTCTCCGCGTTCGTTCTCTTGTCTCCTGGAATTGACCATCGCGCTCATCTGAGAGAACGGTCGCATGAGTGATCGAGGTTTTGAGCTTTCAACCGGTCCTCAAGGTCTTTCAGGCTATGTCACGCCAGTAGCCTGCCATCGGGTGCAGTGCGTTTGCGTGGCAAAACTACCCAGCTTGGAAACCGCGCTACAGAAAATCAGTCGGTTATGGCGCTGGTCGCCAGCTTTACCATGAAAAAGCGCGGCACCCCCTGCCCTGGAATTATGTGCCACATGTTAAACTAGAGGTAAAGTTTCTTTTCAGCTCTTCCCCTTGTCCTTTCCGTCCGCATTGGTTCTTCTCAGGCTGGAGTGGTAACGTTCGGACTACAGGTGCCGCCTGGCAGATGAAAGGTTTGCTCAGTCACTTAAGTGGCGCTATTATTAGTACTATTCAGAGACCAACAGAGGAGGAATCATGCACACACCTCCCAAATTTTCGGAGGACATCGTTCCGCTGAGCGACATGAAGCTCAATCCCGGCCGAATCGTGAGACAGGTTGATAAGACCCGCAGGCCGGTCCTTTTGACCAATAGAGGACGTGGGGTGGCTGTCATCCAATCTATCGAGGATTATGAAACTCAAACGGAAGAACTGGCATTTCTGCGTGGTGTCGTCCAAGGGTTGCTGGATCTGGAAGAGGGCCGGGAAATGAATCTCGCGGACGTGAAAAAGCATCTCGGATTGACACGAACAGATGCCTCGAAAGTATAGACTGACCTTCGCTCTCTCGGCTGTGCAGGGCCTTGAGGAAATCCGTACGTGGTACGCTGACCGGGAGATCGGCGAAGTAGGAGAGCGCATGGTACGCGAGGTAATTTCTGCAGTCGAACGGCTCGTGCAATTCCCAGAAAGCGGCCGGATTGTACCTGAGTTCGGCATCGTCAACATGAGCTCCCTTCGAATGAAAGTCCTGCTCACAGTTCTCATTCTCCTCTCAACCGTTCCTTGTTTCGGATGGTCTGGACTCTGCGTATCTGTCCAGGATGGCGATTCAATCAAGGTCATGTACCGGGACCACGCAATGAAAATTCGCTTGTACGGTATCGACTGCCCGGAACGTGGGCAGCCATTCGGTACCAGAGCTAGGCAGTTCACCAGCTCCCTCGTCTTCAAGAAAGTCGTCGAAGTCGAGCCGATCACGATTGACCAACACGGCAGGACTGTGGCTTGGGTCACTGTAGAAGGCAAGAACGTAAACAAGGAGCTACTAAGAGCTGGGCTTGCCTGGTGGTCTAGGAGGTCCGCTCCACATGACCGAGAGCTCGCGAACCTTGAAGATGCTGCAAGGAAGGCTCGTGTAGGACTGTGGTCAGATCCCCACCCGGTTCCTCCGTGGGTGTGGCGAAAGAGAAGCAAACCGTGAACAGAACCCTGCCAGTGAGGTGACCGGCGTATATGCATGGCAGCGCAGGTGTGACACGTCCCGATTTTCATGTTCCGTACCTGGCATGATAGCAGGCATTCGGACAGAAAGATGTTGACGTTACAGCGGAGCGCCCTGACAATTGCGGGAGAGGTGGACCACGGTAAGGGTCAAGAGGAGGCCCACTTCAGTACCGCGCATCGACTGTGCATGGCGTTCATCGCGGTTGAAAACAAATGAGCCTTCGATCGACAGGTGGTCATAACAGAGGTTGCTGTTTTCCGACAATGCCTACGGATTTCCTGGCTTATGGCCGACACTAAGGGTTCCAGAGGCACCCCAGATTCTCCAGAAGGAACGCGGAGTGTGTGTGTTACAAGAGCATCTTGAGGTTATACATGTTCAGAGCCAGAGACATCATGGAGACAAAGTTCCACACGCTGAGTCCACATATGACTGTTGCAGAAGCAATAGAGCGCTTTAAGCAAGTGAGTGAGGAAAAACAAAGGCGTGTGTTCGGTATGATCGTCGAGGACGAGGTAGGGCGCCTTATCGGGATGTTGTCGATGTACGACCTGTTGCTACTGGTTCGGCCAAAACATGCGCAGGTATGGGGTATAATGACGGACATAGAGGTGTCCGGACTCTTTGAAGTCCTTGCAGAAAGAGCACAAGCCGTGCGCGTTGAAGACATCATGACGACCGATGTGATAACAGTGGCTCCCGACACTCACGTGTTGCATATCTTGGACATAATGATCAAGAAACACGTGCGCCGACTTCCGGTGGTAAGCGACGGAGTTGTGGAAGGCATGGTTTACCTTTCGGATCTCTTCTATTTTCTGGTAGAGAAGTTATCACCCACGCGTGGACCCGTCGAATGATGGCCGCATCGGCTCGTTCACGCAGAAAAGGGAGTAGAAATGGGCGAAGCATCAAGAAAGAGTATTTTGTCGGATGCTACGGTCAAAGAAGCGATGCGAGCTCAGATCGTCAGTCTCCCCGCGAATTCGCCGATCAGTCACGGGATCAGGCATCTGATCAAGTACAAGATCAATGCCGTCCTTGTCCGTGGGGAAGACGGTTCGCCTGTCGGCGTGGTTTCCAAAACGGATATTGTGGGCGCCTACTATGCCGGAATACCCATTGACGCACCATTGGCTCACATAATGGTATCGCCGCCTCTCTTCTGCACCCTTGGTGACTCTCTGGAGTCGGTTTTGGACACGATGCGCAATCAACGCGTGTATCGCTTGTACGTACGCGAAGAGTCGGATGACAGTGTTGTGGGAGTAGTGGCTTATCCGGATATTGTGGGACTGCTCTATGGGTACTGCAGAAACTGTGACCGAAGCGTGATGAATCGAAAGAAGAACCTTCAGGATAACGTTGAGCTGCGAATCAAGGTCAAAGAAGTCATGAGAGGATCTGTCGTTTGGTTCTACGACCAGGACGACCTTTTCCGGATCATGGAAGCAATCTCTGAGCACCGATGCGGGACAGTACTGGTCAAGAACCGTGAAGAGATTCCCATCAGTGTAATTTCAAAGACTGACCTCATCCTGGCTTATGCTCGCGGAGTACCGTCGGAAACTATCGCGGGACACATCCTGTCATCGTCTCGCGTGATTTCCTGCGAAGAGAGTACACTTCTCGAAGACGCTATACGGAAGATGATCCTTACGGATCTTCAGAGGTTGTTCGTGTGGTCGGAAGCCACTGAAAATGTTGTCGGGGTAATCTCTCTGTCTGACGCCGCTAGGATTCGCTCAGGTTCATGTCATGCCTGCATCAGCAGCCGCATAAGGGTGGAATAGGAATCATCCTTTCGCCACGATTAGCCCAGGCGCAGAAGCTGATCAATGTTTCGGAGCTCTAGGAGGACTCACGATGGCCTCGCCATCCAGCACCTGGGTCCCGTCTTGGTTTGTGCAGGTGGTCTTTAGCCTAACCTGATTCTTGCCGGCGATGATTTCCATAACCTCGACACGGGCCGTGATGGTGTCCCCAATACGCACAGGGGCACGAAAATCCAGTTCCTGCCTCAGATAGATCGTTCCGGGGCCCGGCAGTTGGTTTGCGATGACGGCCGATATAAAACCTGCCGTGAGCATGCCATGTGCAATCCAACTGGTTTTTCTAATAGCAGTCCTTCACGAATTGCCTGAATGTTTCTCCTGCAACATCGGGGCTATCAAAGATCCAGTTTTCCATGCGAATGAAATTTTCAACGAATTGTATGCAGTCCATGTTCTCCAGGAAACCCAAGTACTTGGCGATCATCAGTCGAGCCGGATTGAGCAGGAGAAAGCCAAGATTTATCAGATCGCCCGGCATTGTGCCGAACGAATCGATAAGTCTGTCCGCATCCACATTTTTCATCCAGACGCAGACAGACCACAAACCTCTTGGAACCGTAGCATCTCGTGGTCCCATTGCAGTACCACGAGTTGAACCACGGTGATTTCCTCAAATCATAGAGAGACGTCAATTCCCTTGCTTTGCAGATACTCCTTAACCTGCCCAATCCGGAGAAGGCGGTAATGGAACACGGAAGCCGCCAGCAGAATGGTCGCCCCACCGCGGACAACTGCGTCATAAAAGTCTTCAAGCTTCCCGGCTCCCCCAGAGGCAACGACCGGAAGGCTGACAGCATCCGAAATGGCTCTGGTGAACTCCAGGTCGTAACCCGCCTGAGTGCCATCTCCGTCCATGCTGGTGGGCAAGATCACTCCTGCACCAAGCTGTTCGCATTCCCTGGCCCATTCGACCGCATCTTTCCCGACCGGCTTCGTGCCTCCGGAAACCACCAACTCAAAACTCGATGGCATAGCCTGGTTCCTTCTGGCGTCAATGGCAACGGTGATGCGGTTCGAGCCGAACTTCTCTGCTGCTTCCCGTATCAGCGCTGGGCGCTTTACGGCTGCGCTGTTCATAGAGACCTTGTCCGCACCGGCTTCCAGAAGCATGGATATGTCCTCAAGCTCTGATATGCCACCCCCGACGGTCAGCGGAATAGTGATGACCGATGACACGTTTCTCACCCATTCCAGGCGCGTTTTTCGGTTCTCCACGGTCGCTGCTATGTCCAGCATGGCCAGCTCATCGGCTCCTTCCTTCTGATATAGAGCCGCATTTTCCACTGGATCACCGGCATCCTTCAGATCCACGAAGTGAATTCCCTTTACAACACGTCCCTCTTTCATGTCCAGACAGGGCATGATCCGAATCGCTGACATCGCTTGACTCCTTCCGATAATGGGATTATCACATGACGACACAGAGACAACGCTCAAGAGGTCTCGCCTTGCCGGCGCTGTTGAGATATATTCCAATTCCTCGGGCTATACGGTTTTCGTGTTGCACATGCCTGCAATCGCCCGTTCCCGGGTCTTTCATCATCGCGCCACTGAGGTTACTCTATCAAGCAACCGATTCCCTTTTTCCTGAATCCACCAGATGTCTCTGGCATCCAGTATTCCAGAATGTCCTGTCGCAAATCAAAGAGATTAGCGTGCACGGCCCCATGGATAACGTCAGTAAGCGATTATTCAATGAAATCACTAAGGATCTAAGCGCTCCCCTGTAAGAGGAGCGCTGCGAGGATGACCGGCACCCCAAAAGGTGTCCAATTCACTCGTAGGGAAGAACTGAGGACAAAACATGTTGATAGAAGACTACAATCTCGAAATCGAGGTGTCCACCCACAGCGCGCAAGAATTCGAGTATGAAGCCACAGCGCGACTTCCCGTAGATATACGTCAAGTCCTGCCGTACCTGAATGCCAAGCTGCGCAACGGAACATACCTCCCTGAAGTGCCTGCCTTCTCTTGGCGAAAAGATGAACACAAAATAGCCTTCTGGCCTGATCGAATAGCTGTTGACCATCTGGAGAGCCGAGAACAGGCAAAGAGCTTTCTGGAAGAACTCGTTAAATTGGTAAATGACGTTTGGGATGGCCGCGAGCAAATAGAGCCGGAGATCACAAGCCGCGAGAACCTGCAGCCCCTGGAGCTTTATCGCCTCCTTCCTCGCACAAACTGCAAGAGCTGTGGGGAAGCCAGTTGCTTCAACTTCGCTCTCAAATTGGCAGCGGGTCAGATCGAGCTGGAAAAATGCGAACCCCTGTTTGTGGAGCTCGACTACCAAGAACACAGAGCACAGATCGAGTCTCTCATGGCTACCAAGAGGCCCCTGCTTTGAGTTAAATGGTCTGAACGATGAAACTTCTTCTTGCTGTGTTGAAACTCCTCATAGCTCTCGTGCTTGTGCCGTTGGCTCTAGATTGGCGGTCTCCCCTCCTGGCTTTCGTGCGTCAGTGGGCGCTGATCGGATTAATCGCTGTGCCGCTCGTCCTGATCTTCGCTGAGGTCCTGGCTCTGCGAGCTGCAAAGCCCGGGGAGCGGGTGCTCAATGTGTTGAATACCTTGGGGTTACTCCTGGCTGTGGCTGCATTGACTGCCACTGTGGCGACCGAGGCTCGTTTTCAGTGGACTCGGCACCAAGTGTTGCACGCAGATCCCGCCCGACTGGAAAAACTAGGGCGTCATGTAGTCGTAGGCTACCAGGATCTCTCAGAAGTGAAGGAACTAGTCAGACTGCGGGCTATCACAGGTGTCTTCGTTTCGACTCGCAATATTCTAGACAAGACCATTGCGGAGGCCCGGACGGAAATTCAGTCCTTGCAGAATGAGCGGCAGAAACAAGGCTTGCCTCCTCTGTGGGTTGCCACTGACCAGGAAGGCGGAGTTGTGTCGCGAGTGTCTCCACCACTTGCTCGCATGCCGCCCATCTCGGAGATCATAGAACACCATCCGGATCCAGCCCAACGCGAAAAGCGGGTTCGACAATATGCACTGAGACAAGGCCGTGAGCTTTCAGCGCTCGGAATCAATCTGAACTTCGCGCCTGTGGTCGACCTGAACTATCAGATCAGGAATCCCCAGGACCGCTTCACGCGAATACATCTACGAGCAATTTCCAGCGATCCGGCCGTTGTCGCTCAGGTGGCAGGCTGGTACTGTTCCGCTCTGGCAGAGTCAGGCGTCCTGGGTACTCTGAAGCATTTCCCCGGACTAGGCCGGGTGTTCGAGGATACCCATGCTGGATGCGCCACTCTGGCCACTCCCCTAGAAGAGCTGTTTAACACTGACTGGGTGCCGTTCCGGACGCTGATGGGTCAAGGCAACGCTTTCACCATGCTGAGTCATGTGCGATTGGCCGCGATAGACGCCGACAGGCCGGTGTCAATCTCTCCCCGGGTTGTCTCCGGTCTTCTGCGTGGTAAGTGGAAGTATGACGGAGTGCTGATTACCGACGATTTCAGCATGAGTGCGGTCTATCGAAGCTCCGTCGGCATCGAAAACGGGAGCATAGACGCATTAAATGCCGGAGTCGATTTGATCCTAATCAGTTGGGATGCTGATCAGTACTATCGCGTGATGCACGCTCTGCTGGAAGCTGACCGGGATGGGAAGCTAAATCCGGACGCCCTGATGCACAGCCATCGGCGGCTCGAGCGAGCACGTCAGGGCTTATCGCAGAAGCGCTAGAAAGGCGGCGAGCAGCTTCATGGCCAACGGCCGGCATCTTGTCTCCCCACATCGCAGCCCCGCAGGATTGTCGAGAGCGGAGGGGGCGAGCTCGGGTGAAAGGGGTATCATAGCGGTGCCTGACGAGAATGCTGTCGGGACTGCCAAATAACGTGATGTGAGAAGCAAGACACTCTTGGGAACCAACATGCAGGAAACGCAATCAATCAGCCGCTGCCCCTGGGTGGATCTCACGAAGCCGGACTACGTGGCATATCACGATGAGGAGTGGGGCGTCCCTGTCCATGAAGACCGGCGCCTATTCGAATACCTCATACTGGAAGGGGCTCAGGCCGGTTTGAGCTGGTATACCGTGTTGCGAAAGCGGGAGAATTATCGCATCGCATTCGATCACTTTGACCCCGAAAAGGTAGCCCGGTATGACGAGCAAAAGGTGCAGCAGCTTCTCGCAAATCCGGGAATTATCCGAAACAAAGCCAAGATCCTCGCGGCAATCAACAACGCCAGACGATTCCTAGAGATACAGAACGAATTCGGGAGCTTCGACTCCTACATCTGGAGATTCGTTGACGGGAGACCACTGGTAAACGAGCTCAAAGATCTGGCGGATTACCCTGCAACAAGCCCCGAATCGGATGCGCTGAGCAAAGACCTGCGTCATAGAGGCTTCAAATTCGTCGGATCAACAGTGTGTTATGCGCACATGCAGGCAACGGGAATGGTGAACGATCATACGATCACCTGCTTCCGAAGACAGGAGATCGTTGAGAGATACGCAGGAAAATTCTCCCCGCGTTCGCGGTTGTCGGTGAAGTGACGTGGAGGGGTTAGGGGCTGCCTGGACCCTATAGGTCCGCCCCAAAAGGACTTGGTTCGAGAAGAGCGTCATCGTGTGCTCGCCTTCGGGGCCAAATGCCTCTGCAATTGAAACGCGACACCTCAATTGTCACTCTTGCACAAGTGTCCCCCCAATCCGTTAGCAGAATTTGGGCACTTGCTGCCCGACAGTCAACGCCGCAATCACGGCTTATCGCCTACCGGCATGCACCCGAGCTCTTCCTCGATGCGCTCCGCGAGGAAGATCTTCAACAATGACTGGTACGGGACATCTCTCTTGTGCGCCAGCATTTTCAGGTCATCGAGCATTGTTTCAGGAAGCCTGACAGAAATCGTCCTGGTTGATGGCTTCAGGTTGGGGAATCTCATTCGCTTCGCCTTTTTCCAATTGACATGCTCGGTCGAGTCATGGCTTGCCCAGAAGTCACGTTCCTGTTCTTCATTCTCGAATCTCGGGATCTTTTTTTTCATTGTAAATCCGCCTCTCTTTCCGATTCATGTCGCGGGCTGAAATGACACGGATTCTGTCGCCCCGGACGGTGAACACCACAAACAGCCCGCGGCCTTTATCGGTGTGCCCCAATGCGAAGTATCGGCTTTCGATCTTCGAGTGCTTTGAATCGTCTCCTACGACGAGAGGGAGATTGAAGAAAACCTGTTCGCATTCCGATCGAGAAACAGTATGTCTAATCCAGTTCTTATCCGCATTTCCTTTGTCCCAGTCAAACCCGGCGCATTGGGTCAGCTTATCGAGCTCCACGTTCTTCCCGCTTTCTCAACTACATTCTCACAGAATGTATATTCCGTCCATATACATAAGTCAAGAGGAACAACCAACCACAACCCACGGTCTACGCTGACGTGTGGGTCGTGTGGACCATGTAAGCTTCTCATGCAGGGGTCTGCAACCAACGTATGAGCACCACACAGGGTCCACTCGACTCCTACGTCAAAGCAGACAGTGAATTCTGGTTGAACTAAGCATTGGGCTGTGGTACTGTGAAATCATGAAAACGGTGCGTTATATATATTGGCAGGATGAAGAGATGTGGCTCGGGGACATTGAGGAATTTCCGGACTACATGACACAGGGAGAAACGCTGGAGGAGCTTCAAGAAAACCTCAGGGACATCTACAACGACCTTTCCGGGGGCAAAATTCCCGGGGTGCGTCGTGTAGCTGAGCTCCGGATGGCATGAAACGGTTGGAGCTCATCTGGCAGAGTGAGCGGACCGATTCATCGTCGGTGACCGCCATTCGAAGGCTTTGCACTGACCCCTTACCATGTTTACGGGAGGCGTTTTGCTATGTCCACCCGAGATGCGGGTGTTTGGCGATTGCTCCGGGCCACTCTATCTGTTAAAGTGAACATATAATATGAGTGCTCCAGCCCCCACACCCGCTTGTGCTCAACGAGCGGTGTAGGGAGCGAAGGAAAATGGTTGGGGGTGTGGGCAGCCTTTTCGAAAGTGTCTCAAAAGCATGCAGTCCGTGATAGTCGTGGCACACCCCCTCACCCTGACCCTCTCCCCCGAAGCGGGCGAGAGGGGATTCTTCAGGCTCCCTCTCCCTCTGGGAGAGGGTTGGGGTGAGGGTGCCTTTTCATGCATCGACGCTCAATCGTGCTACGATTTTTTGTATGTCCCGAGTTCTGAGACATTTTCTTTCGCCTTTCCCCTGATCAGAGTGCTGTTGCCCCGCACGATGTGCCCATCTCCGATGCGTAAAGAATTCGGAGCGGGGCTCGCTTCTTCGTTTGAACCGTGAAACGGAAGCCACTACGCCTTGCGTTCCGGCTCTGGCTAACGCTTTAGCGCACAAACGATTCATCCGCCTCCCGAGAATCACGCGACCACGCTGATCCCGTGTTGAAACCTCCTCCAGAGCCCCGACGCAAGACTGACTACACCATATACGGGGGAAATGGTGGTTGGTTGGTGCAAGAAAACGAAGGCCTAGAAGGGAGGCTTAGCCATGAGAATTACGATTTCAGCCATCAAAGCAGACATTGGGAGCATAGGGGGTCACATCAAGCCGAGCGAAGCCGTCTTGGACCGGGTGAGAAGCTTCTGCCAGGACACCGCAGGTGACGTGTTCATAGATTGGCAGGTAAGCTACACCGGCGACGACATTGCTATACTTAGCACCCATCAAAAAGGGGTCAATAATGAGCAGGTGCACAAACTGGCTTGGGACGCTTTTGTGGCTGGCACCGAGGTAGCCAAGGCCGAGGGCCTGTACGGGGCCGGACAAGATCTCCTGAAGGATTCTTTTTCGGGCACGGTAAAGGGGATGGGGCCGTGCGTCGCTGAAATGGAATTCGAGGAGCGTCCCGGCGAGCCCTTCCTCCTCTTCGCTGCAGACAAGACCGACCCCGGCGCCTACAACTTGGCCCTATACCTTAGTTTTACCGACCCCATGTACTGCCCGGGCTTGATACTCTCTCCCAAAATGTCCGCGGGATTCACATTCACCATTATGGACGTGGCATACACGGACGCTGACAGGGTCATCGAATTGAATGCACCCGAAGAGCTATACGACATCGCTGCGTTGCTCCGCGACACAGAAAGATTCGTCGTGGAGTCAATCCGATCCCGGGCCGACGGCGAAATCGCTGCGGTGGTAAGCACTACGAGACTGCACAACATCGCGGGAAAATACGTCGGCAAGGACGATCCCATCATGCTGGTGCGCGTACAAAGCAGCTTTCCTGCCACTGGAGAGATTTTGGCTCCTTTCTGCATCGCCCCGCTTGTGGCGGGCTTCATGCGCGGGAGTCACACGGGTCCCCTGATGCCAGTGAAGAGAAACTCTCCTGTATCATATTTCGACGGCCCACCGGTGGTTACAGGATCTGCATACTGTGTGCGGAACGGGAAGCTCACGGAGCCTGCAGACGTGTTCGATCATCCGTTTTGGGACGAGATACGAGCGGAAGCGGCAAGAAAGGCTCTCAGCATTCGACGACAAGGCTTCTTCGGCGCTGCCATGCTACCGTACAGCGAGCTCGAATATGGGGGCATTGTCGACAAGATGGACAAATTGGATTCAAAGTTCGTTGTCAGGCATGACTCGGATCTAAAGCAGAAGGTTTCCGCGGCATGAAGAGCAAATCCCTTTTGTTTGACCAGACTTCTGATTTCACAAAGCCGGAAAGGCCCAGCGGAGAGCGTGTCGTAATTATGGTGTAAATGAGTTTCGGAACGGCGGGCTGGAAGCCCGCCTTCAAATCTGTGCAACGGTGATTTCTCCGCCAGCATTAATAGGCAGCACCATTGGCATTCCGGAAGGTTCGGTGACGGAATCATGGCCGGAAGTGACAATGGGATGCCAGAAACGATTCTCGGCCCCTTGCAAACCGAGGACATGGCATTGGTCATGCCGAAAGATGCCCCCATTGGGGATGGAATGAAGTGGTGTCCCTTATCTCGTTCTTCCTATGGATAACCCTCTTGGCCCGCTGGGCGCACATACTCGGATTCTGCTTCAAGAGGAGCTGCTTCGGACATGGGAATAGCACCGCAAGACGATCCTTTTCGTAAGCCACAATGTGGACGAAGCCATATATCGCCGGACCGCATTGAGGTTATATCAGGTCCCCCGGGAAAAAAAATAACAGAGATTATGGAAATGCGTACGCGCGGGCCACGGGATCGCAGTGATGCCCAATACGGGCAAATGGCATCGGAAATCTTGGACACCCTGGAAAAGGAAGCCGGTTTTTGAGTCTGAGCTCATATTACGCGCCACTTTCGAGGTGCAATCTCACAGCCGCAACTGGTCGTCCGGATCGGCCCGGCGAACAGAGAGCATCTCTGGAGCGGGCTTGCTTTCCTGTTAGGGTTCTCCATCAGCTAAGACTGCGGGAGCGGCGTTCGGCACGCATCCATCCATCCATAACTCCGTGGTATGTCCATAGTGCGCGGCTCGTGCGAGGGAACAAAGATCCGGGACGATCGGGGCCAATTCAGGCGATAGATCGTCCCTGTGATTCTCTTCGTACCTTTGGCTTTTGACCTACCGCCAGTTCGCTGCGATCAGCGGATTGAGCACATCCTGGTAGTTGGCCGGCAGGGAGGTTTGACCTGCAGGCGGAGGAGCGAACGCAGCCATCGCGCTGACCAGTGCGTCTACGTTGCTGCTGAGTAGCGTCTTGCCGTCGCTCGTCTTGAATTCCTCCACCCGATACGCGGACCCTTTGTACCAATCGGCAATGGTCACCTTGTCTTGAGTGCCGATGATGCTCACCTCGAGGTCGTACCCCACGTGGCGCAGCCAGAGCTGATCCGATGCCACTCCCGGGCCGAGCACCAGCTTGTCCGTATTCCCCAGTGTCCAGTCGCTCTCCACGATGCGGTCCTGCCCGGAGCCACGACCGAAGAGGTACGTGTCGTTCCCCAGGCCCCCTTCAAGGATGTCGCTCCCGGCTCCACCGTCCAAGGTGTCGCTCCCGTATCCTCCGCTGAGCCTGTTGGCGCCACTATTTCCAGTGAGCACATTATCCGAGGAATTGCCGGTCCCATTGATGGACGCGCTTCCGGTCAGGGTAAGGTTCTCAACGTTCCAACCCAGGCTATAGCTCACCGAGCTCAGTACGGTGTCCGTGCCTTCCCGGAAATTCTCGATGACAACGTCGCGGATATTGTCCACAATATAGGTGTCGTTCCCCGTGCCGCCCGAGAGCACGTCCACATCGGCTCCTCCATCAAGAAAGTCATCGCCGGAACCGCCAAACAACAGGTCCATGTCACCTTCACCGTACAAGGTGTCGCTGCCTGCTTCGCCAAAGATCATGTCGCTTCCAGAGCCACCGAATACGATGTCATCTCCGCCTCCTGCAAAGACGATATCCGTGCCGCCTTTGGCATAGATGATATCGTCCGTGTCGCCAGTGCGGATCACATCCACCCCATCGGTTCCGTACACTACGGTGGCAGGGTTGAGGAGATCGGCTATGGTAACCGAGGAGCCGTCGGAAAACTCTATGGTCTCCACTGCCGGAGCCCCATCCTCAGTGACGTTGATATCAAGCCCTTCTCCGGTATCGTTCCCCTGCTCGTCCACCAGCCTGATATGGATTCCCGCATCGTCGGACCAGACAGAGATGTTCTGTCTGGTTATGCCCTGGCCGAGACGTATCGTGTCCGACCCCGCGGTATCGGTGACCGTGTCCAGACCGTCTCCTGTGCCGAACACGTACACATCGTCTCCGGCTCCTCCTTTTAAGGTGTCGTTCCCCTTGCCCCCAGTCAGCACATTGCTGGCACTGTTGCCTGCCAGGAGGTTGTTCAAGTCGTTGCCAGAGCCGTTCACTGCCCCGTACCCGATGAGGAGGAGATTCTCCAGGTTGGCACCCAGCGAATAGCTCGTCGAGCTTCGGACTGTATCCATCCCCTCGTCAGGCTCTTCGACAATCACATCTCCCTCGTCATCCACCACGTACAGGTCGTCACCGGGTCCACCGATGAGCGTATCGGCTCCAGGGCCTCCGTCCAATACGTCACTGCCGCTGCCTGCTTGAATAGTGTCATTGCCTGCAAGCCCCTGAATGCGATCGTTGACATCGGTCCCCAGGATGGTATCG
>Ga0067045_1030073_pt1 | contig 16847 bp, 10 predicted proteins | sample TerdegcTABiofilm_FD_59184 | JGI IMG/M metagenome (GOLD analysis project Ga0067045, IMG submission 59184) | Combined Assembly of (Gp0054472, Gp0054536) Wastewater bioreactor microbial communities from Singapore -Terephthalate degrading...
TCAGTACGTTTTTGAGCTTCGGTTAATTCTTTGATACTCTGTTCGGTTTTATTTTGTCTTTCAGTTAATTCTTTAATGCTTTGCTCGGTACGTTTTTGAGCTTCGGTCAATTCTTCCATTTTGATGGTAAGAGAATCAACTCGCTGTTCGGTACGTTTTTGAGCTTCGGTTAATTCTTTGATACTCTGTTCAGTTTTATTTTGTCTTTCAGTTAATTCTTTAATGCTTTGCTCAGTACGTTTTTGAGCTTGAGTGAGTTCTTTAATGTTACGATCAGAACTATCCTGTTTTTTAGTAAGTTCTTTGATACTTTGTTCAGTACGTTTTTGAGCTTCAGCTAATTCTTTGACGGTAATGGCTAAATCTGTTATTGCTTTTTGTAATACTTTAAAATCAGAACGTGTAACATATTGATCTTTAATACGTTCATCTATTAGCGATAGAATTTCAGCACGTTGCTGCTGAGTAAATTTTCGAGCTGTTGTTGGAGCCATTAATGTACCTTAAGATATGTTCAATAATTTACTAAACACTAATATAGATATTCTTTTATTTTAAATCAACAAAAATTTTATTATCCTGGGCTTCCTTTTCAGAATTTTTACAGCAAAAATTTTAGTTGTATTTTCCAACGTTATCGATTATTGTTATAAAAGGAAGGCTGGTTTTATTGATAACTGAGGAATTATAATGAATAATAAAAAAAAAGAAAAAACTGCTAAGAAAAAAGTAACGCCATCCCAGACTCATAACATTGTTCATGCCGAATCATTAAATCCGCTCTATAATATGGACATATTCAGTATTATTGCCAATGTCAGTGCCGATGCTATCACCATATTTGACATGAATTTTAATATTGTTTATGTAAGTCCGGCTATTGTTACATTACGTGGTTATCCTCTGAATGAAGTAAAAAAACAAAAACTTGAACAGATTTTGACACCAGATTCTTTAAAAAAGGCACTTGAGGTATTTAAGGAAGAACTTGAAAAAGAAAAAAGTAAAAACGTTAATCCAAATAGAAGCAGGATCCTGGAACTGGAACATTATCGCAAAGGTGGATCAACAATATGGCTGGAAACACAGGTTTCATTTATTCGTAATACTAAAAATAAGCCAATAGGGATACTGGTTATATCCCGGGATATTACCAAAAGGAAAGCAATTGAGGATCAATTATTTCTTTTCAAATATCTGGTTGAAAATTCTTCGTATGCCATAGGCATGTCCACACCTGAGGGTAAGCACTACTACCAGAACAAAGCATTTGATGAACTGTTTGGTGATATTGGTAATAATCCACCCAGGACGTTATATGTTGATCATAAGATTGGGAAAGAAGTGTTTAACACAATTATGGCTGGTGGTTCATGGAATGGCCAGGTAAAAATGTATGATAAAAATAAAAACGTTATAGATGTTCTTTTGCGTGCTAATGCCATTAAGGATAAAGATGGGAATATAATAGGACTTGTTGGTATTCATGAGGATATCACCACAATCAAGTTAATGGAAAAGATACTGAAAGAAAACGAGGAAAAATTCAAAGCAATCTTTGAGTCAACAACCGATGCTGTTTTTATCATGAAAGATGATATATGTATTGATTGCAACCCTGCAACACTTACCATGTTTAACTGTACACGCGAGGATATTATAGGCAAATCAGCACATCAGTTTCACCCTGTCTTGCAGCCTGATGGGGGAAAGTCAAAGCCACTGGCATTACAATATATCAAAAAAGCAAAAGCAGGTATTCCGCAGCATTTTGAATGGCAACATATAAAAACAGATGGCACGCCTTTTTATACTGAAGTAAGTTTAAATAAGCTGGTAATAAGTAAGGAAGTTTTTTTACTGGCAATAGTGAGGGATATTACTCACCGGAAAGAAATAGAAAACCGACTAAAGAAAAGTGAAGAATGGTACAGGGCACTATTTGATACTTCACCCGATGTTATTGTGATTTATGATTTTAAAGGTAATATATTTGCAGCAAATCATGCAGCAAGGGAAATGTATGGCGTTGGTACAACTGGTGAACTGATGTCTGATGTTACCAATATTCTGGATTTGCTGGACGAAGAGGATAAACGTAAAGCAATTACAAATATGAGTAATACCCTTAAAACCGGGTATGCTGAAGGCAATATTTATACAATAAAAAACAAGAATGGCCAAAAAATCACTGTTGAAGTCCATTCATCAGTCCTTCCCAATAGTGAAGGTAAACCTCAGGCATTTATAAGCATAATCAGGGATATTAGTGGGCGTATAAGGGCAGAGGAAGAATTAAAAGAAAGTGAGGCAAAATACAGGACATTATTTGAAAATGCTGCGGAAACTATTGTAGTTATACAGGATGCGTATATAAAAATATGTAATACCCGTACTACAGCACTTAGTGGGTATACGCAACAGGAGTTATTATCTAAGCCTTTTATAGAGTTTATTTATCCTGATGACAGGCAAATGGTTTATGATAACTATTCACGAAGGTTAAAAGGCGAAAAAGTAGAATCACGATATACATTTAGAATATTGACCAAATCCGGTGCAATACGATGGGTTGAATTAAATGTTGTTGCAATAGAATGGGAAGGTAAACCTGGAACTCTTAATTTTATTACTGATATAACTGAACGGAAATTATCCGAAGATCAGCTAAAAGAAAATGAAGCGAAGTATCGTACTTTGTTTGAATCAGCAAATGATGCTATTTTTTTAATGGATAAAGAAATATTCATTGATTGCAATCAGAAAACACTGGAAATGTTTGGATGTACACGGGAGCAGATAATTGGCACACCACCGTATGTTTTTTCACCTGAATTTCAACCTGATGGGAGATCCTCAAAGGAAAAAGCACTGGAAAAGATTAATGCAGCTTTACAGGGCAATCCGCAGTTTTTTGAATGGCAGCATTGCACATATGACAGGACACCATTTGATACTGAAGTGAGCCTGAATGCCTTTGAACTGGGTGGCAAACAGTATATTCAGGCAATAGTGCGTGATATTACTGAAAGAAAAAAGGCTGAAAAAGCTTTGCTTCTTAGTGAACAACAATATCGCATTCTGGTTGAAACAGCAAAGGAAGGAATATGGAAGATTGAACATAATATTACAACATACGTCAATAAAGCAATGGCTGATATGCTGGGATATACTCAGGAGGAAATGATTGGTAGATCAATTTTTGATTTTATGTTTGAAGAAGACATCCCGGTTTTACAAAAACGTTTACAAGAAAAACGTGCAAAAGGTATAGATGAGGTATACGAAGACAGAAGGAAGAAAAAAGACGGGAGTGAACTGTGGGCGATAGTTTCAGCTAAAGCAATCATTGATGAAGAAGGAAAATATATAGGATCATTTGCATTATATACTGATATAACTGAAAGAAAAAAGGCTGAGCATAGATTAGCTGAATACAGCAAGAAACTTGAAAATGTCATAGAAGCAACAAATGCTGGTACATGGGAGTGGAATGTTCAGACGGGAGAAACAGTATTTAATGAAATATGGGCAAATATGCTTGGATATACTTTACAGGAACTATCGCCAGTATCCTTAAAAACGTGGGAAATGTTAACTCATCCAGATGATTTACAAAAAGCATATTCATTGTTACAAAAACATTTCAGCGGGGAACTGCCATTATATGAATGTGAAATTCGGATGAAGCATAAAAGCGGTAAATGGATATGGATATTAGACAAAGGAAAAGTAATAACCTGGACTGCTGATGGCAAGCCATTAATGATGTATGGGACTCATATAAATATAACACGATTAAAAGAGACAGAAACAGCGCTACAACAATCTAAACTGTTTATTAATAATGTTCTGGATACTATTCCTGTTCGGGTGTTTTGGAAAGACAAAAATTTGTACTATTTAGGCTGTAACAGGCCTTTTGCTCAGGATGCCGGATTTAATAATCCTGAAGAATTAATAGGTAAAACTGATTACGATATGGGGTGGGCCAACGAAGCAGAGCTTTACAGAGCTGATGATAGATATGTCATTGAAACGGGAATACCAAAATTAGGTTATGAGGAGCCTCAAACAACACCTGATGGTAACATAATATGGTTGCGTACCAGTAAGGTGCCTTTGAAGGATGAAAATGGTGCTATTATTGGTGTTCTGGGAACGTATGAAGATATTACTGAAAAGAAAAAAGCAGAACAGCAAATCAAAGAAAGCGAAGAACGTTACCGAAATTTAGCTGAATCAACACAGGATTTAATTGCCCTTCATGATATGGATGGTATTATACAATACGTCAATCAAGCAGTCATTAATATTTCGGGATATACACAAGAAGAAATAATTGGCAATAATATATTAATGTTTGTACCTCGTAAATACAGGCGTTCAATATATGAACGCCATGCAAAGCGATTGTCCGGATATTCAGGTATTGAACTCTATGAAACAGAATTTATTAATAAATTTGGCACGTTGATTCCAGTACAGGTTACATCAACCCCTATAGTCAAAGATGGCAAGATTATATCAATTATGATTGTTGCTCATGACTTAACTCAGCGAAAGATTGCAGAGGAACTGCTGATAAAAAATAAAGAGCGATTGGATGCAGCAATTGCAATACTGCAATACGATGCAAAAGATGCTCATGAACTTTTTGAGTATGTGCTGGAAAAAGCATTGCAGCTTACTGGCAGTAACATTGGATTTATTTTAAATTATGATGCTAATGAAAAGAAATTTTTGCTTAATGCCTGGTCAAAAGAAGTGATGCATGAATGCACAATGATTGAAAAACCTGAAGAGTATTATTTAGATACAGCAGGGATCTGGGCGGAAACAGTTCGACAGGCACGGCCAATAATAATAAATAATTATAAAGAAGATAATCCGCTTAAAAAAGGTTATCCTGAAGGTCATGTGGACATTGACAGATTTTTAGGAATACCGGTGTTCAGGAATAAGGAGATAGTTGCCACGGTAGGTGTGGCAAACAAAGAAACAGATTATACTGAAATGGATGTGTTGCAGTTAACGCTGTTAATGGATGCTGCATGGAAGTCGTATGAACGTATGCAGGTGACAGGTGCACTTGCTGAAAGCGAAGAAAAGTTCAGAACACTTGCCGATTCCAGCCCTATGGCTATTATGATGTATCAGGATGATACATTTGTATATGTGAATAAAGCGGCTGAGCAAATTTCAGGCTATAGTTTTGAAGAAGTGGCTCATTTGAATTTCTGGTTTCTGGTACATCCTGAAGATAAAGAAATGCTCATTAATAAAGCACAACGGCGGCAGCAGGGTGGACAGGGGTTAGATAGCTATGAATTCAGGATTATCAGTAAAGATGGGCAGGTTAAATGGGTTTATGTTACAAGTGCAACAGTACAATATAAGGGTAAGCCTGCTGGTCTTGTTTCAGTACTTGACATAACTGATCGTAAAAAGGCAGAAGAAGCACTATTTGAAGAAAAAGAAAAGTTGCGTATTACTTTGCAAAGTATTGGTGATGGTGTTATTGCCACGGATACTGATGGAAGGGTGGTAATCATCAATGAAACAGCACAACAACTTACTGGATATTCACAGGTAGAAGCTATAGGCAAGCACCTTTCGGAAATTTTTACAATTGTCCATGAACTATCGGCCAAACCATTAGAAAACCCCGTTGACAAAGTGTTATCTACAGGGCATGTATATGAACTGTCAAATCATACTGTACTTGTGGCAAAAGATGGCACGCGACGTGTCATTGCTGACAGTGCTGCACCAATTAAGGATAAAGCGGGCAATATTGTAGGTGTGGTACTGGTATTCAGGGATATGACTGAAAAACTGCAGTTGATTGAACAAATACAGAGAGCACAGAAATTAGAATCCATTGGCCTTCTGGCAGGTGGGATTGCACATGATTTCAATAACATACTTGAAGGAGTATTTGGATACATTGGGCTGGCAAGTGCATATGTATCTGATAGCACTGTTTCTGAGATGCTGGCAAATGCGCTGAAGTCAATTCAACGTGCAAAAGGGTTAACAGGGCAGTTGTTGACATTTTCAAAAGGCGGCCAGCCCGTTAAGAAGGTTCAATCTATTATTCCGCTTCTTCAGGATACAGTGCAGTTTGCAATAAGCGGTTCTAATGTCAAAGCACAGTTTTCTGTTGATGATAATCTTGATTATGCTGAAATTGATTATAATCAAATTTCACAGGTAATTCAAAATATTGTCATCAATGCTGTGCAGGCAATGCCAATGGGGGGAATCATCACAATAGGTGCAGGCAATATATCCTTTGCTGAAGGGGAGCATCCATTATTGCAGGGAGATTATATCAGGGTAACTATCGCCGATCAGGGTATTGGTATTCCTAAAGAGGTTTTGCCAAAAATTTTTGATCCTTTCTTTACTACCAAAAGTATGGGACAGGGATTAGGACTTGCTACAAGCTATTCAATTATTGTACGTCATCAGGGTACCATTGAAGTTGAATCAGAGCCTGGCAAAGGTACGACGTTTTATATTTATATTCCCGCAACAAAAAAAGAACCAGCAGAACCAAAGAAAGTTGAAGATAGGAAAGTATTACAAGGTGGCAGGATTCTGGTGCTGGATGATGAACCTATGATGCGCGAAATTATGCTAAAATTTCTGGAGCATCTGGGTTTTAATGCTGTAGCGGTGGATGATGGCAGGGATGCAATAAATATGTATATAAAAGAAAAAGAATCAGGAACACCATTTAATGCTTTAATCTTTGATATGACCATTAAAGGCGGGATGGGTGGCAGAGAGGCTATTGAAGAGATTAGAAAGTATGATAAAGATATTCTGGCATTTGTCATGAGCGGTTATCATGAAGATCCGGTGCTGGCACATCCCCAGGATTATGGCTTTAACGGTGGATTATGTAAGCCTTTTACGTTAGAAGAATTAGAGGCAATGTTAGCAAGGTATTTTTGATATAGTATTTAAGAGGAACATTGAAAGCAATACTCAAACCTTCAACAATAGCTTTATTCAAAAAGCATGGGTGGCGTGTTGACAGGGCTATTCATAATTATTTGTATTTTGTCTTCTATTATCCTTATGTGTTTATACTTTATCATACATTTAAATTTTTGACTGACCATTTTTCCTGGTTTACACCACTGCGACATTTTCTTAAATTTGCGTTTGATCGGTATCATGCCAAGATATTATCATTTGGTGATACCAGAAAAATTTTAGAATTAAACAGGGATATTGCACATACTAGTGATTCCAATAGAAGCATTATCCCTTACAAATTTGCGTATAAGATCATCTTTACTGAGCCTGATTTTATTGCAGTGATGGATTGCCCCTGTAAAAAAACTATGGGTGATGAAGAATGGGCAATACATTCCTGTATTGCTATTGGTAAACCTGTTGCATCGTTCTGGCTTGAACATGGAAAAAAATATAATGCAGAAAGAATAACCCAACATCAGGCACTTGAACTTATTAAAAATTTTAGGAAGCATGGATATATTACACAGGCCTTTTTTAAGGTTGCTACTGGTGGCAGTACGGGAGTTATATGCAACTGTCATCCAAAATCCTGTGTCAGCTTAAAGGCAACACAGTTTGCTAAAAAGTTTGATGATTCATTATCAATGAATGCCGCGGCAGGGTATAGTGTAGTACACGATGAAACAAAATGCAAGCATTGCGGGGATTGTTCAAGAATATGCCCTTTCAATGCAATCAGTGTAAGTAACACTTCATGGATGTATAATAAAAATGATTGTGCTGGATGTGAACTCTGTGTGGAACACTGCACACATAACGCATTATCGATGGATATTGATAAATCAAAACCACGTCCTTTAGATATTGCAGCATTGCCATTAAAGTACTGAAAAACTCTGGAAAACCCTGTTAAAATAAACTTCATATTTGTAGAATGCTTTCTCAGGTGCACTGCACTCAATAATAAAAACTGTATCATTATTATGTATGAGCCTTATCCTGTGAATGGATGTGCCTTGACTTCTATATGTTGTAACAATAATTCCACCATCTTCTGTTGATGTCTTGATAATGAAGTGAGCGTTGGGATCTTTTTCCCAAATATTCCACGTAAGTTCATGGAGCATGTCAGTTTGGCTGTCTTTAACTTTATATATTTTGATATACACTGTTTTTGAATACGCACAAATAAATTCATGGGAAATACCCCTCATCATTTCTGATTTGTCCCAGTCAGGAAGGTCTGCTTTAAAACCTAAGGCGCTTGTATGGGAAGTGATACAATTCAATGATTCATTTGCAAAAGAATGATGCAATGTAAATAGTAAAATACATATAACAATCAATAGCCTATTCATGGATTGTCCTCTTTTTTACGAGTATTTTATAGCGTCTTAGAAATAGATAATTATGGATGAATTTGCAACAATTTTTTTGGTAATAGATTGTTAATACTGGTTAATTTAAAAATAATGTTAAATAATAACCTATTTTTAAAAATAGTTCTTTATATTACTGAATCTATATCAATTGTACTTGACAGGTGAAGATAAAGAATGTTAACTGTGGATGATTTTATTTAGATAGATACACATATGGAAATACAATGGTTTGGAACAGCTTCAATTAGAATATCTTCAGGCAACACTTCTTTACACTTTGATCCATTCATATCCATGAATAAATCATTGCAGTATGCTTCCATTGATGATTATTCAGGTGCAACAGACATATTTATTACACACGGCCATTTTGATCATATATATAACATACCTGAAATTTGGAATCTGAGTAAGTGCACCATATATTGTGGGATACAGGTTGCCGATGTTTTGCTTAAACAGGGTGTTTTGCCAGATTATATACGAATTATTGATCATGGACAGGTTGTATCAATCCCGCCCTTTATCATAAAAATATACAAAAGTGAGCATATACGTTTTGATATTCCTCTTATATTCAAAACTCTTATCAATAAACGGGTATTACAATATTTTGGTGATTTTAAACAAATTATAACTCTGAATAAAACAATGCCTGCAGGTACAATATTTGCTTATGAGATAGTATATGATGATAAATCTATACTACATTTTGGCAGTTTAAATTATTCCCCTACTATTGAGTATCCTTATAAGCCAGCCATGCTGACACTTCCGTTCCAGGGGCGTTCGGATATCGATCACTATGCCATACGCTTCATAAAGAAATTTAATCCTCAATCAATATTTTTACATCATTTTGATGATACATTCCCACCAGTGTCATCACATGTGGATACCACACAATTTGTTGAAGCAGTTACAAAGGCTTTCCCGCATATTACCGTTATTATCCCCCAGTATGGCATTCCCTATACATTATAAACTATGATAAATCGCCAACTTTCTGTAGAATAGTTGCTTCATAGGGGTAACATTGCATTCGCAGGTCAGCAAAGTGTTCAAATTTACTCCTATGAGTGGAATACAGTACTTTCCACTGCGCTTCATAGCGATGGTTTAGCATTGTTGGGTTATTATATTACCCCGTGCTTCCACCATATATGCTTTTGTTGATTATGCTGCGCTGTTAAGGTCATTGATGAATTGCTTGATGATTGCATCAGGGCTAAATTCATGAGCACGGAGCAATGATTGATTTTTGAAGAGGTTCAGAAGCAGAGGATTATCCAGAAGTTCTGTGATCTTTTGGCCCATTTCAATTTCATTTTTCACCAGATATCCATTCAATCCGTTGTTGATGATATCTTTGGGTCCTTTTGTGTTGTAAGCAAGTACAGGCAGTCCGCATGATAACGCTTCAAGCACTACACATCCAAATGTATCAAATCGTGATGGCAATACCAGAACATCTGCTGCTGAGTATATCTTTGGTAAGGTATCATGCTGAACCCATCCCAAAAAGATTGCATCTGGCAAAAGTTTTCTTAGTTCTTGTTCTTTTGGCCCAATGCCAGCAAATGCAACTTTTGCATCAGGATGTTTTTGCTTAACTATCTCCATGACTTTTGGTATATCCATGACACCTTTTTCTTCTGAAAGTCTTCCTGCAAAAAGTATAACAGGTGTTGCGTTGCTTACTCCAAAAATGTCTTCTTTATTAGTTTTATGTGGCTTAAAGATTTCTTCAACCCAGTGTGCAGTTAAGTGTACCTGTGAAGGATTAAAGCCCATGTCTTTACCTGTCAACCATTTGCGGTGGTCGTTATTAAGCACGAATAGTCCATCAAATCCTTTATAAAATGTGCGCAATAAACGTCTGAAATTATGTAAGTTTTCATCGGTTAGCTTTAATGTTTGTTCTGCAAACATCATCCAGTCAGTATGCACGTAGAAGTATGCAGGAACAGAATATGCATATTTTAACCACAGTGCAGCTAATCCCATTGGGCCTTCCGTTGAAGCAATAATTTTACTGTATTCACCTTGCTTGAAGATGTTATGGATTTCCAGAATATCAGGGATTCGCAAAGGTTGCTGTTCATAGAATGGAAGGGTAAATTCTTTTAATGGGCGAATAACAATTAAGTGATCCTGTGGTTGAAGTGTGCTGCTAATAGTAATAATATCAATGGGTAGGTCTCGTGTTTGAATTTCTTTAAGCATAGATTGCAGAACAAGAGCAACACCATTGGAATCGGTGAAAGTATCAGTAAGCCATAGTGTGCGTTCGGGGTGTTTAAGCGTATTGTGTGCTTTTGCAAATTCATAAAGTAGTGGTCGTGCTTTATACATTACTCGGGCACTGGTAAAAAAGGCTGTTGCAATGACCGCTGAGCCCAAAAATGGGAAGGACAACTCGTCAAAAAGTTTTGGCAGGTTAACTCTGGCTGAACCATTACCATTAAGTTTTTCATTGCCTTCAATATATTTTCTAAAGTGGGTAGGGATTTCAATATTCACAAAGAATGATTCAAACTCTTTTGATTTAAATCTGCTGTTATTAATTAATTCGTTTATATGTTTATCAGAACGTTTCATGAGCAATTGAACAAGCTCTTTATATATTCCATATACTGATTGTGTATAGAATGTCACATCATCTTTTTTTCTGGTTTTTGTATATCGTGATAATTTGTAGGCAATATCAAAAACCTTTTTATAATCTTTACTTACATACAATCGTTTTGTTTTGGAAAATGTTTTTCCAATTAATGATTTGTGGAAAAGCTCTAAAAAGTTTAACGTGGTTTTATGCCGTTTCAATTCATGGAAAGCATTGGTTATGGCCAGCGCAGATAGCTTGTCCTGAACGTCGCCTTTGTGTAGCAGAATATGGGGAAGGCCAGGGTCTTTCATATTCATGCCTATCTGGCAAAAGTAATCAATGAAAGAAATTGCCATCTTTTCACTGTCATTATGTGTACCAAAAGGTGCCATTGCACCATTTTTTATGGCTTCAAGTGCCAGTGCTGAACGTTTTTCGGTCTTTAATCTTTCAGCTAAATCTGGGATATGCAGATATGTCCCTGTTAAGCCAGTGAAGATTCCCATGTGACTATCGCTGCCCCCTGACATATACTTAGTGTAGGGTGTTGTACAATATCTATCTGGTTTTATTTTGAATTTGTGCGATAGCTCTTCTAACTTATCCTGTGTTAATGATTCAATCCACTGCTTAACCAGCATATTCTGCCAGCTATCGCGCTGTCCATTGATAACTTCAAAGCGTACAAATAAAAGGGCCATCTTATCAAAAAATTCCATGGGTGGTATGCCCTTTGATTTGTAGTGATACAATGGATGTGCCCAGATGGTTGGTATATCATTCTCAAGAGTATAATCTAAGAATTTGTATATATCAGTACGGAGTTTATTAAGTTTTATCTCTTTCTCAGGAGTAAAGCCATATGCAAGCACATGAATACCTACTTTGTAATCAGGTACTGTGCAGCTAAATTCAGCGCCAACAAGTACATCATGTCCTTTATCAAGAAGCTCGTAACATGATCGGGCATTGTTATGATTTGTTACTGTATAAGTATCACAACCATGATTCTTCAGAGTTGTAAGTAAATCTTCGGTTGGTAGCCATGTTTCGGGGATTCCTAATATTCTTCCTAACTGTTCATCAGGGATATTGCTGTTGTGGTCATGGCAGTGAAGGTCAATTGTTAACACTTCATTTGAAGGAAAGCGTTTCTTTTGTTCGTTTACAAAAATGTTTAGCATTGAAACAATTTGTTCATTAAATGTACTTTTAAAATCCATATCTCCTCTTAAAGTTTCTATATCCTTAAATCTCGATGGTAATATGACGTGGATGTGTAAAGATTTTATGAAGTTTATGTTTAGTTGTGGTGAAAAAATCTTGATTAATTCTATTCATATTACCTCATTTACTGGGGATTACCGCTAAAATTACTGAAAAAACTCACCTTACAAAACTCAATACTTTGCCCATAGTAATAATATACACATCAATACTATACTTTACTTGACATATTTTACTATTGCTATATTAATATAATTAAATTTTACCAGTTGCAACAAATATTCTCGTATTATCTTTTTATTTATTGGGAGAGACAGAGACTATTGCTTAATTATACAAAACTTATAAATGCTATAGTATAATGTTCTATGCATCAAAATATGTTTAGTCAATACAACAGGGTAGATGTATGCGAGTAAAAGTAATAATCATTTCAATTATTCTTTTTTTGTTTCTTATAATAATATTACAGAATACCCAACCGGTTTCATTAACTATTCTTGCGTGGAATATTACCTTGCCATTTATTGTAATGCTTTTTACTACTTTAATCATTGGATTGGTATCCGGTATGATATTGAGTTCTTTAGCATTCCGAAAAAAACGTAAAAGTATTATAAAAGTAGAAACCAGAAAATCATGAATACTGGATTATTATTAACAATAATAGCAGCAGTCAGCTTTGTTATTCTTATATATATGCTTATAAAGCAGGTTATGAAGCTTGTTGTCATTATTGCAGTACTGTTTATAATGTTTGCAGGATACATATATATTAAAAACGGTTCACTTCCTGCTAATGTAAAGGGATATGCAGAAGAAGGGAAAATAGCAATTGACCAGTTGCATCAATCGTATTTAAAATTAATAAAATGATTTCTCATGAGCTATTGCCAAAAAATAAAAATTTTAACTTGAAAAATTGAGTTATTATTACTACTATTGTGAAAATGAGTTAAAATTGCATTAAGGATTTCAGTATGAAAACCCAGACTAAAGATACAGCGTTGAACAGCATGCAGATAGTATGCTTCAATATTGGCAAGGAAGAATATGGCATTGAAATTTTAAAAGTACAGGAAATCCTTAAACTGCCAGCAGTTACACCACTCCCAAAGTCAGCGGATTATATTATGGGGGTCATTGATTTACGGGGCAAGGTTATCCCAATCATTGATTTAGGCGTGCGCTTTGGTATATCCGAAAAGGGTGCAAAAAATAAACGGGCAATAGTTGTTGATATAAAGGGTAAGCGTATAGGGCTTGCTATAGACCAGGTAAGTCATGTTATTAAACTGGAACACAAAGATATTGAACCGCCCCCGCCAATTGTGAAAGGAATTTCGGGCAAATTTATCATTGGTATTGGGAAGGTTGAAAACAAGTTTGTCATTATTCTTGATATTGACCAGATTTTCTCTTCTGAGGAATTGAAGCAGCTATAATTTCTTCTGTTTGTAGTATTCCTTCAGAGCCTCTTCCATTATTACATATAAAGGTTTTCCTGTTTTTACTGCTACTTTTCTACAATCTTCAAATTCAGCTTTTGGCGATAGTTCATAACGGTAACTTTGCTTTATACGTATCTCTTCACCGTACAGGGTAACGGTTGCAAACTCCCGTGGCAACGAATAGCGGTTGACGGTAAATGCTCTGACCCCCAATGTAGTAGTCTGCCTAAAAAGAATTTGCGTACATTGATCCACTGCATTAAAAGGGCATAGTACTGAAATTACCACGCCAGGGCGCCCTTTCTTTGCAATAACCTGTTGCATATACACATCACGCGCACCAGCCTCAAACAGTAACTCTGCCACATGGGGGTATATTTCAGGATTCATATCGTCAATGGTGCATTCCAGTACACTCAGAACTTCGTATTCATAAGAAGTATCATCAATGAGCAAAACTCTAGTATAACTGGGGAAACCATAATCACGGGTGCCAAATCCAATACCCGCATTTGCTATAGTACCACCAAAGTGTGTATGTTGAGTGCCAAGCGTTACAAGAATGGCAGCAGCCGTTGGTGTAGTAAGTTCCCCTTCCAGTCCGGTAAACATAACCTGTTTACCATGGGTAAGCTTAACGGTTGCCGGGGCAGGTAACGGTAAATTACCATGCTGTGTTTTTATAGTACCTGTGCCAAGCGCAAATGTACTGTAATACAGTGTATCAATTGCAAGATATTCAATGCCAATACAAAAAGAAAGTATATCCACAATGCTGTCAATGGCTCCAACCTCATGGAAGTGAACCTCTTCCTTTGGAATACCATGTACTGCGCCTTCAGCAGTAGCTAATGTATCAAAAACCTTCATTGCATTTTTTTTCACGGTGTCAGAGCACGTCGTGTGTACAATAATATCGTTTATGGCAGCAAGATTGCGGTGAGTGGTGTCAATGCAAGCGGTAATTCCAGCCTGTGTGCCATGTATTCCATAGCGCTCTACCTTTTTGGGAACTATCGCATAACCTTTTACCGATAATGATTGTAGCTGGGTTATAAGGACATCAACAGGAAGCCCCATATCAAGAAGTGCACCAACAAGCATATCACCTGAAGCGCCTAATTGCACATCACAGAAGAGTATTTTCATGTAGCTATCCTACAAATTGCGAATAATACGGTAGGCACAGTACACAGCGCCAAAGCCGTTGTCAATGTTAACAACGCTAACTCCTGGTGCACATGAGTTGAGCATCCCAAGTAGCGCTGCCACACCACCAAATGAAGCACCATACCCAACTGAAGTTGGAACTGCAATGACAGGGCAGGGCACTAACCCGCCAATGACACTTGGCAGTGCACCTTCCATGCCGGCTATCACAATAATAACAGTAGCATCATGAATTTTTCCCCAGTTATGAAATACACGATGTATTCCTGCAACCCCAATATCATAGATTGTTTCAACAGTAAGGCCCATAATGTGCGCAGTTTCTTTTGCCTCTTCAGCAACAGGAATATCGGATGTGCCTGCAGTAATAATTAAAAGTTTGTGTAGTTTGTGGTGAAGCGTTTGTGCACGGTAAGAAATAATCTTTCCTGCTTCATTATAGTGAGCCTTTTTAATATATCGTTTTACTTTGTTGTAGTGCTCTCTGGTGGCACGTGTACCTAAAAAACTTGTCTTACGTTTGGCTAACGCTTGGGCAATGTCGGCAACCTGTTGTGGAGTTTTATTTTGGCAAAAAATGACTTCAGGAAAACCTAACCGTGTGTAGCGGTGATGATCCAGTGTAGTGTGGCCTAACTGTTCTATTGTTATGTGCGATAGTTCCTGTAAAAAATCTTCATCAGTTATCAAACCGTTTTTAAACCGTTGCAGTAAATTGTTAAGTGCAGACTGGCTCATAGGTTAATAGGCAGCAATAAGGATGGTTTCAACTTCGTCACGGTTGAGTGCACGGGGTGCATTGTGGATAAAGGGGTAGGTCAATGTAATTTCGGCCACTTTGGAAAAAATGCCTTTGTTAATATCAAATTGCGATAGACGTTGGGGAATATCAACATCAAGTGCCAGTTTACGTACACCTTCAATTGCTTTAATTGCAGCTTCAATAACGGTGATATCACGTACATCCTCATCCATAACTTTGGACATCTGTACGTATTTACCAGGAGCAGAAGTTAAATTGTATTCCATAATATGTGGTAGCATAACAGCCATTAATGATGCAATATCAATTGGTGTCAATGAAGAAAGTGCCAGTGATAATGCTAATGTCACAGAAAGCTGTGCACTGCTGAAAGCAATGCCTGCCATGAGTGAAGCCATCATGACATTAAGCCGCGCAGTCTCATTATCACTTTCACGCAATGCAGCAGGTAAATTTTTAAATATGAGGTCTATAGTTCTTAGTGATAGTGTATTGGTAATATTATTGATATTCCTTGAAATGACCGATTCAGTGGCAATGGCTAATGTTGCTATACTGTATCTGGCCATAGTTTCATCATCAATACCAAATGACATGCCTGGGTCAAGGATAACAGCTTTGGGAAAGATGTAATTATGGAAAAATGTTTTATGGATACCGTCATGAATATCAGTTAGTATTGTGCAGGGAGTTATATCAAAACCAAACAGTGGATGTACGGGAATGCTGATAAATGGTATTGGTTCATGTAAAAAAGGATAGGTAAAAAGTTCATGTGCAAAGAAATAGTTGGGAGTTAACAGTGCAACTGCTTTTGCAGCATTGATTGAATTGATGCCACCAAATCCTATAACCAGATCGCAATGGGTTTTACGGGCAAAATACACAGCAGTGTCAATATAATCAGTATTGTTTTCAGGAATTTCATCATACACTATAAATGGTATGTTATTGTTTTGCAGGCTCCTTGCAATGGGCATAAAAAGGTGGTTATACTGGTTAAAATCAATTGAACTGGTAATAAATAATATACGGGAGCCAAAAAGCTTAATTATGGATGGAAGGAGTGCTACACTATCTGGTTGTGCATACACCGCAGTTGGGATGTACAGATCCGGCCACAAGCCTTCTATGGTTTGTCCATAGGATTTAGACATAAAAAAGCGGAATCCTGATTCCGCCTTTTTGTCAATTATGCCGGCCATCTATAATAACCTTTAAAAAGGGTGTATTTATTTGCGTAAAAGCTG
>Ga0067045_1030074_pt1 | contig 16844 bp, 13 predicted proteins | sample TerdegcTABiofilm_FD_59184 | JGI IMG/M metagenome (GOLD analysis project Ga0067045, IMG submission 59184) | Combined Assembly of (Gp0054472, Gp0054536) Wastewater bioreactor microbial communities from Singapore -Terephthalate degrading...
GTAGCAACATTCGGTAAAATGGAAGCAAGAGCTGCTATACGAGATGTGGCAAGAGCACTAAAATATACATATAGCGAGGCAGATAAAATTGCAAAGAAAATTCCACAAGGTTTAAGTCTCGATGAGACATATTTATCTATACAGGAGTTTAAAGATACTATAGACTCCAATTCAAAAAACAGAGAATTATTCAAAATAGCAAAAGAGCTTGAAAGTTTAACACGCAATTTCTCGGTCCACGCAGCTGGTGTAGTTATTGGAGATACAGAACTGTGGAATTATATTCCTCTACAACTTGATAAAGAAAAAAACATTGTAACTCAATACGATAAGGATATAATTGAGCAACTTGGCCTACTTAAAATGGATTTTCTGGGTCTTAAAACATTATCAATTATAGATTCGTGTACAAAAATAATAAAAGAGCGGAAAGGAATAGATATTGACATAAATAAAATTCCACTTGATGATGAGAAAACTCTTGAACTTTACAGAAATGCTGATACTAAAGGAGTATTTCAGGTAGAAAGTAGAGGAATGAGAAAAATACTAAAGGATTTAAGTCCTTCAAGTATCGAAGATATAATAGCAGTAATTGCTCTATACAGGCCAGGACCACTTAATCTTATAGAAACATTTATTCATAATAAATTCCATCCTGAGGATATAACTTATCCTCATAAAGATCTGGAACCTATACTTAAAAGTACTTATGGAATTTGCCTTTATCAAGAGCAAGTTATGGAAATTGCAAGAAAAATGGCAAATTTTTCTCTTGGGGAAGCAGATATTCTTAGAAAAGCAATGGGAAAAAAGAAAGCCGAATTAATGTTAAAACAGAGAGATGAATTTATTGCTCGCTCAATCGAGCGGGGATATTCAAAAGTGGTAGCCTCTAATATATTTAGCACTCTTGAATATTTTGCAGGATATGGATTTAATAGAGCACATGCTGTAGCTTATGGTTTTATTTCCTTCGAAACTGCTTATCTTAAAGCACATTATCCACTTGAGTTCTTTGTTTCCATACTTAATAGCTGCATAGGGCAGGAGACAAAAATAGAGGAATATTGTAAAGAGTGTAGAAAAAATGGCATTGAGATCCTGCCTCCATCTATCAATGAAAGCAATGCCCTCTTTACGATAGAGGGAAGTTCAATAAGATACGGTTTAACTGCAATTAAAAATGTTGGAGAGGCAGCAATTGAAGTAATTGTTGATGAAAGAAAGAAAGTTGGGAAATACAGAAGTTTTGAAGAATTTGTAAGAAGAATTGGTAAGAAGGCAAATAAAAAGGTGGTTGAGTTCTTGATAAAGTCTGGAGCTTTTGATGAATTTAATAATAATAGAAATGAGCTTCTCTCCATACAGCAGGGAGAAGAGCCTAAAGGAGTAAGCTTATTTGAAGATTTATCTACTGAACCCAAGAGGATTGAAAACACAGATGCAAAAAGTTTAGACCTTAATCTAAATATGAATTACGAAAAAGAGGCATTAGGATTTTATCTAACAAGTCATCCACTTTCTGCTTATTTAGAAGTTTATAATTTTGATGCCTTTAAAATATCAGAACTTCAGGAAATAACAGAAGATGAAACAGAGGTGAGCCTATTTGGACTTTTAGGAGAAATAAGATATCCTAAAAAGAGGGATAATGGAAATTTCGGCTTTCTCTCTTTTGAAGATATGACTGGCTCTATTGAAATTTTAGTCTCGGGAAATTTATTAGACGAAATAATTAAATATATTGGAAGAGACGGAGCTTCACTCATAAATGTAAAAGTAAAAAAGTCAGAGGATTCACTCAGGCTATCTCTTTTGGGTTTTCGAAAATTTATTTCAAGAAAGGATTTAGAGAAAGAGAAGACTGAAACATCAATACTCAATTTGAGATTGGATCTTTCAAAATTAAATAATGAGCTGATAAAGGTTATACTCACAACTCTTTCTAAATATAAAGGAACAAATCCTATTAAATTAACATTAATAAAAGATAATTTTGAAATCAGAGCAATTTCAGGAAGTAAGTTATGGGTTACAAAAGACAAGGAGCTATCAAAAGAATTATCTAATTTACTTGGTAATGACAATCTCTGGTGGGAAAAGTGAAAAAGTTATTCTATTCAACAAGATTTCAAGTAATAATCTTTATGATAATAATAACAATTTTAAGTAATGTAATTCTCGGCTATATTCTTTCCAAAGAAGCCGCGAATAAGCTTATCGAAGGAAAGCAAGATGAAATCTACACTCAAGCAAGGCTTCTCTCTCAGATTTATTCTAATCTCGTAAAACCTTCAATAGAAGATATTGCAATGAATCAATACAACGCTCAAAAGGATGAAAATAAAAGAAGTTATGAAGAAATACTTAAAGATGTTAGAAAGAATTACCTTGAAACACCTTTGAGAGATTACACAAAAGCATTAAATGAATCTTTTGAAGAATCAGGCGCTGGTTTCTATTTTTCTGACCTTGGAAGAATAATTGCCTTTGAAAGCAACAAAAAGTTTATGAAAGATAAGAAACTTGTAGCCCTTGTTCCTATTTCAGATGATGGTTCATACGTCTGGGTAGAGGAATCCTTCAACAATATAAATTCAAAGATAAAAGATATAGAAAGAAAGGCGCTTACTCCTATTATAGTGGTAATATTCAGTACACTCCTATTTGGAATTTTATTTGCGCTAAACTTTACATCCAATATCAGAAAGATTAAGTTAGGTTTAATAAACGTTTCTAAAGATCTAAATTACAGGCTACCAAATTTATATGGTGAATTTGGCGAAATATCAAAGAATATTAATTTGCTTGCTGAAAACCTTCTTAAATCAAAAAATAGGTCAGAGCTTATCTTAGAAAGCACAAAAACAGGTATGATATCTCTAAATTCAAGTAATGAAATTGCTTTTATTAACAGTGCAGCTCTAAATATTTTGGGACTAAATAAAAATGAACAGGGGAAAGAGGGGAAAATAATTAGCCTATTGGGATCCCTCGTAAAAGAAGCAATAAATCAAGCATTTTCTAAAGATAATACACTCACAATAGATGGATTAAGTTTAACTATTGGTGGAAAAGAAAAATTTTTGAATGTGTCTGTTTCACCATACTATGAAAAAACCAACGAAAAAACAGTTCTTCTTACTATTGAAGATATAACTGAAAATATTAAGCTTATGAAAGAAGCTCAAAAGGATGAATCGCTAAAGACGCTTGGGCTATTCACAACAGGTGTTGCCCACGAGATTAGAAATCCTCTTACATCTATTAAGGGATTTGTCCAGCTATTGGGTAAAAGAATAGAAGAAGGTAGTGATAACAGAAGACTAATAACTGTTGTTTTGAAAGAAATCGAAAGACTTGAAAGCCTTATTAAGGATTTGATAACTTATGCAAGACCTACCAATCCAAACTTTGAGTGGGTTTGTATTAATGACATAGTAAATGATGTACTTCAGGTTCTTTCACAGAGAATATCGCAGAAAAAGGTTCAAATAAATATAGATATCTCCAATAAACTTTCAATTTATGCTGACAGAAAGCAGATTTATCAGGTCTTATTTAATCTTATTCTTAACGCTGTGCAAGCAGTAAAATCAGGCGAAGGAGTAGTAAAAATAAGTATAAATATTGACAGAGAAAAAGAGTCAATAAAAATTATAGTATCCGACAATGGTCTTGGCATACCATCTTCTGATTTTCAGAAAGTTTTCACTCCATTCTTTACAACAAAAGATAAAGGTGTAGGATTAGGACTTGCAATAAGTAAAAGATTTGTGGAGGATAATGGAGGAAAATTATCATTTGAGAGCAACTATAGAGAAGAAACAAAATTTATAATTGAACTGCCAAAATTTAAAGTAGAAGAGCTTATAGAGAAATATGGGTAAACCACTAATTCTTATTGCTGATGACGAAGAAGGAGTAAGAGAGCTATTCAGTGAAATATGTGTAGACGAAGGCTATGATGTAATTCTTGCTTCTAATGGTTTAGAAGCAGTCGAAAAGGCAAGAATAGAGCTTCCTGATGTAATAATACTTGATATGCGAATGCCAGAAATTGATGGGATGGAAGCATTCAGAAAAATTAAAGATTCATTAATAAATGTTCCTGTACTATTTATTACTGCATACGGGAGTCCCGATCTCGCAATAGAGGCAATGAAAGAAGGAGCATATAACTATATAACCAAACCCTTTGACATTGACGAAATTAGAATCCTTATAAGGAAAGCAACCCAATTAAGAGAGTTAGCGAAAAAAGCAACCACTATCAGAAAGAATATACCTGATAGCAGAGACGAAGAAGAACTTATAGGAAAATCAAACATTATGCAGGAAATATATAAATTAATAGGGAAGATTTCTGAAATTAATGCCCCTGTTCTTATTCAAGGTGAAGGAGGTAGTGGTAAAGAGTTAATTGCAAAGAAAATTCATTCCTCCTCGAAACTCAAAGATAAACCCTTTACCGTGATAAATTGTTACTTGGATGATAACCAATTCAGTTCAGAACTTAATAATATTGGGGAGAATCCGCAAACATATTTTATAAAAAATATCGAGCTGCTTTCTCTCTCTTCGCAACTTCGCTTAAGTGAAGCTATAAAAAATAGCAAAGATAGTAGATTCATATCTGGAACTACTATTAATCTTTTAGAACTTGTAAGCAAAAAATTATTTAGAGAAGACCTTTATTATGCCCTAAATATAGTTTTTATATCTGTCCCACCACTGCGCCAAAGAAAAGAAGATATAGAAGAGATTAGTTTATACTTTATGAAGAAACAGGGAATAAAATACGGGAAAATTCTAAACGGATTTACAGCAGAGGCCCTAATGTTAATCAAAGAGTATGATTGGCCCGGTAATCTGGATGAATTAGAGAATGCAATAACTCATTCAATAATAGTGGCAACGGGCAACCTTATAACTCCAGAGGATTTACCAGAATCAATTTTATCGATCAACAAGTCAATTGCGCCTGATAATAAGCAAACAAACAGCTCTAATCTGACGCTTTCTGAGGCAGTAAAACAATTTGAAAGAGAGATAATTTTAAAAACCTTAATTTCAACAAACTGGAATAAAACCAAAACCGCAGAAATTTTAGGTATTTCAAGAAGGTCTCTATTCAATAAAATGAGAGATTTAAAGCTTCTTAAAGATGAAAATAATGAACCTTAATTAAAAAAATTGATATTTTTTATAAAAAATTGATAAAATTTCTTGCAATTTTGATAATAGTTGTTTAAATTTAGTTTAAAATTATAGTTTATTTTGTTTTCGTCTATGTTTATAGCATTTTGAAGGTACAATGAAAAAGGAGGAGAGCTTTATGAGAAAGAGCTTTTCAAGTGTTTTAAGTTTCATAATTACAATTGTCCTTTTATTTACAACTTTTGTATTTATTCCCAATGCCGCTTATGCAGATGTTTCAAGTATTGTGGTAACTCCCTATCCAAAGGTTGCAGGACAGATTGCCTCGTATAGACTTGCTTTTAATATTAATGCTCAACTAAATGCGGGAACTGACTCTATTACTGTGATATTCCCCAAAGAGACTATTATTGACTCAACAATCTCTTCTGGAAACATCTCAGTAAATCCTAAAAGGCTTATACCTGCTGATTACGTTCTTGACTACCAAACAGGCACAATATCTCTCTTAAACCCTTTGCAAAAGGGTGATAGAGTTACAGCTAATTATAGATATGAGGCAGATAGAGACTATACTCAACTTCCAAGGAATGTTAAATTCTACGATTTAACTTATCCTTCTGGAGATCCAAGAAGAGGAAATGGAGTTCTTGATGCTGGTGAATGGATTTACGAAGATAGAGATAATGATGGTAGAATAACTGTTGGAGATAAGCGTTTATCAGTAATAATAGAAGGAGGCAATACCTATAGACAGGGTTCTCTTGTTCAGACTGGAGATTCAGATATAGGAACAACAGAAACAAAGCCTTTGACCTCATACTCTTATACAAATCTAAAGTTTGTCGATAACGACCAAAATGGCATCTTCTCGGAAAATGATTGGTTGGTAGATGATAAGGACAATTCTTATACATTAAACAGAAACGATAAGATAATAGCAGGAATATTCTGGTATAGAAGTGAAAGTATAGTTAATCGTGTTGACCTTGATTTTGGAAAAACACCACTAAACGCTATTGTTCCACCATATCGGCATGCAGAAAATATTTCTAAGAATGGTAGATACGATTCTGGTGAGTATGTTTATAACGAAACAGGAACATCAGATAATCTGGTAAGCCTTGGAGACACAAGACTTAGTTGGGTTGTTTCAAATGGAATTGTTTATCCCAAAAGTTCATTAGTTCAAGCTGGTGATAAAGATATAGGAATGGAGTTAGCTAACTTTACAGCCAACGAAAAATATTTCGGTGTTATAGATAATCTAATGATTTATTTAGATGCTGACAGCGATGGAACAGTTTCAGCTGGTGATGCAAGATTATTTGATTTAATTGAATCGATCTATCCTTTAGACCCAACAGCGACAGTCGGAGCAAGTGATATTGATATAGGGACATCTTTATTCAACTTTGCTGCAAATGAGAAGTACGTTGGTTCCTCTACTACCGTTTACAACCTTTACGACCCAATATATAGAGATATTGATTCTAATGGTTCTGTTTCTGAAGGTGATATAAGATTAACTGATCTATCTCTATATATTGAAAATAAACATATAATATACACAGCTGGTTCAACTGTAAGAAAGGGTGAATTAGATATTGGGCTAGTATTAAACAGCTTCTCGGCTCTTAACATAAAACATACAGAGTTAGGTATTCCAAATGGAGCATTTGATCCAGGAGAAAGAATATACCAGGATTCTGATACATCTAATACTGTAAGTGCTGGAGACTCGAGGTACAATGCCTATGGTGTAATATCTTCTAATCTAACAATTCCTGAAACCTATCTGGATGCAGGACTCACTCTTACAAGAGGCTGGGCAGAAATAAATAATGAAGTTATTATAGCTTACGCAGATGGTGGAGAAAAGATTCTTAAATTAAATCACTATCCCATTGTTCAACCTGTTATCCCTCCATCGCATGATATCGATTATACAATTGAACCTCTGACCATTACAGGAGGAAACTTAAAAGGCAAGGGAAAGGTCTACTATACTGTAACGGCAGTTAGTGATACCGTTGGTGAATCAGAGCCCTGGGAAGAAAAGTGGGTGGAATTCTTAACTGGTTCTACTTATAATGCTGCAAAAATAAAATGGTCGTCTGTTGCTAATGCAAGTAGATATAAAGTATACAGAAGTTTTGAGGAAGGAGTCTATAGTGATAACTCCTTGATTGCTGAGGTAAAAGCTCCAATTACTGAATATGTTGATTTAGGTCTTGATGGATTAATAGGAAAACCTCCCGAAAAATATGCATCATCCTTTACAAAGCTATATTTTACAACACTCAAAAATCCTACTCCAGTACTCCTTGTTGAATGGGAGCTTGCTGATTATAAGCTTGATACAATTACGGGAAGAATTGATTTCAGGAAAGCTTTAAAGGAGCTCGACACAATTGTCGCCGACTACAGCATTGGTATAGGTGTAGCAAATGAAATTGTTAATATAGACTACTCCGCAGGAAAAGGGAAATTGCGCTATTCCCCTGTTATAGACCAAAGTATAAACGAAGACCTATATAAGATAAGAATAAGAAAGGCAACTGCTGCAAATCCTGATAATCCTACTCTTCTTGTAAGAGGAGTGGATTACGAATTTAGAGATGAGAGAAATAGTATTGAGGGCGGATTAGAAAATGGAACAATTGTTTTCTATACACAAATTGCCACTACTGATACAATATACGCAGATTACTCTTACAGAAAAGACATAAGAGGAGATTTAATAAAGGTTGCAACTGGCAATGAGACAAGCCTATACACTCATGAAAAGGGAATTGTTGTAAGGTCTTATACAGTTATGAAAGGAATAACGTTGCGAACCTCCCCTGTAATTAATGTAGTTAGTAGCGATAAAGGCCCTGTTATTACCTTTACAACACCAATAAACATAAAGCCCGATCCTCAAAATAAAATCAACGTAAACCCAGATAGTCCAAGGGATGTTTATGTAACCTTCAGTCTTCAATCTGGAATAAGAAACCCAGCTAAGTCTGGCAACTACCAGCTATTTATAAGGACATCAAGAGAACAGACCGAAATACTTTCTGATCCCTATGAAATAATAGCAGGAGAGGAGACACAGAAACTTGTAAAACTTACCCCAGATCAGTCAGTTCCTGCTGGCTCATCTATTGCTCTAACAACTGCTGTCCAGGATGAACTTGGAAATTATATTCCAAATGTAACAATCGTTTATAGCATTGTATCTTCTCCAGGAAATGGTGGAAAACTTGATAAGACTAACTTTGTTACAGATTCAAGTGGAAAGGCTGTAGCAATGTATACTACAAGCTCTACCCCTGGAGAAAATGTTGTTCAGGCAAAGATACTCGGTACAAACCAATCAGTAACATTTAAGATTACAGGACTTTCGTCCCAGCTTATTTCAAAAATTGTTATCTCTCCAGAACAGGCTACAATCTCACCGAAATCAACAAAGCAATTCACAGCAATTGCTTACGATGCATCAAATAATATTGTTCCAAATGTTAAGTTCACCTGGTCAGTTGACCCAGCAACACTTGGCACAATCACGCAAGATGGTTATTTTACAGCTTCTGATGTTTTAGGTAGTGGAAGAGTAATTGCTGAGGCACTTGGAATTAGAGGATTTGCGTCAATTTCCATCTCTCCAACTACTGACAAAATTGCAAATATTGTTATAGAACCGGCTCAAGCAACAGTAACAATTGGGAAAACTCAACAATTTACAGCTAAAGCGCTTGATTCTAATGGAAATATTGTCTCTGGTATTGTATTTACCTGGCAGATAGCTCCAGATATACTCGGCTCAATTTCAACAACAGGACTATTTACCGCAAAAACAGCAGGAACTGGTGTAATAATAGCATCTGCTGAAGGCAAGCAGGCAATTGCAGTAATTACTGTAGTATCAAATGTTAAGAAAGTAGTCATACAGCCTTCTACGGCTACCCTCAAATTGAATGCTACTCAACAATTTACAGCACAAGTTTTTGACGAAAATGATAATTTAATACCACAAGCTCAAGTTAAATGGGCAGTAGTAGGAGATATTGGAACAATTACTCAAACTGGAATATTTACTGCCCTTAAAGTAGGTCAGGGACAAGTTACCGCAGAAGCAGGAGAGAAGATAGGTTATGCAACAGTTACTGTAACAGAAGCTGGCATATCAGATAATGAAGGACCTGAAATACAAATTTTGTTCCCATTGGAAGGACAAACCATTGCTGAAGATCAGGTAATTATAAGAGGAACTGCAAAAGATCCATCAGGTGTTAAATCTGTGCTCATAAATGGAATTCTGGCAAGTTTCGACCCAATAACTAATAATTTTACTTCTCAGCCAATTAGACTGAATCCAGGTACTAACACAATTACAATCATTGCAGAAGATACTTTAGGCAATAAAACAACAAAGATAATTAACATTAACAAAGCATGCAAAGTAATTATAAAACTAACGATAGGCTCCAATTATGCAGGAAAGACAACCTGCGATTCAACAGAGATTATGAGACTTGACCTTGCACCATTTATTCAAAATGGTAGGACTCTTGTGCCAATAAGGTTTATTGCAGAGTCATTCGGAGCAAAAGTAGATTGGATTGAAGATGCATCAAAGAATGGCGAAGGAACAATTATTATAACATTAACAAAAAGTGATGGAACAAGGGTAGTCATAAAGATGCACACAAATGTAAAAACTACAATAATTGAAAGAACTCCTCCAGGGCAATTTGTTCCAATTACAACTCAGATAGAGATGGAAGTTGCGCCATTCATTGTAAAACCTGCCAATAGAACTGTTGTTCCAATAAGATTCATTGCTGAAGCATTTGATGCACAAGTTGACTGGAGTGCAACAACACAGGAAATAACAATCTCTTATCTTCCATAAAGAGATATTTACAATCTTAGGGGGGCCAAGTAGCCCCCCCTAAAACTTTTAAAAGAAGCCTACCACCTATTTATTTTTTGTTTGTCACCTCGAATTCATTTCAAGGTCTCGTATTTATGAAAACAATAGTAAGGAGAGATGCCTCACTTCGTTCGGCATGAAAAGAAGAGTGTCACCCTAAAGGCATCTTTTTGCCTGAGGAGTCTCTCTAAGGAGACTTTAAATACGAGATCCCTCACATGCGTTCGGGATGACAAGAAAAAGCCTAAATCTTAAAATTAACTAAATTAACCCTTAAAAGATAAAGACCATTAGGTGGAGCCTTATATGTTGTGAACCTTAAATATTCCGGAGACGCAAGACTTGAAAAATCTTCCAAAAGAGACTCATTTATATGAGTCGCGAGAGTTAAAGCGCATCCAACAAGCCTTCTCACCATATTGTAGAGAAATCGATTTCCTTTAAAATAAAAAGTTAATATATTTTTATCATTAAAGGAAAATACCTTTGCTTCAAATAGTGTACAGATAGTCGATTTATATTTCTTTGCATCCTTACAAAGAAAAGAAAAATTATGTTCTCCTTTAAAGAGAGAAACGATTTTTTCTAACCTTTCAAATTCATCTCCATAATCAAAAAACCAGATATATCTGGAAAGGAAAGGCGATAACTGATCCTTGCTTACAAGATAAACATATTCTTTACTTTCAATTGATGAATATAGAGAAAAATTTTTATCCGTCTCTATTAATGAGTTAAATCTAATAGTTAGAGGAAGATACGAGTTTATAATGTGAATAAGTTTATCACAGGAGATTTTATCCGCTGGTAAGGAAAAAACAATTAATTGACCAATTGCATGTACTCCAGCATCTGTTCTTGAGGCACATTTAATTTCGGGTTCAAAATTGTACATAGAGAAAATCGAAATTAAAGCTTTCTCAATCTCATCCTGGATAGTCAATTTATTTAAAGATTTTGTGAATCCGAAATAGCAACTGCCATCATAAGAAACTGAGGCAAGATATTTCTTAAATTTCATTAAAAGATAAAACTAACAACTATAATAATGGAGATGAAAAACACCAGGAAAAGATAATCTCTTTTATTGAAACATAACTCTTTTAGATGTGTTCTCTTTACCCCCACCTGAAAGCATCTTGCTTCCATAGCTATCGCAAGCTCATCTGCTCTTCTAAATGCAGATATAAATAAAGGAACTAAAATTGGGATCATATTCTGAATCCGCTTTAATAGTCCACCACTTTCGAAATCAGCTCCTCGAGCCATTTGAGCCTTCATTAACCTATCAGTCTCTTCTAATATCGTAGGTATAAATCTTAAAGCAATTGTCATCATCATTGAAATTTCAGATGACGGCAACCCAAAAACCTTGAAAGGATAAAGAGTCCATTCAAGGGCACTTGTTAGCTCCATAGGAGAGGTAGTAAGCGTAAGAAGAGAAGATGAAAAAACTAAAAGAACGAGGCGTAAAAATATAAAAATGGCAAGATTTACGCCCTCTTTTGTAATAATCAAGCCTAACATCGAAACAAGTGGAGTTCCTTTAGTAAAAAAAAGTTGCAAAAAGACTGTAAAAACAATTAAGATTAAAATTGGTCTTAATCCTCTTATAAAATACTTAAATTGAACTCTGGAAATGACAATTAAGAGACAAATTAACAGAAGAAGAATTAAGTAGCCAATTAAATTCTCTATCAGGAAAATTATCACCATAAAAAAAAGAACAGATATTAATTTTGTTCGAGGGTCAAGCTTATGAATTATGCTATCAGCAGGAACATATTGTCCTATTGTTAAACTGTTCTTTATTTCCATTTATTACACCTTTTTATGCAACTTAGGATTTCATCTGTGCCAGAGTCAATATCAAGCTTGTTATAATCAACTCCCCCCAATTTTTTATTCAACATATAAAGTATTTCTGTAATCTGTGGTAGAGAGAGCCCTAATTCTTTTATCCTCTCAAACTGAGAAAAAACATAATCTGAAGAGCCTTCTAATGCTAAAGAGCCTCTATTTAAAACATAGATTCTACTTGCAATTTTAGAAATTTCATCCATATCATGAGAAACTATTACTAAAGTTGTTCCCTTTCCATTAATAGCTAAAAGCTCATTAAGAATTTCAACTCTAACCCAGGGATCAAGCCCTGCCGTAGGTTCATCAAGAACAAGGTATTTAGGGTTCATTGCCAGAATTCCGGCTATCGCAACTCTTCGCTTTTCACCACCACTTAGAAGGAATGGAGAACGATCTTTATATTTCTCATAATCAAGTGATACCATCTCTAAAGCATTCTTAACTCTCTCCTTTACATCCTCTTCAGGAATATTCAAATTTCTTGGACCAAAAGAAACATCTTTCTCAACCGTTTCCTCAAAAAGCTGCATCTCAGGGTACTGAAATACAACCCCCACCTTTCTTCTGATCTCTTTTAAGTTGATTTTTGAATCAAAAATATCTACTCCATCAATAACAACAGTGTTTGCCTTTTTTGGCTTAATTAGCCCATTTAAGTGCTGAACGAGAGTGGATTTTCCGGACCCAGTATGTCCTATTATTCCTACTATTTCACCTTCTAAAATATTCAAAGAGATATTACTTAATGCCTTTTTTGCAAAGACAAAACCTTCATCGTAAATATACGTAAGGTCTTTTACCTCTATTGACATATATAATTAACCAAGTCCACTGAATTAACTATTTCTTTAGGGATATAAAGCCCTTTTTCGCGAAGTTTATTAATAATCTGAACAATTTCGGGAGGATATAAATTAAGCTCTATGAGAGCTTTTGTATTTAGTGAAAATAAATCAAGAGGACTTCCAGTAAAAGTTATTTTACCATCTTTAAGAACTATAACTTTTTTAGATAATAAAACCTCCTCCATCCTGTGAGTGATTAACAAAACTGTCATTCCATTATCATTTAGTTCTTTGATTTTATTAATTACAATTCTTCTATTTGATGGATCAAGAAGAGATGTGGGTTCATCAAAAATAATACAATCTGGTTCCATTGCAAGAACAGAGGCAATTGCAAGAAGCTGCTTTTGCCCACCCGATAATAAATGCGGTGGATAATTTCGATAATCCTTAAGTCCTGTAATAGATAAGGCTCTTTCAACTCTCTCTCGTATTTCTGCTGATGGGAGACACAAATTCTCAGGACCAAAGGCAACTTCTTCTTCAACAGTTGTTGCTACTATCTGATTATCAGGATTCTGAAATATCATACCTACCTTTTTCCGGATAGGTATTACATTTGACTGAATCTTTGCATCTAGGAAATCTACAATTACTTTACCTTCTATAGGCAAAAGTAAAGCATTGATTAACCTTCCAAGAGTTGTCTTTCCTGAACTGTTAGCCCCACAAAGACTGATAAATTCACCTTTTTCTATTGAAAGATTAATTTCAGAAAGAACTAAAAAGTCTTGCCCTGGATACTTAAAACTTACATTTGAAAGCTCAATAAAAGACACATTAAACCATTAAACTTACAATTAATCAAGTTTAATTAAGCACATTTTTGCACCATCGCCTCTTCTGTAGCCTATATGGAAAATTCTTGTGTATCCACCATTTCTCTCACTATATCTATCTCTTAATGATGTATAAAGCTTTTTAACTGCTTCTTTGTCCCTCAAATAGGAATAGGCTCTCTTTTTTGCAGCAAGGCTATCGTCTTTGCAGAGAGTAATTATTTTTTCGGTATACCTCCTTATCTCTTTTGCTCGAGCCTCAGTGGTAGTAATGTTTTCATTCTTAATAAGTGAAACAGCCATAGTTTTCAGAAAACTCTGTCTTTTACCGCTATAAAAATTTAGCCTTCTGTATTTTCTACCATGTATCATCTTGACCAAACTCCTTTACTCTTTAAATCTCAAATTATTCTGTAGTAGATATTCTTCTATTTTATCAACATTTTTCTTCGACAATTTGTAACTACCTATCAATAAATCTTCTCTCCTCATATGAGTGAGGTGCTCAACCGTTTCTATCTGCAATTTCCTAAGCTTATCTATCTGTGAGTTAGGAAGTCCAATCTCTACTCCTAAGTCATCGATTGACTTATTTAGAATATCTGCAATAACTGCACCTTCTTTTATAGTTTCCTCTTGAGCTATAGTAGCCTCCTTAGATAATTCTTCTGCTACTTCTTCTGCTCCCATCTCAGCTTCTTCTAAAATTAACTCACCATTATTAATCTCAGTAATTAAAGTTAAATCATTCCTATTCTTAAGCTTTTCAATTTCGGGTATCTTCATCAACTCATCTATAGTTCCTATCAAAGATTTAATTCCAAAGTTTTTCAAAGAGAGAAGTTCCTTCTTAGACTTACTAAATAAATCTCCAACTGTATAGATTCCAGCCTTTTTAAACACATTACCTGTCCTGACAGAGAGTGGAACTATCTCTTCTAAAGGTTTTTTCAAGATATCGACGGCTTCAGGAATATATTCTTCCTCAATAATCTCCTCTTTCGGCTCTTTTTGAACAAGAATATTAGAAAAATATTCGATAAGAATATCAGTTGAAGCCTTGAGAGCACTCATAGGAGCTATTGAACCATTTGTTTCCACTGTAAAGAGCAATGTTTCATAATTTAGTGATTCACTAAACATTACCTGCTTAATATTCATTGAAACATGAGTGACTGGAGAGAAGTTTGAATCAATCGGAAACGTTCCAATTGGATAAGAAGGATCTCTATTCTCCTCGGAAAATCTATATCCAAAATTCTTTTCAATGTACAGCTCTATATTAAATTTTGCATTACTATCAACAAGATGAGCTAAAGTAAAATCTTTGTTAACAATTTCTATTCCATCCGGACAGGAAAGTTCAGAAGCTTTAACTTCTCGTTTACCACGAGCATTTAAAGAGACTATTTTTTTCCCTTTGAAGTCCCCTTTAAAAACAAGCTTTTTAATATTTGCAACTAACTGTATTGCATCTTCTAAAACATAAGGTATAGCAGTAAATTGGTGATGAATACCTTCAAGATGAACAGCAGTAACAGCAATTCCAGGAATAGACGAAAGTAACGTCCTTCTCAAAGCATTTCCTATCGTTGTGCCATAGCCTTTATGGAGAGGACCAATCTTATATTCTCCTCTTACTTCATTCTCATTTAAAACAGTGAGTCTTAAATCATCAAGAATAAAACTCATTCAAACCTCACTTCCTATAATAATACACTACTTAGAATAAAACTCTACAATTAACTGCTCATTAAAAGGAACAGAGACTTCTTCCTTGGAAGGCTCCTTTAAAATCTCTATTTCCCATTTATCATTATCAATATTCATCCAGGCGGGGGGAGAAATATTCCTCTCCTTAAAAGACAAAGCATAAACATTATTCTTTAAGCTATCTTTGAAAGTAATTTTATCGCCTGCTCTTACGCTGTATGAAGGAATATTAACAGATTTTCCATTAACATAAACTTTCTTGTGTAAAACAAATTGCCGTGACATTTGACGAGATGTTCCTACTCCTGCTCTATATAAAACATTATCTAATCTCTTCTCTAAGAGCTGGATAAGACGTTCGCCCGTTGGTATCTTTCGCTGTCTGGAAGCCTTTTCAAAATATCTCCGAAATTGTTCTTCCATTAATCCATAATGAAACTTCGCCTTCTGTTTTTCAATTAAGTGAGCACCATAATCAGTAATTTTACCTTTTCTACCCATTAGGCCATGTTGCCCAGGAATATAAGATCTTCTTTGCATTGGACACTTATCGCTCAAACATTTATCACCCTTTAGAAAAAGCTTCACTCCTAATCTTCTACATTTCTTGCATGATGGTTGAATATATCTTGCCATTTTTTACACTCTCCTTGGCTTTGGTGGCCTACAACCATTGTGAGGAATAGGTGTAATATCTTTAATTAATATTACATCAAGTCCTGTTCCTTGTATGGCTCTAATTGCAGTTTCTCTGCCTGGACCTGGACCCTTTACGTAGACTTCTACATGCTGCATTCCAAGGTTTAAAACTTTCTTCGCTGCATTTTCTGCTGCCACTTGAGCTGCATAGGCAGTCCCTTTTCTTGTGCCCTTAAAACCGGATGTTCCAGCAGAACTCCAGCAAATAGCATTTCCATTCATATCAGTAATAGTTATAATTGTGTTATTAAATGTAGCATTAATATACACTTTGCCCCTCTGTGGAGCCTTTTTCGATTTTCTTTTTGTTTTTACTTCGACTTCCTTTTGTATTTTTTCTTCTTCAGGCATATGTAAACTCCTTCTCCTTACTTAACTCCAATTGTTTTCTTCGGTCCTTTGCGGGTCCTTGCATTTGTGCGTGTTCTTTGTCCCCTCACAGGCAGACCTCTTTTGTGTCTTAAACCTCTATAACATCCAATATCCATTAATCTCCTTATGTTTTGTGAAACAATCTTTCTTAAATCACCCTCTACCACATAACTATCCTTTATTATTTGTGAAATACGCTCAACCTGTGCTTCAGATAAATCCTTTACTTTTAAATCAACTGGAACATTCGCCGCTTTCAAGATATCTAAAGCATTATTAGGGCCTATACCATATATCTTTGATAAACCTATATCCACTCTCTTATTAAGAGGTAAATCAACTCCAGAAATTCTCGGCATTTTTAAACATAACCTCCTTTATTTTAACCCTGTCTTTGTTTATGCTTGGGATTACTCTTACAAATAACATAAACACGACCCTTTCTTCTTACAATTTTACAATCTTTACATCGTCTTTTAACTGATG
>Ga0067045_1030075_pt1 | contig 16836 bp, 13 predicted proteins | sample TerdegcTABiofilm_FD_59184 | JGI IMG/M metagenome (GOLD analysis project Ga0067045, IMG submission 59184) | Combined Assembly of (Gp0054472, Gp0054536) Wastewater bioreactor microbial communities from Singapore -Terephthalate degrading...
GCCTTTGGCAGGAGGCTATCCCAAATTGGCCTTAAGAAAACTAGGGATGGCAGCAACAGGTATTGGGAAGGCATTGAATTGATTGCAGATCAAGTGGAAAGAATGAGGAAAAGCTACAGGGGTAGCAATTGGTGAAGATTTATTGTGACACATATGACGGTTATCTTGCCTTTTCCATAAAACTCTCTATATGATATACATTATAGGACTTTTACTAAAATCACTATAAAACCGTCATAAGCGTCATTAAAAGAATATCGGTAATAGTAGGAGGTAAGAAAATGCCAAAAAATCTAATCATATATCGGGCTTATGTTGGGGATAAATCAATGCCCAATGTAAGGAAAGTATACGGCTATACCTTGGCCGAAGCTGAAGAAGGTGAAGTCATGAATAGTAGAGAGGGGAATAAGGGAAAGTATGCGATCCTTGAGTGCGGGGAAGATCCATCTTGGGATAGTGCCATGGTTCTATATGTCTCAGACAACCTTTCAGATATAAGGCCAGTTTTTGATGATCTGTGCAAAGAGAATGACACTGAACTTAACAAGACTGCTACAGATACAAAAGTCATGATCCAATCACTCTGGAAGAGTAAAATGATTTACGATATCGATAATTCCCAAAAAATAGAGTCTTAAGTTTAGGGCCAAACGAAATACAAATTATTTTATTTTTTTATCATTACAATCAATGAGAACATTTTAATACATTCCATGAATTAAATATTGAGGTAAAAAAAGGACAACTGTCCACCGATCTAGCGATTTCAAAAACTCAAATGAAAAATAAGGCCAAACTGCGCTTTATTCAAAAATCAATCCCAAGAAAAGGCCCAAAAGTCCCGGCGGCCGGATTTGAACCAGCGATCCGTGGATCTACAGTCCACTGCCCTAACCAGACTAGGCCACGCCGGGCTACATGATGTTAAATGAACTTATTTTAAAGCTTTTCGGTACTCATGAATAGTATGTGTCATAGAACTTTTTGATTTCCTTTGGCGAAGGTAAAGCGATTTCATCCCACACCCCGATAACATCCTCAAGTTCCGAGAACTTGTTTTGCGAAGAAAATATCTTGTGTAAGAATTCTTTTCTTTCCTTTAGATCAATCTTTACAAATTCCAAATATTCATTTGGAGAATAATAGTTTAGTGGATTGAATCTCTGACCAAAGTTCTTCATTCCATGAACTTCACTAAGTTCTTTTGGCAGCGGAACTAGATAACCATATACTGGGTCTTTTATCCAGTTCTTAATAAGTCCATTAGTTGAAAGCTTTAGAAGTGTTTTTGAATCTGAAACAGTAATCTTTTCTCCTCCAATAGATTTGCCGCTAAGGTCAAACTCTCCAACGAAACCTGTATTGATAATCAAGAAATTAATTTTACCCTCGTGCCCGAGTCCCATATCCATAAATACTTTCTTTTTAAGAACTGCCTGCTCAGCTTGCTCCCTCGCCATGAAGTCAGTAGCAGAATAAGATCGTACCCTTGTTCCAGGAATTTTACCTGAAACAGCAGAAGTTATTATACTTTCACAAGCACTGTCGAATGCAACTGCCATAAGTGGATTTGTGACTTTGACAATCGGATTAAAAATATCATATCTTTTAAAACTCAAAACAAAATTTCTTAAGTACTTGTCCTTTTTTGCCCAGGAAGAATTCAAATCACTGAAAAGGAATATGAATCGACCATTCGTCGTTCCACTTTTCTCATAGTTTTTACATAGTAAAGACCCTATTTCCCCAGTTGCAACAGGTACTTCAACTAAATATCCATTTATCTCTTTCTTAACGTAGTCTACACCTTCACAGTCAATGTTCATTGCCAATACTATGTGTTTCCCATCTTTTGATTTCATTAATCCTGGATACTCTGGACTTTTCTCAGATAGACCTTCTGATTTTGCAAAGCTTGCAGCTTCAAGCCCTACTAACTTAACATCAACGATTTTATCTTCTTTTGAAATCACTTTTCCTAAAACAGCATCATCTTGTTCAAGATTTGGGCCAACTGTGAGTGTCGTTTTACCCGTCCCGCTGAGGCCAATTATAACTGAGTTTTCGGAAAGGCCAGCGTGGAAAGAAATCATGTTATCAGATTCCCCTTTATTCCAAACCATTGTTAGATTTGGTTTTTTGAATGCCCCTCCAAAGTAATTAATTCCGAGATTCAAAACACTCCTTGAATCATTTTCCATTTCAGTAAAATCATAAAGGGATAAGGGTTCATTTTCATTATATTCGGGCCATACTTTCTTTATTTCATTAATATATTTTTCAGGAAGTTTTTCAGGTATTATGAAATTGTAACAGCTTGGCTTGACATTTTCTTTTGGAGGGAAAACCATCATTTTTCCCATCCATGCGATGTATGCGCTATGGGGATTTGCTACACTTACAATTGTTCTTAGGCCTACCTGGTACCCCTTTTCGCCTTGGATACCGTCTGCCATTATTATTGGAGGAATCTCTCTTAGATAGTCCATCACTATGCTGTAGATTGCTCTTCCAGTTTCAATATCAAAACTTCTTTGTCCAGTTCCAAGCTTATACCCCTTTGGAACCATGTAAAATACCCTATCAGGTCTCCTCCCTTTTTGTGTACAAGCAAAAAGATACTGCCCATCCTTAGTAATAACATAATAAGGTTTTAGATAATTAATATAAAATTCATCAGAAGGATTAACATAAATTCTATCTTTTGGGATAGTAAGATACTCAGAAACGTTTGTCATGCTCATAAAAACACTCTAAATACAAGTTGCTACATTTTCTTCAAATATATTCAGGAATTCCGTCAATTTATCAATTGGCACATAGGCTCCGCAAGCAGGGGGGTGGCCGCCTCCTTTACCGCCTACTGATTCTGCACTTTTCTTTATTTCTTTCCCTAGATTTAAGCCTTTAAGCACCAACAGTTTTGAGCAGCGTGCAGAGATTTTATATATGTTTGGGTCGTTTACCATGTTCGTAAAGGCGACTATTGGCAGAAAAGGGTCTGTATCTTGATTTCCTAGTACTAAACTTGCCACTGTCCCTATTATTGTATCGTTTATACCACTGCCATCAAAGTATTGGAATTTATCCTTTACAATAATACCCCTGCTCTCCACAATGTTTATACTTCTAGCAATATTCTGCCTGTGCTTTCTAAGGAGTCCCAACATTATGTCAAAGTAGATCCCACGATTTCCTTTGCATACATAATACCCTACTTCCGGCCTGCCATTTTTTCCACATGCATTTAGACAAGTTGCAAACTCAGCGGCATCTCTAAGCGGACTTCTTTCCTCTTCTTTTAATAATGAATATGATTCACCCATTATCATCTGTGGTATGTAACAGACATATTCCTGAGGAACTGCCATAATTGTTTTTCTTATGATTTCAGTTGCAAGCTTTTTCTTTTCGTCTGAAGTCATATCAGAAACGGTCCTCCAGTCATCTTCGTAACATGGAATACCAAGGCTATTTAAGAGCGCCATTGCATTTGAATCGCTTCCAGTAATTCCTGGGATTGGGGGATCAGAAAAATATTGGAGTGATTTGTAAATGGGCCTAGTTGACCTACCGTAAAGGAGAAGGTCTTCTTGGGCTTTGACGAGGCCTCTTTCAATACTGTCAAGCAGGATATCTCTGTTTAATCCCTTTAGTCCTCCCCATGAACCCTGCATATCCCCAACTGCGCCGACTATGGCAATTGAGGATAAGTCCTTGTTGTTGTTATCAAGTTCAAGGGATAAAAGATATGAAAGACCTGAACCACTTACCTCTTCAGATCCACTATACCCAAACTTGTTTGGATTAACTTCTAAGAAGGGTGATTTGGGATAATCTCCTTGATGATGATCAATAATAATAATGTCTTTGTCTTCATGCTCAGCCATTAGGTAATCTATCTGACCGCTACCCATGTCTAAGAATATTGTGAGGTCCCCTAGCTCTGAAGAAGGGATTCCATCTAAGGGCGTAAAATGTACCTCGTGGCTTATCCCCATTCTATCAAGGGCGAGTGACATAATTGCAGCAGCTGAAATACCGTCTGCGTCAATGTGAGATATGACTTTGATATGGGAATTTCTGTACTGAATTATTTTGTTCTTTGCGCTGATAAAAAGTTCTTTGAATTCAGAGTCCATGTTGCTAATTGTAGGCTACTATATATATGGTTTTTGTTTTAGGTTTTCAATTTCGCTTATCGGTAATCTTATGCCATATTCTTAATTTTGTTAAAAATCATTTCAGAGAGTTCTTTGTTTCTAACAACTGATTCAATTTCCTCTAACTTTGCTTTCTTTAGATTATCTATTGACTCAAAGTGTTCTAGGAGCAAAGCCTTTTTCTTAGGGCCTAAACCTGCTATCCCATCTAAAGGTGACGACATGCTAGTCTTTCTTTTCATATTTCTAAGATTTTTTATGGCAAATCTATGGGCTTCATCCCTCACTCTAATTAAAAGATTCTTTGAATCAGGTTCCATTTTGGGATTCAATCCGTCTTCTGTGTAGAGGTCCTCCTCCTGCTTTGCCAGAGCAACTGTTGGTATTTCTAATCGTTCAGATTTAAGAACAGAAAGTGCTGTGTTAAGATGCCCCTTGCCACCATCAATAAGTATCAAATCCGGGAGGAACTCAGTATGTTTTAATCTTCTATTTAAGACTTCTCTTAGAGATGAGATATCGTCCTGACCGGCAACGGTCTTTATTTTATATATTCTGTAGTTTTCTTTTGAAGGCTTCCCATCAATAAATGTTACTTGGGATCCAACTTTTAGTTCAGGCCCAATATTTGAAATATCATATCCTTCTATTCTTCTTGGAATATTTTCAAGCCCAAGAGATTCCCTCAGTCCCTCAAGTGGCGTTTTCTTCTGTGACGATAAGAACAGCTCTGCATTTTTAGTTGCAAGCAGAACTTCTTCTTTTTCTCTTACAGTTGAAGCTGGAGTTATAATCAAATTATCCTCCTTACTAGAGAGGAATTTCTGAATCTCTTCTCTTTCTGGAATATCAAAAGGTAAGATTATTTTGCTTGGAAGAAAATTATCAATGTAATGCTGTTTTAGGAAAGAAGACAATGTTTCTCCCTTTTCAAATATGGCACCCTCAATGGGAAAATTTTTTGTTCCTGTTAGGACACCATTTCGGACCATAATAATGCAAATACATACTGATACCTTATCGTAATATCCAATTACATCTTTATTAATTGGGGAATCCAAAAATATTTTTTGCTGTTCCATAGATTTTCTTATTGCGTCTATTTTGTCTCTTAAGATTGCGGCCTTTTCAAACTCAAGTTCTTTTGAATTGATTTCCATTTCTTTAGTAAGTTTTGAAATAAGCTCTTCGCCTTTATTGTCAAAAAACATGAGGAGATCTTTAATACTGTCTCTATATGTCTCTTTTGATATTTCTTCTGAGCAAGGGGCAGAACATCTTTTTATGTAGTAATTAAGGCAGGGCCTATTTCCCATCCTCTTACAGCTTCGTATTTTGAATATATTCCTAGCCAGTGCAAGCATTCTCCTTGCAGAACCTACGTCTGAATATGGGCCAAAGTAAAAAGCACCATCTTCATCTACCTTTCTTGAAACTATTATTTTTGGGTACTCCTCATTTGTTATCTTGATATATGGGTATTTTTTGTCATCTCTAAAATGGATGTTATAGCGTGGTTTGTATTTTTTTATTAAATTATATTCAAGCAAGAGAGCCTCAGTTTCATTATCCGTTACTATGGTCTCAATATCTTCAACTCGATTCATGAGAAAAGATACTCTATCAGGGATATTTTTTTGGAAATATGAAGATAGTCTTTTTCTCAGTGATTTAGCTTTACCAACATATAGGACCTTACCTTCCGAATCTTTCATTATATAGATGCCGGGTTCTTCTGGAAAAATTTTCTTGGGATAGAGGTCGTTACTCATGACAACATTGGATTTATATTCAGGAATTTAAGCGTTTTTGGAATAACATACAAAAGAATTTAAATTAATTCAAATATCTAAAAGTCAGAGGGGTAAAGTGAGTGTAATTCTTAGAACTTCTGTTCCAATATTGCTTCTGATCTTTCTTGGGTATCTATCAAGGAGAAATAATTTACTAAAACAGGGAGATGAACGTGTATTAAGTTCATACATTTACTATTTCGCTCTTCCCTCGCTTTTCTTTATAAATATCTATGAAGTAAATTTCTCAAATGAAACATTAAAATACGTCTTTGCTGGATTGGCACCTACTTTTTTAGCTTTGGGAATTTTCTTGATTATTTTTTTTCTGAGAATTGTCAAGGATAAGAAAACAATTTATCTTTTAATTGTAACAACAGTATTTGGCAGTTTGGCATTTTTTGGAATTCCTTTCATTATATTTGCCTTTGGAACATCAGAAGCTGAAAGGCTATCTGCTTTATCCGCATCAACAATAAGTTTTGTTAGCGTTATTACTGCAACATCGGCCTTAGAGCTTTACAAATTAGATGGTGAAGACGAATCTAAAATTAAAACGTTAATAAAAAGATTTTCTAAAAATCCACTCATACTATCAACTCTTTTAGGACTTATAGTGAATCTGATTGGATTAGAAATTCCAATTTTCTTATCAACTTCCTTACATATGCTTGGAAGCACTACTGCAACTGTTGCAATATTCATGCTTGGATTATTTTTGTATGGGCGAAATTATGGAAATCTCAAAACAGCTTTTGGTTTAAGCCTTCTTAGGATTATATTTTTACCTTTGGTGGCAGTAATAATCCTTAAATTCTTATATCCCTTGCCATCATTTGAAAGTACAATTATAGTTCTTATGCATGGAATGCCTATTGCCGTTTCCACAATAGTCTTAAGTGAGAGATATGATTTTTTCAAAGAAACTATAGCCTCATTAAATTTGATATCTTCCTTGCTTTCAGTTTTCTATCTTAATTTATGGTTAGTTATTCTTCAGTTTATCTTCTAGTCTATTTTGACAAATCTATTACAGAATCTAGGAGGATATTTGCAGCAATTTCTATGTCTTTGATATCTGTGTACTCTTCGGGACAGTGGCTTCTTCCATTTTTACTTGGAACAAATATCATACCTACATCAGTAAATTCCGCAATTATAGAAGAGTCATGAACTGCGCCGCTAACCATCCTTAATGTTTTAATTCCCTGTTTTTTTGCAGTATCTTCAATAGTTTTAGCTATCTTTTTAGATAAAAGAACAGGTTTAGTATATGATACTTGTTTAATATTAAATTTGAGTTGTCTATTCTTGCAGGTAGATTCAATAGATTCCATTATACTGTCAGCTATTTCATTTAGAACGGCATCATCTTTGTCCCGGATATCAAGGGTCATTTTAACTTTTCCTGGTATGATATTGGTCTTGCCGGGGATTACTTCTACAAAACCTACTGTTGCTACAGAAGTTCCTTTTTTAGAACCTATTCTTTCCACATTTAGAATAATTTCAGCTGCACCACACAGGGCGTCATTTCTAAGATTCATAGGAGTTGCACCAGCATGATTGGATACACCTTCAATTGTCAACTCAAGTTGTTTTATACCGGCAATGACTTCAACTATGCCTATTGAAAGACCTTTGCTTTCAAGGACTAAGCTCTGTTCAATATGTGGCTCAATCATTGCCTTTATTTTGTTTCCCTCTAAAAGTCCTTCATCTTTTGGAATAAGGCCTGATTTCTTCATAGCATCCAAATAACTTGTGCCCTCCTTATCCAAGATTTTTGAGAGGTCTTCGTTACTTACTTTACCGGCCCATATTCTACTACCAAGTAGTACTGTGGAAAATCTTGATCCATCTTCCTCGACAAAAATGACAAAATCAATTGGATTCTTATGAGGTATTTTATTTTCATAAATCAGCCTGACCACTTCAAGAGATGTTACTGTGCCCACTATGCCATCGTACATGCCACCTTGGAAAACGCTATCTATGTGGGAGCCGATCATAACGGAAGGTGCATTTTTTTCTAGCCCTTGGAAACGTGCTCTGATATTTCCGCCCCTCATTATTTGCACTTCAGCGCCAATTTTTTCAAGTTCTCCTAATATGTAGTTCAATGCCCCCATATACTCTTTAGTAAAAGTTAACCTAGTTATTCCAGAACCGGGAGTCAAATTGAACTTATTAATTTCCTCTATATCTCTCTCAATTCTTTTTGCGTCAGCTTTCAAAAAACATACCTCTCAATCTGTTGTAAGTGTTTCTTTGACAAAGAAAGACATGATGAATACAGCGATAACGAATGCAAACACGAATTTGAATGCTAGACTATATGCAGCTACAGGATATACGCCTTGAGTACCTCCTACAAGGTCAAGTATATATCCTAAAAAAGTTTGGAAAAAAGCAGCGCCTACGAACGGGAATACATTCACAATACTTTGGACTGTTCCAGTTATCTCTAACGGAAATTGTTCCTTTATTATGGCAAAAACTACCACATTTCCGCATCCGAAGAATCCCATCCAGAATGAAAGTAAGTAAAGTAATCCTATATTTATTTTGGCAGTAAAGAACGAGATAACAATCCATGGCAATATAAAGGAACCAAGCCAGATAATAATTACCTTTTTCCTACTCTTCATAATTTTATCTGAGAAATATCCCACAAAAGGAGATCCTATAAGCATACCTATACTTACAAACATTAGTATAAAACCAGATGTTGCCTTTGGTAGATTAAATACATCCCTGAAATAGGGGTATCCCCATAAGCCTTGATATGCCAACAGAGCGCCATATACTACAAATAGCCATATGGAAAGTATCCAAACATCTTTGTTTTTGAAAATTAATTTAAAATTGTTCTTTGATATAGATTGTTTATTGGAATTTGAAGTAGCGTTTTTGAGTTCACCTGTTTTCTTTAGATAATACTCAGGCGAATCTCTTATGAATACCCAGGATATAATAGCAAGGAAAACTGATATTATACTGATTACATAAAATGCAAATCTCCATCCAAAGTCATTTACAATTATAGCTAAGGGATAAGAAGCGGAGAGTGCCCCAATATTACCAACGGCAAGTAGAATGCCCACCATTGTTGCATACTCTCTTTTTGAATACCATCTTGAAAACAATTTTAGTGCAGGTATCCAGACGCCTGAAACACCCACACCAATTATTAATCTAGCACCAAGTGCCATATTAAAATTCAATGCTATTCCGAATAAGAAAGACCCAACTGCAGAGAATATTGTAAGAAAAGCTATTGTCTTTCGAGGGCCTATTGTATCTGTGAAAATTCCTACTGGTATTTGAAATAATGAATATGTGTAGAAATACATCGAAGACAATAATCCTAGAGATAGGGCTGATACTCCAAATTCATAAAGCAAATCTTTTGATATTACGGCAGATGAAACTCTGTGGAAGTACACAAAAAAATAAACTAGGGCCAGAGTTATTAAAAGAATCCATCTATATTTTTTTTCAGGCATATTAAACATAGTATTTTTTACCATAGATATCACTCTTATCAATCATTAATGTTATATTATTTATCATAGAAAACAGGAATATTTAAATCTAATTACCTTTTATCTAAATAAGTAATAAATTAGGAAAAGAAAGATTACAAATACGATTATTATTGTAAATCCTATAAACATTCTTGAGGAATATAATGAATCTATCCTCGTCTGAAGTTCATAATCTACCTGTTTTAATACTATTTCAGCATTGTCTGACTGGTCTAATGATTCTTTGTATCTTCCTTCTATAAAAGAAGTTTTTGAAAGGCTGTACTCCCTTCTTCCAAAATTCCATTTCTCATCAATTTTAGAAGTATCAAGATTTAGATTTTTTGCATTTGTCATTCTTGATTCAACGCTTTGAACTAATACTTCAAGAGAATTAATTTTTGTTTTTGATTGATTTCTAAATGAAACTATCTCTTCTTTTTTTAGCTCCTTTATTTCATCTAGTTTTTCCTTTAATATTTCATATCTTCCTCGGTCATAAAGATTGAATAGCTGTGCATCATCGATTCCATAAATTTCTTTATACAATGACATTTTTAGAATGGAGTTCCATATTGATTCGTTTGCCAAATAGTTTGAGGATATAATTACTGACTTAGTTCCACCTTCAACTGATTTTTGAATAACAGAATCAAATTCTTCCGGAGTCAAATTAGTGCTTGTACCTTTGACTAACGGCATATCTAAAATGTAAGTAATCCCTTCTTCATTAAGCAATTCAGCATATATTTTATTTTTATCAGGTGCATCTAGAGATGAAACTGGAGCATTCACAACGACTCTTGTAGCGTATTTATTTAGCATTGTAAGATCCTGGCCATATTTTCTAGAGAAGGTATTGGGATCCTTCTCGTCTGTTTTTGCAGATACCCAAAGTTCTACTTCGTAGTCGACTATTCTATTTTTCAGATTGGAGTAAAATTTCTCCATTTCATAATTCTGCCAATTTGTTATTGTACTATCATCAATATTAACTGCAAGACCTTTTTTTGGCCATTCAAAAACTGTAACGCCCCTTGAGTTCATGTATTTCAGATACTCAGCCTCACACAAAGCATCAAAACTGTATTCATAAAAATCTCCATTCGTGATCAAAATGGCATCAATATCATAATTTTTAGCAATATGTTCAACTGTATCAATGTAATATTTCCCGTATGCTCCTTGGGTTATCTCTATCATTGATACCTTTGAAGTACTTCTTGAAAAAACATAATCAAGAGCAGCAGATGCAGGATTAGCCTGAATGTATTCAGGGCTATTTAAACTGAAAGATACTACAACTTTAAATCCTTCTTTCTTCAATCTGTCTACCATTCTATCTAAAGGATCCCCACTTGACTGCTGAACAAAAGTACTATATTCTTTATCATGACCGCTCCACCTAAAATTGATCCAGTAAGGTCTACCTGCGCTAATAATAACTGTATTAATATTATTGTTTTTCCATATTGGAACTAAGGCATCAAGATCAAGATTGAAATATTCTCTTGAATCAACTCTAACTGCCCAAGTATCGACCGATTCATTTCTTGACTTGTTTATCCTGACAAAACTTTTGTCAGTCCAGGGATTCCTTTGGAAATATATTACTCCTTTCGCAAAATCTGAGTTTGAATAGGCTAAGTTTAAAACTCCAATATCCTTGTTTTCTACACTCACATAGATGTCTTTTTCAAATTGAAGATTGTAACCATTGATTGCATCTGAAATATAGTCTGAAGGCAATCCTTGGCGCCTAAAAATTAAGAAATCAATATACTTCCCTATTTTTTTTGGATCTATCCCAAAGTCAGTATTTTCATAATAATCTCTGTAAGTTGTCGGAGGTATAATTACCCCAAGTTCTAGTTTTTTATTATCTCTGACGCTTTCAGAGAGAATTTTTAATTGACTAGCAAGTTTATCGGCCCTGTATGTATTCCATTTAATCCACACATCAGAATTATTTTGCTTTTCAGTTTCTAGATTTAATTTTTGTGAATCTAGCTTGTATTTATTAGTGAACTCTTTTATACAATCCGGGCATTGGCAATTAAGATTATTTGGATATCCAAAATAATCAAGTACAATCCCATCTACTTTGTATAGGTTTGATATTTCTTCAATTATGCTTTTTTCATAATTGAATCCTTTTTGCGGACATACCCATCCATCCGATTGTGGTCCATCTGAGGCAAAGCCTTTATTTGAAGCAATTACATCGTAATAAATTGGGATAACAGCATACACTTTGATATTCTTTTCGTGAGCTTCATCAATCATTATCGATAGGACATCAAAATTATAGAATGTTGGGGCAATTCTGCTATTATAATAAACTATACCTGATGATGGAGTACTGCTCGTTCCACTTTTTACATGCAAAAAGATTGTACTAACTTTATTCTTGGATGCAAGTTCTACAAATTTTGGAATATCTTGTTGGACTGCTATAGAAAATGATGGTAAAATTTCAACAGATAGACCCATATCTTCAGCTGACACAGGTTTGAAATTTGAAAAAGAGGATACAAGCAACAATACTATAAATAATGTCTTTACGATATTATTCATATAAGACCTCAAATATTACCTAATTGATACATCTTTTCCAACAAGTTTTTTTCTATCTTTAATGTCCTTTCTAGTGACAATCTTAACGTATGGGTTATCAACTGGGCCGAAAAGTTCTATAATCTTTCCAATCTTTCGATCTCCAATATAGGCATCAGTTCCGAGATCTCTAATTTTAACTTTCTTTGACTTCAGAATAAATAATGGTCCAATCGAATGCAGAACTCTGCCTACAGACTTCATAAAAGAAACTTTTATAATGTTATTTATAAATATTTGGAATAATCAATGAGGTATTAACATGGAAAAAGAAACAGTTGTTATTAGCAAAGGATATGACCCTTTGAAGTATAATGGTGCGGTCAAACCACCTATATTTCTAACAAGTACTTATAAATTCAAAAGTGCTGAGGAAGGAGAATCTTTTATCAGAGTTGCACTAGGACTCGATAAAGGAGAAGAAGGATATGTTTATTCAAGATTCTCTAATCCGAACTTTGATATAGTTGAGGAAAGATTATCTTTGTTAGAAGGTGCTGAAGCGGGGGCTATATTTTGCTCAGGAATGGCGGCAATTACTTCAACTTTACTTGCTTTTGTAAAAAATGGTGATTACATATTTTATACAAATCCTGTTTACGGTGGAACAGAATTTCTTTTCAAAGAATTTTTTGAGAAAATGGGAGTTTCTACTTTACACATCAATGCAGGTTCAGATACTCCAAAATTAATAGATGCAAAGATTAACTCAATTAAAGACAAACTTAAAGGAAAAGCCGTCATTTTATACATTGAAACTCCTGCAAATCCAAACAATGTGATGGTGGATATATCAGCAATAGTAAAAATAAAAGAAAAACTTGTAAAAGAAAAAATTGATGCCAAGGTAATAGTGGATAACACCTTTATGGGGCCAGTATTCCAATCTCCCCTAGAACAAAAAGTGGACATTGTCCTTTATTCCGCAACTAAATTCATAGGCGGACATTCAGATGTAATTGCCGGTGCAGTTCTAGGGTCAAAAGTAGATATATCTAAAATTAAAGCTATTAGAGGGATGATTGGTACAAATGGAAATCCTTTTGATGCATGGTTAATGTCAAGGTCACTTGAAACAATTCACCTAAGGATGCAAAGACAGATGGAAAATGCAGTAGAAATTGCCAAATTTCTGTCAAAACATCCAAAAGTAGAGAAAGTAATATACCCTGAACTCTACAATAAGAAAAGTGAGCAGTACAAGATATATAAAAAACAATGCAAAGGCCCCGGATCATTGATTTCTTTCTATGTTAAAGGAGGTAAGAAGGAAGCATTTAAAGTATTAAATAATGTCAAATTATGTAAACTCGCAGTAAGTCTTGGTGGAACTGAATCTTTAATTGAGCATCCCAAAGCAATGACACACTCTGAAGTAGACGCAGAAACTCTAAAAGATGCTGAGATTACAGACAACATGATAAGACTTTCCGTGGGAATAGAAAACTCAAAAGATCTAATCAATGACCTAAAAGCTGCATTGGATAAAATTTAATTTAAAAAAATAAACTTTCTTTTTACTCAGACAAAAACTCAACGTCTACTATAGACTTTGAAGTATCTAATACCCGGTCTGATTTGAACCTAATTATAAACATAGCGTCGCATCCACTAATGTGCTCGTTGCCAATAGTCAATGATAACTTTCCTTCGAATGGATTAAATCTTTTTACTACCAATGGCATGTATAGCTCAGAAAGTATTTGGACATGAAGTTCCCCTTCATCTATTAAATTTCCATCTTTGTCTTTTAGTTCTAAATTGAGCTTAACGTAGTTATCAAGAATTTTCGTACTGTATATGTCGGTAAAAGAATCAGGTTTATTGGGTTCAAATACATAATGTTCAACTTTCATAAAATTCCTCTTAATAATCAAAAATTTAAAAGAAAAAATAAAATATTTAATATTTACTTTAGTGCTTGGTCGACTAACTGTATTAAGTCAACAACTTCTATCTTAGAACCAAGTGCTTTTGCACCGTCACCAAGATTTGTTACACAGAATGGACATGGGGATACAATCTTCTGTACTCCCTGAACCTTCTCTGCTTCCTGTACTCTTGTCTTTGCAGTTTCAAGAGCTACGTCGGGGTAAGAGGATTTAATACCTCCACCTGCACCGCAGCAGAAGGAGTTGTCTCTGTTTCTGTACATTTCCTTAAATTCAATACCGGGTATTGCTTTAAGGACATTTCTTGGTGTGTCATAAAGACCTACTTTGTCAATCTGGACAAATGCGCCTTTCCACATTTTCTTTCCTTCCATATCGACTTCGTAGTGGTTCATGTGTCTTCCCATGTGACATGGGTCGTGATATGTTACAGTAGCGTTGACTTTGTTTAATTTAAGTCCGCCCTTTTGCATCTTTTCTTCAAGGAATTGTGATGTGTGCATGACTTTAGCCTTTAGCTTTAAGCCCCACCATTTTTCGTATTCCTTTGAAAGAACCTTGTAACATCCAGCACAAGCAGTGACAACTGTCTTGAATCCGTGGTCGTTGATATAGTCAACATTGTGTTCAGCAAGCTTCTGTGGCTCGTCTCTTAGACCAGCCCTTAGAAGTGGTGACCCACAGCAGTATTCATTTTCTCCCATAACAGCCCAGTCTTCACCAAGTTTTGTTAAAACACTAGCTGTTGATTTTGCGATTTCAGTTCTTCTGTAGGATGCTGTACATCCTGCGAAGTATACTGTGTTACCGTCTGTCTTTAAGTTCTTTACATCTTTTAACCAGTTAAATCTAGAACTATGTGTTTCGCCGTAGGGATTGTGGTCCCTTATAATCTTTTCTTGGTATGCTTTCTCTGCTTTTGTTGGTCCAATTCCCATGTTAATCAAGTGATTTCTCATCTGTTCTATGTAGTCAACTATCCATGGCTTGTAGTCAAGGAGACACTGGCTCTGACATCCACCACATACTGTACATGAGAAAACTGCTTTTTGCATATCTTCCTGTATTGCTGGGTCTGTTAGGTCTACCTTGTTTTCAAGAATTGCATGTCCAAGGAATGACTTGGATCTTGAACCAAAGTAGGAGTCTAACTTAAAGTATTCTCCTTGTGGACAGATTGTTGCAAATGTAGGTGGAGGCCCATAAGAGTAAGCTGACTTACATGTTCCACACTTTGAGCATTTTCTAAAGAACTGTGAGTAAAATTTTAGATCTTTAAAGTTGTCCATTCTCATCACCTTACCTGATATTTACCTGGATTCATTATATGGTTGGGGTCAAGCATGTCTTTGACCTTCATTATAAGGTCTACGTATCCTGGGTCGGCTCTCTGATTAATTTCTCTCTGGTATGCGACTGGTGGCTTGTATGGGATACCTCCTGCGTCAAGAAGTACCTTTAGACATTCAACTATACCATGAGCTGCGTTTGCCTCTTCAGCGGGTCTGTCTCTTGGGAATGGTGTCATAAGTCTTAACATACCGTAGTGTGTTCCTCTGTACATTGTTACTCTTACTGCAGGTGATAAAGCTGGGCTTAGTTTATTCATATAAATGTCTTTCCACTGGTCATAGACAATTGCCCACTTGTTGGATGGTGTGAATGTACCTGGCCAAGATATACCTCCTCCTCCCATCTTACAGTAGTTCTTTGTTGAACCTACAATCTGAGATGGTAACTGAGTTCTTCCTCTCTTTGATTCCTCAGGAACTTCAGTTGCATCTATTGTGTTGCCTGCCTTTCTTTCGCTGGCTATTACTTTATTGAAGGTATCAATCTTGTTTTCTAATTCTTTTTCAGTAAATGCGTACATGACACAATATCCATTCCATTCTGGTGCACCCTTTGGTTTTTCAACGAAGGGGTATGGAATTGGTACTTGACTTAGCCACCATGAGATAGCTGTAAAGTCATCATGATATTCGTATTTACTGAAGTTTCTCATGAACTTTTCCATGTCTACTAAGTTCTGTGCTGAGAAAGTTCCAATATGTACATAGTCAGGTACTGGTGGTGTAAATATACCAAGCTTTGTAACTATACCAGTAGTTCCAAGCCATCCCTGGAACAATCCATCAAGTCTTGGCAATGGTAACAAACTGTGCCAGGCGTCAGGTCTAATAGCACATGAACCTACTCTAGCAGTTTCTCCTGTTGGGAGAATAACTTCCATACTTGTGATTTGCTGACTGTTAAGTCCGTATCTACCAGTAATACCTCCAATACCGTGGTTAATAGCGGCTGCAAGTACTGAGGCAGATGGTGGACCTACTGGCCATCCAAATCTTGCTTTTACTTTGTATAATTCTTGTGCCAATTCGGCGTGACTTACTCCTGGCTCAATTATGGCATACCTAGACTCTGTGTCTATCTTTAATATTTTATTCATTCTCTTGAGATCGATAACGATACCACCTTGCTCTGGTATGCAAAGTCCACCAATGTTTGTACCGGCTGTAAATGGTACTATTGGTATCTTCTCTGCATTCGCAAGTCTAACTATGGATTGTATTTCTTCTACCGTCTGTGGAAGAACTACATATTGTGGCATCTTTGGTCTGACAAAAGACATATCGTATGAGTAACACCAACAGTCGACAGGACTGTTAGAGACCCACTTTTCGTCGCCAACAATTTGAGTCAATACTTTGTATATTCTATCCTTTTTGTCCAAAAAGACTCCTCCTGGATTATTAGATAAGGTTTAAAAATTAACTTACCTTATCCGATTGTCAATCTAAAAGACCATTTATATATTTTTCGGTATTAAATGTTAGAT
>Ga0067045_1003678_pt1 | contig 16824 bp, 16 predicted proteins | sample TerdegcTABiofilm_FD_59184 | JGI IMG/M metagenome (GOLD analysis project Ga0067045, IMG submission 59184) | Combined Assembly of (Gp0054472, Gp0054536) Wastewater bioreactor microbial communities from Singapore -Terephthalate degrading...
GGCCCTGATATTCACGGATGTGACGTCCGGCAAGTCGCCGATGGTCGCGATCCGGGTCACGCCGTTCAAGCCCCGGGCCGTCGTCCTCCAGGGGATCGAGCCGGCCCTCGTCCACCCGCTCGTCCCGAAGATGGCGGAGAAGGACAGGATCACGGTGCTCTGCACCGGGATGGACGTCGAGCAGATCGTGCATGTACTGAGGGAGGAACAATGGTAGGAATCATCACGTATGGCGTGTACATCCCCCGGTTCCGGATCAGGGTCGAGGAGATCGCCCGGGTCTGGGGTGCAAACGCCGATGACATACGGGGAGGACTCGGCGTTCATTCGAAGTCCGTTCCCGACCTTGACGAGGATACGGCCACGATCGCGGTCGAGGCCGCGCGAAACGCCCTCCGGAGGAGGGATATCGACCCCGGCGCGATCGGTGCCGTGTACGTGGGGAGCGAGTCGCACCCCTACGCCGTCAAGCCCACGGCCTGCACGGTCGGGGAGGCGATCGGGGCAACACCCGTCATGACGGCAGCCGACTACGAGTTCGCCTGCAAGGCCGGCACTGCTGCCATCCAGACGTGCATGGGCCTTGTCGCGAGCGGCATGGTCCACTACGGGCTCGCGATCGGGTCCGATGTCGCCCAGGGAGCCCCCTCCGACGCACTGGAGTACACCGCTGCCGCCGGGGGTGCGGCGTTTCTCATCGGGAAAAGTGACCCGATTGCCATCATCCACCGGACGTGCTCGTTTACGACCGATACACCGGACTTCTGGCGGCGGGAGGGGCAGGACTACCCCCGCCACGGCGGGCGGTTCACGGGAGAGCCCGGCTACTTCCGCCACATCGAGGGTGCAAGCCGGCTCCTGATGGAGCAGACCGGGAAGGGCCCGAAAGACTACACGTACGCGGTCTTCCACCAGCCGAACGCGAAGTTCCCCCAGCGGGTCGCAAAGACGCTCGGGTTCTCCCCCGACCAGATCCGGCCGGGCCTCGTCGTGCCCGCCCTCGGCAATACCTACAGCGGGTCCTCGATGATCGGGCTTGCCGCAACGCTCGACCAGGCAAAACCGGGCGACACCATCTTCATGGCGTCGTTTGGGTCCGGGGCAGGGAGCGATGCGTTCGACATCGAGGTGACCGATGCCATCGCGTCCGGGGATTTCTGCCGGGAGGCTGCCCCCTCGGTTGCAGCGCTCCTCGCAAACCCCGTCTATGTCGACTACGCGCAGTATGCGCGGCACAAGGGAAAGATCGTGATGCAGAAATGAGGGACGTTGCAGTTATCGGGATCGGGTGCACACCGTTCGGCGAGAAGTGGGGCTCTTCGTTCCGCGACCTCTTCGTCCAGGCAGGGACGATGGCTTTAGAGGACGCCGGTGTCGCCGGCGAGGAGATCGGGGCCATGTACGTCGGGAACATGAGTGCCGGCAGGTTCATCGAGCAGGAGCACGTCGGGGCACTGATTGCAGATTATGCGGGGCTTGCCTCGGACCACATCGCCTCGACGCGGGTCGAGGCCGCGTGTGCTTCAGGCGGTCTCTCCTTCCGCCAGGCCTTCATCGCCGTCGCCTCGGGCATTGAGGACATCGTTGTCGCGGCCGGCGTCGAGAAGATGACGGATGTCGGGACGGGTGCGAGCGTGGACGCCCTCGCCGGCGCTGCCGACCGGGAATGGGAGGGGTTCGTCGGGGCCACCTTCCCCGGCCTCTACGCGATGATCGCAACTGACTACATGAACCGGTACCCCTTAACGAGGGAGCAGCTCGCGGAGGTCGCCGTGAAGAACCACTACAACGGTGCGAGGAACCCGATCGCCCAGTTCTCCCAGGAGATCACGATCGAGACGGTGCTCTCCTCCTCGCTCGTTGCCGACCCGCTCCGCCTCTTCGACTGCTCGCCCATCACCGACGGGGCAGCGGCCGTCGTGCTCGCCCCGCTCGAACGGGCGAGGGAGTACACGGACACGCCCGTCCGCGTCCTTGCGAGTGCCCAGGCGAGCGATACCATCGCGCTCCATGACCGCAGGGACATCAGCACGCTCGATGCCACGGTCGCTGCCGGGAAGAGGGCATATGCGATGGCAGGGCTCTCGCCCGGGGACATCGACCTCGTCGAGGTGCACGACTGCTTCACCATCGCCGAGATCTGCGCCATCGAGGACCTCGGGTTCTGCAGGAAGGGCGAGGCGGGCAGGCTGACCGCGGAGGGTGTGACGGCCCTTGGCGGAGACCTGCCGGTGAACACGTCCGGCGGGCTCAAGGCGTGCGGCCACCCCGTGGGTGCGACCGGGATCAAGCAGGTGTGCGAGGTCGTGCAGCAGCTCCGGGGCGAGGCAGGCAGGCGCCAGGTGGACGGGGCCCGCNTCGGGATGACCCACAACGTCGGCGGGACGGGGGCNACGGTCGCCGTCCACATCCTGGGGGGTGTGAGCCATGTCCTCCGTNGCACGGTTCTGGCGAAAGATTCCCCAGCGGTACAACCTGGCCGGGACGCAGTGTACCACGTGCGGGCGGTACTTCTTCCCGCCCCGGTACCTCTGCCCCGACTGCCGCAGGGCAGGGAAGATCCGCCAGCACAGGTTCTCGGGCCTCGGAAAAGTCGTGACCTACACGGTCATCCGGTCGGCGAGTGAGCAGTTCGAGCAGATGACTCCCTACGTGCTCGCCATCGTGGAGCTCGACGAGGGTCCCCGCCTGACGGCCCAGCTCGTCTGCAGCCCGGACGAGGTTCGGATCGGGATGCGTGTCCGGCCGGTATTCCGCCGGATCTCTGCCGACGGGGAGTCCGGCGTCATCCACTACGGGACGAAGTTTGCACCCGACACCCCGTGACGGCTCTCTCCCGGTGAAGGGGGATTTTTCCCCTGCTTTTTTTCCGGACTGTTTCGTCCCAGAGGAGAGTGTGTCTTTTCCCGTGGACCGGGGCGAGCCCGGATTCCGGCGGTGCATGCGGCCCGGGGGCAGCTCCCCAGTACCCTCTTGTCACCCGCTTCCCTCTCTCATCGCTGAAGAAAGGATTCCTGCCGGGACAAGCACCCGTCCCTCTCTTTCCATCTGCCCGCATGGCGAAAATCTCAGAAAGGACCCTGTCGGGGGCACCCGTTCCCCCTTCCGCTGTTCTCCTGCCCGATGGGCATGAAACCCGGTTCCGGTGCAGATCTTTTTTTCGCCGGGGAGACCATCCCCCCGGAATTCACGGGGAGTCTTTTTTTACCTTTCCCCTTCCATACTCTCCCATGCACCGTTTGTCCACCTGCTTTGCGGTTGTATCCCTTGCCCTTTTCCTTCTTTTGGGCATTATCGTGTCGGCCGATGACTGTGGCTGCGGTCTCCCGGACTTCTACGATCCTTCCACCCCCGACACGGGCCCTGCCACGGGTCCGTCAGACGGCGGAGGTTCGCCGGGCGGGAACACCGGGCCTTCTTCCGGCGGAGGATCATCGGATGGCCCGTCCACAGGATCGGGGTCCGGTGGCTCCGGCTCCGGCGGGTCCGACAGCCAGCCCTCCGGGTCGTCGGGGGCGTCTGCAGAATCTTTCCTCCTGGAGGCCCGGTCCCTCTTCCAGAAGGGCATGTACAACGAGTCGCTTGCAGCCTACAACCGGACGGTCGCGGCCGATCCTGCCTCCTTTGCAGCCTGGATGGGGAAGGGGAGCACCGAGACGGCCCTCGGCATGTTCGGACAAGCCCTCTCGTCGTTTGAGCGGGCAGCAAAGATCAAGCCGGATGACCCGGACCCGTGGGTGAGCCGCGGTGAAGTCCTGCTTGCTGCCGGAGACCCTGCTGCTGCAACTGCCGCCTTCGATCGGGCGCTCGTCATCCACCCCGGTCTTGCCGCTGCGCTGGACGGAAAGGTACGGGCAGAGAACCTCGAACTCTCCGCATCCTCACCCACCCCCGGTGAGACACCTGCACCGGAAGAGACGCCGGCCGGGCTGCCCGGGACCCCCGTTCCCGCGAACGCGACGCCCGCAGGCACCGGTGAGCAGGCCCCAAAAAGCCCGCTCGCCACCGCCTCTCTTGCCCTCGCCTTCCTCGTTCCTGCCGTTCTCGCCTCCCGCCGGCGGGGATGAGAATTTTTTTTCTCTCCGGTTTTTTTTCCCGCAGGCCGTGTGCGTTTGCGTTATAGTCCCTTCGTCGTTATCGCGCGAGAACGGGGCGGGTGAGGCTGTCCGGCCTTTTTTCCCGTCCCGGGCTGGTTGATCCAACACCAAAAGAGCGGCTTATACACGATTGATCGGCGAGAAACCTTCTCCGGCACGTCCTTTGGGGGAGGTAGTGTGATCCTCGTCCGGGAGAGGGGGGACAGGTCCCCGCATGTTCTCCAATCCTCCTGCGATCGCGAGGATCTCCCCTTTTTCTCCCGCGAAAAAAAGCGTGGAACCCTCTCCTTCAGGGTTCAGCCCGACGGAGAAACATCTCCATTTCTGCCTGGAACGCCTCGAAATCCCCCAGGTGATCCACCAGGAGCCGGTATGCAGTCCGGTCGTTGATTGCCCCGTAGCGGTGGACCATGATGTTCCGGAACGCTTTCATGCCCCTGACTTTCTCTGCGACACCCGCCGAGATGACGTGGTGGGACACGAGGTGGTCCAGGATGTCCTCGTCGTTGCCCGGCACCCCGAGCACCAGGTCAGCATTCACCACTGCACAGATATCAAGGACATTTTCGATGGCATATTCAATCTTCTTATAAATCCCATCTTTCACGAGGCCCATCCCGAGGAACTCGTCCACTGTTGCGGGCATGTGGCGCATCACGACCGTGATACTGTCCCTGATTTCTGCGAGTTTAATGCGGATTCGGGTCTTTGCGGACGGATGGTTGCGGTCGTGGCGTCATGAGATTGCTTTCTCTCCGGTGTAGTCATCCAGCCGGTGCTTGAACGCATCGTAGTCCCGGATCGTCTCATACGCAACGTCATAGAGGAAGGAGAGGTCCGGGCAATAGAGGATCTTCCCCCTGAGAGCACGGATGCGGATGTACAGGGGCAGTTGCTGAAAAATGGTCACGTCATACCGCGAGCTGCCGAGGGCGATCAGGCACTTGTAGCGAAAGAGGGATGCCTCCTCCTGGTCCCCGTCGTAGAAAATGGCAATATCGACATCAGACCCCGGCCCGGCCCTTCCTTCTGCCACCGACCCGAAGAGGAGGATAAACCGGACGTTGGAGAAACCCGGAACTTCGGATAGTCGTGCAATGATCTCCTCCCCCTGCAGGTCCATCGTGTCCGTCCCCTCTCAGCCTCTTGTTTTTATCGGACAATAGTTATCTCTTTTCCCTCTTCGGCTTTTTTGATGGGGCGGGTGAGGCTGTCCGGCCTTTTTTCCGTTCCGGTCTGGTTGATCCCCCATGCGGGCATTAGTACGAAATTTTTCCCAAAAACCGCCACCGGTGCACGGGCTTTGCGAAGCGATCGGTCTATCCCGGTGGGGATGGAAGGCAGGACAGGAATGTCAGCGGGTTCTTATCCCCCCGAACCGCAGGTGATCCAGAAAAGGACGTACCTGCCTTCAGGTTTCCGGATGTGGAAAATCTCCCGGCAGGTATCCGGCCGTCGCGGCGTCTTCAGGACCGCGATTTCCCTCGCAATGTCGATTGACGACCGGATGGCAGGGAGCATCGCATGGCATACCCTGTCCTGCATATCCCTGATAACCCCGGCCCCTGCGGGATGTTTCTCCAGGAATTCTTCTGCCCGGACCATGGAATGCAGAATTATGGAGGTGAGCACGTCATCATGCTTCCTGAACCGGGAACCCGCGAAAAATGCCATGCTGCCTTTTCTGGGGGACCCGCGGGCTCTGACGGGATTCCCCGCACTTTTTGGCAAAACGGGGAAGCAGTCGGCCGGGACACCTGCCCTGCCAAGATGGCGGGAAATCCCGTCTATCCGGCCCCGTGCTCCATCACTCCGGGCTGGCAATCCGGGATACATGCATTCCCCGCCGGTACCTGCATGACAGGGAGATGCACATGCTCACCCGTCGCCATGGTTGTGGTGGGTGGTGGGACAAGAGATCCCCCGGGAGATCCACTCCCCGAAAACCCCGAGAATATCCTTCAAATCCCCGTGCCTGACCACCAAAGCCCCATTTTTGCGCAAAAAACGCCGAAAGGTTTTTATTTCATAACTGAAATACGTATCGTCCGGAATACCGGATATACTCGGGCGGATCGGAAATCCGGGTACCCTGATCATCCTGATCACGGAAATCCGCCCCCGAGGACGAGATGATGCACCCCGACGAGAGACCCGATACCACCGCCGGAGACCCCGAAATACGCCTTGGAGAAAGCGCCATTTCCTCGCTGCTTGCCCACTATTTCCAGTTCGAGGAGACGCTTGGCATGAACACGGCGAGGGGGTCGGCCCAATCCGTGCAGTCCCCCCGCCCAACCCGTCACCAGCTTCTCTTCAAGGTCAATCCCGGGACGGACTACGGAGACGATACCGAATCCGACGACCTTTCTGCACCGGAAGAACGGCCAAAAAGGATCATCGCTGTCATCCCTGCCTACAACGAAGAGCTCACCATCGGGACCATCGTGCTGGCGACCCGCCAGTACGTCGACCATGTCATCGTCGTCGACGACGGTTCCACGGATAAGACGGCTCACGTTGCCACCCTCGCAGGAGCCGAAGTCCTCCGGCACCCCCTCAACCTCGGCAAGGCCCAGGCCCTCATGAAGGGATTTGCCCGTGCCAGGCACTACGGCCCCCTCGCTGTCGTCATGCTCGATGCCGACGGCCAGCACAACCCTGCCGAGATCCCCGAACTCGCAAGACCCGTCCTTGCCGGAAAAGCGGACATGGTCGTCGGCTCACGCTTCCTCAACGGCACGAACCGGATCCCGAAATACCGCGTCCTCGGCCAGAAAACCCTCGACCTCGCCACGAAGGTCGGCTCCGGCATCTCCTGCACGGACTCCCAGTCGGGGTTCCGCGTGCTCGGCCGCCGTGCCCTCGCCAACCTCGATTTTTATTCCGAGGGCTACAACATCGAGTCCGACATGCTCGCCCACTTCGCCGGGAGGGGACTGACCATCTCGGAGGTCCCCATCGGGATCACGTATGACGTCACGAACGGCCACAAGAAGCACCCACTCGCCCATGGTTTGGACGTGCTCAGCCACATCATCGGTATCGTCGGGTACAGGAGGCCGCTGGTCACGTTCGGGGTCCCGGGGTGCATCCTGACGCTGGTCGGGGCCGGGATGTCGGTATTCACGGTGACGGAGCTGTACACGGGCGGGGCGTTTCACTCGGTGGTGTTCGTCAGCGGGATTACGTTCCTGATACTGGGCCTGCTCCTGGTGACAACGAGTTTGATCCTCAACAGCCTGGTGCAGGTTGTGCGGATGGAAAATCCTTCTTTCCTTCAATTAAAATATCAGAAAAAGTGATTGGAATGTTATTTTTGGATTTTTTTTACTGGTCATTGCAATGATTGAGAAGATTGTAAATCTTATTATTAAAGAAAAGATCCTTTATGTCCAAGATCTCTCATTCATATACTGTCATATTATTCTAAATCATATATTTGCGGTAATTGCATGAATGTCCTCATGTTAGCACCTGAATTTCTGCCTTGTAGAGGGGGAGTTGGAATATATGTTTCAGAAATTTCTCGTAATATGCCCACTGATGTGAACATACATATTCTCACGCCACATCGTATTCAAAAAGGTTTACCCTCTTTATATGATACGGAGCCAATAGATAGATTTTTGCCAAATAATATTAAGGTTCATTATCTGGGAAATGCACGAGATTCCTTTTTTTACAATTTTCAATTCCAACTTCATTGTGCTATTAATGTAAAATCACTCATCAACAAATGGGATATTGATATCATTCATTCCCACAGTGCAATGCCAGACCTTTTCCTTTCACCTCATAAAATCAAAGTTCCGATAATAACTACAATTCATACCACCATAATATGGCAGAAGGAGGCCATTATCTGTTCCCAACAACCTTTTTTGCAATTAGATTCATCAGAACAATTCACATTTTTATTAAGTTCTGCACTAATAGCGATGGAGAGGCGGTATTATTCAAAAAATCGACATTATATAACAGTATCAGAATGGGCCAGACAAAAAATTATTGAGGAAAAAAAGATTCACCCAAGTCGAATCAAAGTAATTCATAATGGTATTGACACTCATTTCTTCCAACCATATAATAGAATAGATGCCAAATCACATTTTCCTGAACTTTTCTCCATTAAACCCCCTGTAATCCTCTTCCTCTCTAGAAAGATTCAGAGTAAAGGTATTCATGATTTTATTACTGCAATTCCTGCAATTTTGAAAAAAAATGATGCAACTTTTATTATTGCCGGGCCGGGAAATTCATCAAATTCCTTAATCCAAGATCCAAATGTGATCCATATGAGTTATATTCCTCATCATTTGACCCGATTCCTGTATTCATGTGCTGATATTTTTATTCTCCCTTCTCTTTCAGAAAATTTTCCCTTAAGTATCCTTGAAGCAATGGCATCAAAAAATGCTGTGGTAGCCTCGAAAGTTGGAGGAATACCTGAAATGATTACCCACCAAAAAGACGGGATTCTTATCCCATCCCATGACCCTCTTTCAATCGAAGCAGCGATCACCCACCTCATTGAAAATGAATCCTACCGTAAAAAACTTGGAAATAATGCAAGAACTACAGTATCTGAAAAATTCCGGTGGGACCAAGCAGCAAAAGTGACAAGGGAATACTACCAGTATGTGATAGACAATGCGAATAATACTCGTTAATCCTCCCCGTCTTAATAACGTGATACCTGTAATTCGGGAGGACCGTTGCGAAGTCACCGATAGATATGCAATAATCCCCCCCTATTCACTTCTCTGTTTGTCAGCAATTCTGAGAAATGAGGGGCATGAAATCAAATTTATTGATGCAAATGGTGCTGCAATATCATATCCCGAACTTCAATCACAGATTGCCCAATTTTCTCCGGATCTTCTCATATTCCGATTCACACCTACGACCCATTCATGGGATTTGAAAACCGCAGAGATTGTAAAAAAGAATTCAGAAAAAACCATTACACTCGGCATATGCTTTACTTTGCATACATTAATTCAGGAAGTCCTGGACCACTCCCCTTCTCTTGATATTTATGTTCCCCTGAATTGGGAAATTCTTGTGAAACAAATTGTTGAAACACTTCAAACCAAGAAATCACTCTCTGAAATTGATGGAATAGGTTTTCGAAGAGGAAATACCGTTTTTGTAACAACGAAAAATAAATCCTCAATTCACAGTGACTTTTCCACATTGCCCCTTCCTGCATATGATCTGATTGATAATTTTCGCTACTATCGCCCAAATACACCAGTTACTGGTAATTATATGGTAATCTACACCAGTAAAGGTTGCCCTTTTTCCTGCATCTATTGTACTGTTGCAAAAACACCTTTCAAGCTGAAGCCGGCTGAATTCGTTATAAAAGAGCTAGAGACACTTTATCATACATATAATGTCAGACTTGTTTCCTTTTTTGATGAAACATTCACTCTTGACAGAAACCGAACGATTATTATCTGTAATGCAATTAAAAAATCGTTCTCCAACCTCCAATGGTATTGCAATACTCGTGTCAATCTTGTTGATCCCGAATTATTATCGATAATGCAGGCATCCGGATGCAGGGGTATTGCCTATGGCATAGAATCCGGAGATCAGACCATACTCGATAATGTCAAAAAAGGTATAAAAATAGAGGATGCAAAGCGAGCAATCCAATGGACAAAAGATGCAGGAATTAAAGTTTATACAAGTTTCATAATTGGGCTACCTGGAGAGACGCGAAAATCAATTGAAAACACGCTTCATTTCATTCAAGAAACTTTACCCCATGGTGCACAGTTCAATATTGCTGTACCATACCCTGGAACAGAATTCTTTGAAATGGTATCAAAGAACCATCTCGTGGAAGAACGACCCGATTGGAAACTATTGTATCAGCATAAAGCGATATTAAAATCTGTCAACCTGTCGAAAAAAGAGCTGGAAGATGCCAGAAAAAAAGCATATCGAGCCCTCTATTTTAATCCGAAATGGATTCTCCAAAATATTTTCTGGATCATCCAGCATCCAGAAGATTTAAGGTTAGGTATAGCATATTATTGGAAAAATATCAAGAATTATTGCTGGTACAAAATGGAGCATGCACACTAGATTTCATGACTTCGGTATATTTTTGGGGCGGGCCGCATCCAATCAATGAATCCTTTATTACATCTCCTCCTGATGGAGTAATTTTAAAATCAAATCTTTCAACGGGTGATTTTTTCAAAATTGGAGAATATGCACAACGACAAACATTTCTAAAAGCCATTTTAACATCCGGATTAAAAACACTTGGGTTGCCAAGAGTGGCATTGATAAAGACCGATTGTGATGCAATTCACACAAACGGCGGTGTAATTCCTTTATCTAATCATTTATATTTTGTAACTATTGAACATGCTTCATCTTTTCTTCATCTTGATGATGATCTTTTCGCGTCGGATTATTGGAAAAGAATGCTAATCTCATTTCTTATTAAAAAACGCTGCAAAAAAATTCTTCCTTATTCAGAAGCGACTCGATTGGCATTGGAATATGGCCTAGAACAGTACTATGACAAAATTAAGGAAAAAGTTGAAGTACTCTATCCTGCAATTGATGCAAAAATCCATTATAAGGATTATCCACGAATTAAAAATAAAGAATCATTTCATATTCTTTTTATAAGTAGACATTTCTTTGATGATGGGTGTAGAGAATTAATAGAAGCTTGTAAAAGACTTTCGAATAATTACGACATTACCGTTGATATTATAACAAATCCCCCATCTCATCATATACAATATTTTGAAGAATATACTCGAAATGTAGATCCTACAATTTTCCGGATTCACCGTGAATCGATTCCACGAGAACTCCTTTTTAGAGATTATTATTCGCAATCAGATCTCTTTGTACTCCCTACATACATTCATTTTTTTGGGTTCGTTCTTCTTGAGGCCATGCTTTATAAATTACCTTTAATTACTACCGATGTCTATGCATTACCTGAAATTGTGGAAAATGGAAAAAATGGTTTTATTATTCCTGCACCTATTTCTTGTTTTTCTGAAAAATTTTTAAAACCAAAATATATCGTTAAGAAATATCGAGAAGAAATCTTAAAAAATGAATTTTCAACAGTTACTGAATATCTTAAAAACTCGATTAAAGAACTTATTGATGATGATCAACTTAGGACGAGAATGGGGCAAAATTCTTTTGAATTAGTTAATTCAGGAAAATTTTCTGTTAAAAAAAGGAATGATCAATTAAAACTAATATACCAAAATGGAATTGAATCATGAAGGATTTTGAGCGATATTCACAATATAATTTTCAATTTCATTCCTCTATTGTGCCGCCATTGGTACAACAAATATTAAAAGATAATGAATTAAAAGAGAATACATATCTAATAGATATTGGTTGTGGAGATGGCGTCCTCCTTTTAGCAATAGTTAAAAATGGTTATCTATCTGGTGATAAGATTGTTGGATTTGATATATCAAAAACCAGATTAAAAAAACTTAAAAAAAGTCATCCTAATATTAATATAGTTCAAGGCGATGCATGCAATTTATTCATCTTTAAACCACATTCTTTTAACATCCCAATAAGTTCCCAAGTTATTGAGCATATTCATAATCAAGATGCATTTCTCTCAGGCATCTACTCATTATTGAGGCCTTGTTCTTATTTTTATATTTCAAGCGTTATTAAAGGAAGAAATGCATTTTGGATTTATCGAAATAATGGTCAAATAGTGTTAGATCCAACACATGTTCATGAATTCAAATCTAAAGATGAATTTGTTTCTTTGTTAGAGAAATATGGTTTTTTACCAATTACCATTCAAACCTATCCTGTTAAATTTGGTTTAATGGATTGTATTATTAGAAGTCTTATTATAATTGGATTAAAAATTGAAAATGCTGAATTTTTCTTTATTAATCATAAATGGCCCTCTTTTATCAATAAAATAAAAATCCCGGTTCCTGGTTATTTCATTATTGAAGGTATATTCAGGAGGTCCTGATGGAATCCTTAAAATTTCTCTTTACGACAACATTCTTTCCACCATATCATTTTGGTGGCGATGCAACCCATGTTTATCATTTCTCACAGGAACTTGCAAATCGAGGTCATGAGGTTCATGTAATACATTCATTAGATTCATATTATTATAAAAATAGGACTGCCCCTGAAATCAGCAATTATCCCCTTCATGAAAATATCACCATCCATCCCCTTAAATCTCCCTTTTTTAAATTTCAAACAATTTCATCGTATATTTCTGGAGTGCCATTCTCTTTCAAATCAAAATTTAATCAAATTATAAAAGACATCAAGCCCGATGTTCTCCACCACCACAATATTGCCGGATTTGGACCATGGGTATTTGGCCTTAAAGCCCCTCTCAAAATGTATACTGCCCATGATCATTGGCTTCTATGTCAAATGAATGGATGTCTCAATTTTAAAAATCAATTATGTTATAATCCTTCAAATTGCATGATGTGCTCAGTTCTCTCGGGCAGACCCCCTCAGTTGTGGCGATATACAAACTATTTGAAGAAGAAAATTAAAAATTTGGATGTTATTATTTCTCCTAGTGAATACCTGAAAACAAGATTGGAAAATTTTGGTATTACAATACCGATTACAGTTATTCCCAATTTTGTGCCTGAACCAAATAATCCTGGGCCTCCCCTCATCAAGGATTCTTATTTCTTATTTGTTGGTGTTCTCGAAAAATATAAGGGTATATATGAACTAATTGAGGTATTTATAAATTTAAAATCGGAAATGGAGGATAAATTAATCATTGTCGGACATGGAACAGAATTTAATACTATTAAAAACTTGATTTTAAAAAATAATTGTAATAATAGAATTATCCTGATGGGTAGAGTGGATGAATCAGTATTATCAAATTTATATGCCTATGCGAATGCAGTAGTTATCCCGTCAATATTTTTTGAAAACTGCCCGATGGTCGCATTGGAATCAATTGCTCATGGTACTCCGATTATTACTTCGGATGTTGGGGGGTTGCCGGAGATTACTAAAAAATTAACTGATAAATTAATTTTTAAGACCCCAAATCATCTAAAATTAATTCTTATTGACTATAAGAAAAACATGGGAAAAAATTTCAAAAAATCAGTTTTTATAATGGAAATATTCAAAAAAAATTATTCAATAGCTAATGTGGATAATTATTTAAATTTAATTCAAAGAATGAGGGATTTTTCGGGACGATAACCAAAGGAGGGTTAATGAAACAAAAAATATGTATCATCACAGGTCCTTGGGCGAAGGAGAATAAATCTGTTGCATTCCACTGTGCAAAATTTTTAGATGTTTTATTATGTTTCCCTTATGAATTGTTTGTTATTGTTTCAAATCATTATATCCCTAGAGAAAATGAAAAATTATCCCAATATAAAATTAATTATGAATATAATTATAAGGTATCTTTTTTAAATTTTATTGGATATACTTTATTCATTTTAATATATCAACTTAAACTCGTTAAAATTTTGATTAATAATAATTTTTTTAATAAAATTGATATATTCATTTTTTGCTTTGGCGCAGATTTACTTTTTATTCCTGCTCTTTTTCTTCGGATAAAGAGAAAATCAATTGTTTTTCGTTCGGATGGAATTCCATCTTTAGCTTTAAAAAAACTACCGAAATGGAGACGATTTATCATGTCTCTATGTGAATTAATTAATTATTATAGTGCAAATATTGTTGCAACAGAAATATTATCGGATTTCAGAAAATATCCAACAATATCTTATAAAATTTTATCTGGAAACTTGTTTGTTGAAAGTATTTTTATGATAAAAATTGAAAAGAATATAAATTGGCGAAATTTTGATATAGGATATATTGGTCATTTTTCCTATGAAAAGGGAATATTTTCCATTGCTGAAGCAATAAAAATACTTTATCTACAAAAAAAAGTATTAAAAAGCATTTTTATTGGTGCGGGTCCTTGTTATTCTGCTCTTGTAAAATTTTTTGATAATTTAAAAATTGATAATACATTTATTCCATGGATTCCCAAAGAAAAATTACCCAAATATTTGAGCAATATAAAATTATTAATAATTGCTTCAGAAAGGGAGGGACTTCCCAATATCATGCTCGAAGCCATGGCCTGCGGGACGCCGGTGCTCGCAACACCAGTCGGGGCGATACCCGATGTGATCCAGGATGAAGTGACGGGATTTATCATGGAGAACAACACACCAGAATGCATTGCAAGGAACGTGATGCGGGCATTGAATCACCCCGATCTGGAAGCGATCGCGGAGAGGGGGAGACAATACGTAGAGAGGGAGTTTACATTCGAAAAGGCGGTGGAGAGGTGGCAGCATATTCTTACAAAAATGAAATGTTATTGAAAAGATTATCAAAATTTTAATTAAAAATTATAGAAGGATTCAATGAATCGATTCTATGTCAAAATCAGGAGCGATATAGATAAATATCTCGCGATATTTGGCATTATTGCATCCGTAATTTTTATAGTATATCGCTCCATTAATCTCTTTCTAATTGTCTCTCTATTACCAGGAATTCTGACGTTTTTCGTTTGCATTGGATGGCTTTTTTTAAGAAAAAACTTGGTTTTATCTCATAACTTAAAAGAGTCGAAACGAATACTTTTTCTTTTAATAATTCTTTTCATTATTCTTTTATTTTTTAGTTTATTATTATTTAGATTCAGACCAGAAATTTATAAAAGACCATTACTATTTTTTATTTTAACATCATTTATGGCAAGTACAATTGGTTGTGAGATTCTATTCGCAAATAAACGCTATTCATCTCTTATTTTAATCCAAATAATTATTCTTGGTATAAGTATTGCATGGTCGCAATTGCTTCTTTTTTCAAATGTTATCGGAGTTGATCCGTGGTATCACCAAATGGTTACTCTAAAAATTATTAATTTTGGCTATATTCCCTTGGGTTTAGATTATACTTATTTACCAATATTTCACATTATAATTGCAATTACTTCGTTACTTTCTAATTTGAATTATAAAATTGCGGCAATGTTTTCAGTAAGCATTGCTCAAATTATTTGTAATACTATTTTCATTTATCTGCTTGGATTATTAATCACGAAAAATTATAAAATTGGATTATTGTCTTCATTAATGGTTATTTTAGCAAACCATCATATATATATGAGTTATTGGTCGATACCGAATGGCTTTGGGGTTGTCTTTATACCGATTATTATTTACCTAATTTTTAAGGATGATTTTAGATCAATTTTTCTAAGGATATTTCTCGTTATAATGCTATCATTTACTCTTATTTTTACCCATACAATAGCATCCTTGAATATGGCACTTATTTTAATTGTAATTTATAGTTCATCGATAATATATAATATCCTTGAACAAAAAAAAGAAAAAATAATTCCCATAACAATTCCAATATTTTTTATAATTGCAATGTTAACGTGGTGGAGTTATGCAAGTGGGCATTTTTTCAAACTAACAGAGTTATTCAAATGGGGTTTTTCAAGAGATATGTTTATTTCAAAAATAATGAGGGAAATTTTTTCAACTTATGTTCAGCAAATACCTGTAAAAGAACAAATTTTTAACCAATTGGGAATGTTCCTGTTTTTTGCTCTTTCATTTATCGGTGTCCTTTTCCTGATCTCTAGATGCGAAAAAAAGAAGATTATTTTAGCTTGTATCGGGATACTCCCTCTTTTTATTTTAGTTTTTTCATCAATTATTGGGGTCTTAGTAATTGAACATCGATGGTACTACCTTGCTCAAATTTTATTGAGTGTTCCTCTTGGTATAGCAATTTTTCTATTAATAAATAAAATTAAAAATTTTCCATTAAAAATAATAGGCGTTTATTCTCTCATTTTCCTATTTGCTTTCCTTCTTATCATGAGTCTAGAAGCAAACTCTGATAATGCTCTATTTTCTCCAAATATGCTTGTAAGATTTGGATCATATGAATCTGAATTGCAAGTAAGAACAATTTTAGATAATTATTCAGGAGTAATTAAAACAGATGCCCTTTATGCTGCAAGAATTTCTTATTTGGGACCTTATAATATAGATTCATTTGATGCTAATCTTTATAGTAATAATTTTTCCAATTTAAAAGGTTATTTTGTTCTGGTCCGACAGGCAATAATAACCGAACCATTTGTGCATTATCATAATATATATAAACTTAATTACAATTTAAATAACGTTTTAATTTGGGAAAATTTTTCTCAGATTTACAATAGTGGAACAGTACATGGATATATATAAAATGTTTTTCTTGTAAAAATCTGCTTTAGCCCACTCTCCGGATCACCACTCAGATAACTTCTGTAATCGAATTTTTTCATTAAAACCAAGAGAAATGACAAGTCCGAGTAAAAGTACATTCAGACAGACGGTCTTTTTCACAGATCTCGTTGTATACTTGTGAATTCTCTTCAAACCGAACGCATTTTTCGCCGTTTGAAACACATCCTCGATAAGAGATCTCTAGCCCCCTTACCAACTCACCATTCAGAGAGCCTCTGTAAATCGATCTTTTTATCAAAGCCCAAAGAAATCACGAGTCCGAGTAACCTGACTTCCGGGTGATTTAAGCACATAGTCCGAGCGCATCCAGGATAGATCTCTGTTTTTTTGAAATCTCCGTCGTGATCGTATCTCCACTGACCAATCGAATCTTTTTGATCTTCGAGAGTTCAAGA
>Ga0067045_1030078_pt1 | contig 16823 bp, 12 predicted proteins | sample TerdegcTABiofilm_FD_59184 | JGI IMG/M metagenome (GOLD analysis project Ga0067045, IMG submission 59184) | Combined Assembly of (Gp0054472, Gp0054536) Wastewater bioreactor microbial communities from Singapore -Terephthalate degrading...
TTATATAACATCAAAAAGTTTACAGATCAATGCTTTGATAGGGATAATGATAAAGTAGCATCTATCATAAAAGGAATACTTGATGCAAAGTCTCCAAGAATCTCTGATATATCTAACGTTATGGATGGTAATCCCGATGCTAACTATAAGATGATTCAGAGATTTTTAGATAAAAATGACCCAAGAGAAAACATACATCGTCTATTCAATGAAGCTTCATCAATAGTCATAGATGATCCAACTGAGATAGAAAGATCACAGGCAAAGAAAACTGGCATGGATAATATGTATCTGCTTTTTATGAGAATAGTCTTAGGCAATGTCCGAACTTTTGTCTGATCTTCAGTAATTGCTCTTGACTTTTAATGCAAGATCGATTAAACAAATTATTAAGCTAATCTTGTCTTAAATGTATTGAGAAAAAATAACTTTATACAGGATAAAATAGCAAAAATATGTCCATAAGTGAAATTAAACCAAATATCATTGAAAATAGCGGAATTAGCAATCATGATATAGAAATAAGGCCATATCATCTAATAAAATCAGTCTGCACTTATGGCGGAATAAGATGTCCATTACATGGTGACGAGATAGTTAGAGAACTCATTGCTCGAATTAAACAAGACCCAACATTAAGAATAAAACTTGTTTCCAATGTTGATGAAATACCATATTATAAAAATAACTATAAGCAAATAGATAAACAAGATGTGTTTAATCGGAAACGTGATCTTGATATATTACAAAAACTAGGTCTCATTCCCGGAGATATTAGGCGCGCGCGGTATCTCTTTGAATTGCTTTTTCAAAGAATCACAACCCCTTATGGTATCTGCGCATTTGATACAGAGGGATGGGAAGGATGCAAATTTGCTACCAGTGGAGCCTATGAAGGCATAAGAAATCAATCATTTTCAGCAATGGTATATTTGAGAGAGGATGAAGAAAGAAATTCTTACAAAAAGTCATCTGTTAATGAAATCGAAAATTCAGACACGCTCTATATACGTCCACATCATTTAATGTGCATGTGTTGTCATTATGACGCTGGAAAAGGCAATTCCCCGTCAAACGCTGATAATCTCTATGAAATACTAAAACGCATACAAGAAAAACCAGACATAAACATAACACTCGTTGAAGGTTGTTGTATGGTATGCGATCCATGTGATGGTTATGATCCAAAAACAGGTCTTTGTGTTCATGGTGGAGGACTTATCAGAGATTACAAAAAAGACCTTGATGTTTTTCAAAAATTGGGACTAATGCCCGGTGCAACTATGCAGGCAAAAGATTTAATGAAATTGCTGTTTGAGCGTATAATATCAACAAAAGAAATATGCGGATATGGCGATGGTGTTTTAACTGCTTATGAATGGTCTATTTGTGGGAGTCCTGAAGGCAATGGAGCATATTCTCGCACAAGAGAGAAGGGCATTTTTTAATAAAAAGAGGTTTTATATGAAAAAAATTATTATTTTATATTTGGTATTTTCCATCATTCCATCACTAGCTCTCTCACAAGATGAAATTATCCCACCAAAAGAAAGAAATATATTCAGAGTCGCAATAATTGGTGATAGAACAGGTGGACAACCTGAAGACCTCAAATATCTTGAGCGTGCCATTTATGAAATTAACCAACTGAACCCTGACTTTGTTATTCATATTGGCGATATGGTTCAGGGATACACACGAGATCAAGACGAATGGCTACGAGAAATGGAAGAGGTTAAATCATATATGAAAAAACTAAACGTCCAATGGTATCCTGTCGCCGGAAACCATGATGTTTTTTCACCGATAAGGGATGTAAATGACAGGACTTTTGAGAACCTCTTTAAGCAACATTTTGCACCATTAAATTACTCATTTGATTATAAAAACAGTCATTTTATAATTATTTACACCGATGAAGCTATGTCAAGCAAACCAATAATCTCAGACAAACAGCTTGATTGGTTAAAATCCGACTTGAAAAAAACAAACAAAACTAATATATTTATCTTTATGCACAAGCCTATATGGGATTATTGGGATAGCAATTGGGATAGCTTCCATGAATTAATAAAACAATTTCCTGTTAGGGCTGTTTTTGGCGGACATTTTCATTCATATTACAAATCTAAGGAAAGAGATGGTATACAATATTATGTTGTTGGACCAACAGGCGGAGAGGCACATGTATTTGGCAATGATTTGACTGGATATTTTCACCATTACAGCATTTTAAGCATAGAAGACGATAAATTCAAATTGGCGGTTGTAAAAGTTGGCAATATTGAATCTGACGACTATGTAGTTGTAGAGGATTATGAAAAAATATGGGCTATAACTGAGCTATCTAACGAAAAGACAGGAATAAACGGTTGGTTATGGCAGCCTGTTTCTGAAGCTGTAAAGGGGGAGATTGAAATATACGCAAATAATCCAACTGATAAGGAAATATCAGTGCAAGTTAGATTAGATGATAACATGAAATTATGGTCGTTAGAACCTTCTGTTATAAATATGAAAATTCCAGCCAAATCAAATAAAAAAATAAATGCAGTTCTTTCATCGCCAAAATCTGATCCTGTTGATATTTTACCTCCTCAATTCAGATTTGAGTATGATTATATAAATTCAAAAGGCGATCATGTTCCTGTCATTATAAAAAGAAAAATCGCTTTACGAGACAAGAAAGAAATAACACTCAAAGATCGAAGCATAAAGATTGATGGCATTATGGATGAAGCCTCTTGGCAAGATGCGACTATATTATATAATCATACATGGGTTTTCAGCATATATGAACGACCTGATAATCCGCCAAAGATTCATCTTGCAATAGATAAAGATAACCTTTATTTCTTTGCAGAAGTCAATGATGATAAATACTCATATTTTGAGGATAATCTAAAATACAGCATGTTATTTAGTGATGCTATCTTTCTATCAACACTTATTGATGAAAAGAGGCAGGATATAATCATTTTTCCATTCAATAGCGAAGGAAGAGCATTTTTAGCAAAAGATAGCAAGATAAAGCCAAATGAATTTACAGCAATTCAAGGAGTTGAATATATATCACAAACAGATAAAGATAATGGATACTATTACTGTGAAGGCAAGATCCCTCTAATACTGCTGTTTGGTGAAAATCTGGAAATAGGCAAAGATACGCCATTTAATATCGGTGTCATTGATAATGACCTTGAAGCGTTTATATATATTCGTTCATGGGCTTATGATCGTGACCCGAAATATTGGGGTATTTTAGATATTAATCGTTAGATGGAGGATTCTGATGGAAAAAGTTTACGATATAATCGTAGTTGGTGGTGGGCTTAGTGGATTTGCATGTGCGGTTAAATCAGCACAAAATGGCAAAAGCGTCCTGTTAATAGAAAGGCGACCTGTCCTTGGTTGGGAAAGCACATGGGCTTGTCAGCTTGATTTTTATGGTGAAGGAAGATCAATTGCAAAAAGTATCATCAACACGTTAGATTCAGTTGGGGGATTCAAAAATAACAGAACGGATGCCCCTATACTTGAGATGACTCTTGACAGATTAGCTGATAAATACGGTATATCTGTTCTCTTATATTCCTATCCTGTCAGGCTAATATCTAGCGATGATAAGGCTTTTGGGGTTGTTATAGGAAATAAAAGCGGAGAGCATATATTAAAATCAAGGATTGTTGTTGATGCAACAGAAGAGGCCGTATTATGGAAACAAACCGAGCCATATAAAAACTATGAATATAATGAAAATGTCAATTCAAAGCAGATAATATTCTTTAACCATGCAGAAGGCAATACAAAATTCCCAACATCATTAGGCGATGGTATAACAATTTACCCATCTATATGGCAGGGGGAAGTCTTTGTTGAATTTGACATCCCAAGGCATGATGTTTTATTAGCAAAACGAATGATCCCTGATATTATAAAACGTATTCGTGCTGAGGTCCCACAGCTAAAAGACTCGCTTGTTTCACACACCGCAAATGAGCCTTTTCCTATAAAGCCATTGATAAGCTTTGATCGTAAATGTGCTGTTCATCCAAAGATCAGTAATTTTTTTGGTGCTGGAATATGGTTATGCAAGTCAGAAAATACAGTGATTGACAGGCTTAATTTTGGTGAAGAAGTTGGTAATATAGCTTCAAAATGTGAGGGAGTGAATCAGTTTCCAGAGGAATTAATGACGGGTTCAATTCTATCTGATGCCGAAGAAAGTATATCAGATGTCATTGTCGTTGGAGGAGGAACAGGCGGTGCAATTGCTGGTATTTCCGCAGGTCGTGAAGGAGCAAGAACCATATTAATAGAAGCCTCTCCCATTTTGGGTGGTATCGGAACAGGCGGTGCTATTCATTCATATTATCATGGGGTTCGTGGTGGTATACAAGACGAAGTCGATCAACGTCTAAAAGAATTGACTCCGATTTTCGCTGGAAAATGGAGAATTACAGGCTTTAATCCAGAAGCAAAAAAGATAGTTTTACAACAGATGCTTGAAGAAGCAAACGTTGATATTAAGTTAAGCACAGTCGTATCAGGTGCGATTACATCAAATAAAAAGGACGATGATAGACAAAGCACAGCGGTTACGCTTCATAGTGCAGAGGAAAAAATAAGGCAATTAACTGGTGTAATAGCAGTTGGTCCTAATGGTTCAACGTTATATAATGGAAAGGTTTTTATAGACAGCACTGGTGATGGTGATGTCGCAGTCATGGCTGGTGCGCCCTTCCAGATAGGTCGTGAACGTGATAACCTTATGCACGCATACTCTCAGCCATGTGGAAACCTTGCCAAAGATGGTGGGCTTTCTTTTATGAACTTTGATGCTGGCTATGTTGATCCGACTGATGTCGAAGATTTAACCAGAGGCAGAAGGGCAGGCATAAATATCTTCTGGAAAGAAAAGTTCACAGATGAGAACAGATTGCTTTATATTGCCCCGATAATTGGGATTAGGCAAAGCAGGCAAATTATCGGAGAATATCAGCTAACACTTGCAGATGAAATCTCTGGCAGGCAATTTCCTGATGTTGTTTCTTATACAGTCGCCCATTATGATAATCATGGCTGGGATTTTGAAAATGACAGCGATGAAGCAACGCTTTGGGTTTGGGCTTTGGGAAACTGGCGTAAGCTTTTTGGGTGTGAAGTTCCCTATCGTTGTATGATACCAAAGAATGTTGATGGCTTGTTGCTTGCGTGTCGTGCTGTTTCTATGACTTATGATGCACACATGGAATTTAGGATGCAAAATGACATGCAACGTCTTGGAGAAGTGGCGGGAATTTCCGCATCTATGTCTGCAAGAAAAGGCATAAATCCAAGAGAACTTGATATAGCTGAACTACAATCAATCTTAAAAGAGAAGGGATTTCTTGACGAAAAATACCGTCCAAAGTCGGCTATTCCTTTGGATAAGCCTTTGGAACTTCCTGCACCGTCAGAACTATCAAGCGATGCAATAAACGACCTTGTTTGGTTATCAACTACCCATCGCCCTGAAAGTGCGCTTGCTTTAAGAGGGTTACTTAATTCTGATAATCCTATTGTTCGCTTCAAAGCATCTTCTGCCTTAGCTGTTCAGGGTTTGAATGACGGATTAAATGAGCTTTTGAAAAACGTTACAGAGAGGGTTGAACAAAAGGTTGAGGGGGCAAAAACAGTTCCTATATGGCAATCTTCTATACCATTTTTGGGCATGATTGGCGATAAAAAGGCTGTTCCAGCAATTTTAGGCATTTTAAAAGATAAAAATGCAAGCCTTGATTCACTTATAGCATCAGTCAGGGCATTAGAGAGAATAGGAGATGATTCGGTTATTCCTGCGCTTTGGGAATTTCTAAAGCGAGACGACTTGCCAACAGAGAGAGTCTTACAAATTAGTACTGGAACTACTCTAAATCCTGTTGTTGATGATGCGAGATGGCAGATCGAGATTGCGGTTGCAGAAACCATGCTAAAACTTGGTTCTACACATGAAGAAGTAGATAAAATAATCAAGCCATACTTAGAAGATAAACGGGCTTATGTAAGGAGATATGCCAATAAAATTTTGAATTTAATGGTATAGTCCTAGCAAATGAAAGCTTGATCCTAAAATTTCCCTTTCAAGAAGTGGGATTTATAGGGATTTTCTAATATAGCATATAGATTTTATTATACTTTTTTGTCTATCATTAAGCCTTGCAGATCACCAAGACGTTTTCTTAGTTCTACGACTTCTTCTGGTGGTATCTGCTTTATAACTTCATCAGTCTTATTGTCAATGATCTTTATAACAATATCTCCAGTTTCCTTGTCTTCTGAAAAGGAAATACGAGCCATTGACATATTTATTCCAGAGGAATCAGCAATGACATCAAGCAATTGCTTCATGTTTGACATTAAAGTTTCGGTTTGTTTTGATTGAGATTGCTGATTTACTTCTGTTTTATCTGTTAAAGAATTGGCTTTTTGTTCGACATTTATTATCTCTTTTGTTTTAGGAGGAGTATTATCTAAACTTGATATAATTCCCATTTACTCCACCTCCTTTTATATGCAAAATTATACTTTTGTTGAATAATACGTGTTAAATAATGAATATTGTTGAGATGTAAACTCAATATTTCGAATATAAATAGAGCTATATTGTTTGGTAAGCATTTCTTCTTTCTTTTTTAGTGCAGATTCCATTACCTCTACACGCTTATCAATATTTTTTATTTTTGTATTTATCGAATTGCTATATAAGTCTAAAGTATTTGATGAACTTGATTCTGTAAATGGTTTAAGCAAAGCCTCATATTTTTTCATAACACCGTCAAAAAGTTCAATAACACCATTGGGATTGTTTTGAATTGCAGAATCGAGCTTGCTTGTATCAAGGCTTATATTTAGGTTACTTCCAATTGTTATGCCGACGTCTGTAAGGTATTCAAACCCACCTTCTGTTGAGGCCGAAACTTTTGTTCTTAGAGTATTAATTAAGTTTATGCGAAGAGAAGAGAACAGCGAATCGTTAGTAAGTATACCTCTACTATAAGTCTTGGTCTCCGTATTTGCTATTGTTTGAGTTTTAGATTTTAAATAACTGATTGCGCTATTTAGATTACTGACAAATGCGCTAACTTTGGAACGGATTGATGTATAATCTGGTTGAACTGTCAATTTGATTGTTTTAGAATCCTCTGTTTCACCAAGTAGATTTAGAGTTACTCCACTTATTACATCATCTATCCCAGTATTTGAACTTCTGGAAACATTTATGCCGTTAATGCTGAAAGAGGCATCTAATGCAAATTGAAGTGTTGTCTTAAAATTCTCTCCATCCAAAATACCGAGATCAGCAAGGATAGTTCCATTAATATCATTTGCAACAATTGAATTGTTTAGACCTGTAGAATTAGCTTCTATAACAAGATGATTGTCAACAATTGTTGCAGAAACACTTTTTCCGTCTGCATATTTAGCATTATTTATAGCAGATACAATATTCTGCAAATTATCAGAAGACTTTATTGATATGCTTTGTCCATTTATCTCAAAAGTTCCTGAAAGGTTCAATTCATCTGTTTGACTTATCTGACGGTCAGAACTTATTCTATGCGCCTTTGCCAATTGTGTTATAGTTATATTATATGTCGCATTTGCCGAACTTGATGTTGATGTTGCTGTAAGTTTTGTTGAATCGCTGGATGATGCAGTTTTTTTATCAAACACTAAGTTAGCATTATCGCTCTTCATATCGTTAACAATCGTGCTAAGTGCCTTCAACTTAGTTTTTAGGTCAGAATAAACAGCTTTTTGTATTGATAGTTGATCTTTTTTTGATTTCAGATCAGTAATCGGTTTACGTTGAGTTGCTATAAATGAATTTATCAACGAATTTAGAAAGGTTGATGTAAGATTGCCACTCTGTGCGCTTGTTGCGGAGGAACCAATCAGAGCCATGTCTTACCTCCATTATCTTATAATGTAGAATATCATTCTATATCTTTTGCTTTACCTTTTTGACAGGCTTTGTCTCTACACTTACGGCTGCCCAAGTATTACGGATATCCTGTAAAATAGCCTCTGCCACATCAAATTTACCTTCTCTTGTTAACTCACTACAATAATCATAAATAGCAAGAAGATAGCTTGATATAGGCTGAATCTCTAAGTTTAGGCTGTTGATTAACTGTTTTATTGCTTCCCAAGTTATCTCAAGGTCTTTTTGACGGCATCCATAGATAGCCCTGTCATAAGTAAGCAAAATCAATTTTAGTGGATCTGCTGATAGAACGTTATTCTGCTGATATGTTTGGATAACTGTTTGTGCTGACATTTGTTATCTCCTAAGAGACATTTAGGTCATGACCAAATTTAGCCATGACCTATTGGAATTTCTGTTATTGTTATACTCAATTAGCGGAACAGCGACAAAATGCCTTGTGGTGCTGCGTTTGCCTGGGCTAACATTGCTACTGCAGTTTGTTGGAGTATCTGATATTTAGCAGCTTCTACCTGTTCATAGGCCATATCTGCGTTCATGATTCGGTTATACGACGCTTCTGTATTGACCTGATCACTACTGACAGTTATCTCTTTTGAATTAAGTCTGGCAACCAAGGAGCCGATACTTGTTAGACTTTGTGATACCTTGGAAATTGCGTTGTCAACTGCAGACATATAGCTTTGTGCTGCTGCTGCGGTTGATACATCAACGCTGACATCGCCAGCTTGTGTATAATCAAATGTGCTAGTTTGACCAACTACAATATTGCTAAATCCTGCATCGAGGAACACCTTTAACCCACGACCCGTATCATAGCTAGCAACAGATGCGCCAATATCCATATAGAACCGTGAACCTGTCATGTTTGTTGCGGTGTTATCCCTGCCATCAGTATCAACATCAACAAGCTGTTCTGATGAGCCATTTATACGATAAAGCTCCATCTTGGCTTGACCTTTTGCAACATATTCAAAGTTAATTTCTGTTCCTGTTGCTATTCCAGAAGCACCTACATCGATCTTTATACCGAGTTTGTTTCCATTAGTATCAAGCAGATAGGCATAATCTGTATCTGATGATGCAGGTGCAGAAAGGTTATGATATGTGGCAACAACATTACCTAAGGAATCTGTGATTGTGTAATTAATTGTAAAGCTATCGGGAGTTCCTGCATTTCCATCAATTTTTAGTTTGTAAATACCGGATGCCAGTTCATAACCAGCGTCAATTGTTCCAGTTGCAGAAAGTTCATCAAGATCGCTTGAGCTATTAAGTACAGTTGCTTTTCCTGTGTCCATACTTGTTGCTTTATCTGCAATTCTAAATTTATATGTTCCACTATCCAATTCGATAAGATCATCAAATCCTGTTACTGAGCTAACTCCAGTTGAGCGGGTTGATGTAGTTGCAAAAGATGAGCCTATCGTAGTCCCACTTATTGTTGATAAAGTTGCGTTCGTTGCTGAGCCAGACGCAACACCAAGTTCAACAGAAGTATGACCGATACCAGTTGTCGCTGTTGCGCTATTTGTTCTTAAAATCCATTGTGTTGTATCTTCGCCTGTTGCACCAGTCTGCAATGTCTTATTAACGCTACCATCAAGTAGGCTAGACCCATTCCATTTTGTTTCATCAACGATGTCATTGATTTGTTTTGCAAGTGATTCTAATTGTTGTTTAATTGCGTCTCTTTCATCTGTTCCTAATGTGTCGGATGCAGCCTGTGTTGCCTTTGCTTTCATCTCAATCAAAAGGTCATTGATCTGCTGTAATCCTCCTTCTGCAACAGCAAGCATATTCTTTGCGTCGCCAATGTTACCCAAAGCCGCTTTTAATCCCTCATTGCGTGCGCTTAATTTCATCGCAATTGTTAAACCAGCAGGGTCATCGGATGCTTGGTTGATTCTTTTGCCTGTTGCAAGCCTTAATTGTGATGTCCCTAGCTTTGTATTGATTGCCCTTAACGAGTTAAGGTTATTCAATGCAGCTATATTTGTTGTAATTCTCGTGAAATCTGCTTGTGCCATTTCATCTGCCTCCAAAAAAATAATTCAGAGCTTATCTCTCTGACCAGCTTATTTTCCAGACCAACAGGTTTCATAATAGATAAATCGGTCTGGAATATTGATAATTAAAGAGTTTTTTTGATCTGCCCGTCTCCTAAGCTTTTTTCATTACATATATCGAAATCATTGCAAAAAACTTTAGAAAAAAAAATATTTGCCGATATAAAATTTGGAGGTGAAGCAGTTGGCTAATAAATTCGATGATGACGAAATTTTTTCTGTTCTAGCTCAAGCGTTTTCTGCTTTTAATAGATCGGCAGACAGGCTTAGCAATGCATACAAACAACTAAATAGAGATAATATTTTTAAGATAAACACAAATAATTTATCAGTCCTAAAAGAATTGCTATATGGGGCATTAGAAACTATTGTAGATGGCATTTTGATTATTGATCACGATGGCATAATACGATATGCAAATGAATCTTTTTTAAATATTACAAAGATTGGTATGACGGACTTGATCACCAAGCAATATAATTCAATTTTTATGGAGGATGAAATCTTAAAAGTCGTTAATAATGGTGTCTCGCTTAATTATAAAAAAACAATAGATAATAATCGAAAAGTAATGGTATCTGCAAAGCCGATATTGGGGATTAGTGGCAATATAATCGGTGCTGTCGAAATAATAATGGGTAATCAAGCAGAAATACCAACAAAAAATTATCAGGACGATGAATTTACTGATTATGTGTCAAAACTGATTAAGGTTATGAATGATATTATCATGAATATTGTCCATAGAATGAGAAGCCCCTTAGGTGCTATACAACTTTTTGCAGAAATGCTAGAAAGCGATATAGATGACGACAAACGTTGTATTGTTCACGATATCTTGGCAAGTGTATTTTCACTTGATGCGGTGCTATTAAATCTTCTTTCCTCTGTTCAGCCAATAACACTCCATATAAATCAATTTGACATTATTAGTGTTCTTGAAGAATCTATCAATATTGCTTCATCAGCAGTTAAACAACAAGGAATAAAAATAACAAAAAAGTATTCTGGGAAAAATATATATTATCAAGGTGATTTAGAACAGATCAAACAGGTATATTTTAATATAATATTGAATTCCATTCAGGCGATGCCAAAAGGAGGAAGGCTAATTATATTAGCGCGACTCTCGGAAGATTTGAATTATGTAGAAACTGAAATATCTGATACTGGCTGTGGTATTCCAGAAAGGCTAATGGATAGAGTTTTCACTCCATTTTTTACTACAAAAGAAGGCGGAACTGGACTAGGATTGTATGTTGCATATAGAGTTATTCAAGCACATAAGGGTAAAATCAAAATCAATAGCTCTGAAAATGGTGGAACAAAAGTCATAATAAAGCTACCGATAAACAATCCTGAATCATAGAGAATATTTTTCTTTGTATTCATTAAAGTTTATTCGGTTTTTTCCGATATATTTAATAGTCATAATAAAACTTTTTGACAAATTTAAGGGGGTGAGATAATTGCAACAGGAACTATTGAAGGAAGAGGATTGCAAATCAAATAACAATGTAAAAATAGACCAAGACAAATTAACAAAAGGACTTGAGACCGCTGAAAAATATATAAATTCAGGTGAATTCACAGAGGCTGAAGTATATTTGAAGGGCTTATTAGAGCTTGATGAGAAAAATGCACAGATATTAAATTATCTTGGTGTAGTTTATTTCAATTTGGCGGATTACAACAAAGCAGAAAATAGGTTTCTAAAAGCATTAAAAATTGACCCAAATCTTGTGGATGTTTATTTCAATCTCGGGATGTTATATCAAAAGCGTGGTGAATTCCGAAAGGCACTAACATATTATAAAGTTGTTGCTGAAAACATATTTGACGATCCAGAAGTTTTTTATCTAATGGGACAGTGTGCGCAATCAGCAAATATGATTAATGAAGCAAAAGCCTTCTATGCGGAATCATTCAGATTATCACCGATAGCTAAAACCGCTCTTGACTTAAGTATAATATATATCGCACAAGAGGAATACCAAGAAGCAGAAAAAATGCTGTCTTATCTTACAAATATAATAAGTGAAAAATACAAAGATTCTTTATCAACAATTGAAGAAATGGAACCGCTTCATTTTACAATGGGGCTACTTTTAATAAGCCAAAACAGATACGAAGAAGCAATGAAAAGCTTTTATAATGCAATAATGATAAACGATCATAACGAACAATCATATAATTATCTTGGTGAATGTTGCTTCAAGCTTGGGCTTGATCAAGAGGCAGAAACTTTTCTTTCCAAAGCAAGTAAACTAGATCAGACTTACAAACAACCAGTAATGAATCTTGGAAAACTCTATTATAATCAAGGCAAATACCATCAAACAATCTCAGCGATGCAAAGGTTAATAGAGATCATAAATAAATCAGATGATACATCAAATAACGAAGAAAAAATATTTGCTTATAATCTTTTGGGTAAATCATATCAACAATCAGGCGATAAAGATAAGGCTATAAAGGCCTTCTCAGCTTCATTAGAGATAGATCCAAATCAACCTGAAATAGATTCACTTATTAATAAAACAGATTCATCTTCATATAAAAGAAAAATTATATCAATTGACGATTAATCAAGGAGATAGTCAACAAATGAGAGGTTGTCAACAATACATTAATGAAGCGATTGAACTATCACAAAATGGCAATGAAAAACAAGCAGTCCAAATCCTTGAAAAAACAATAGAGCAATATCCAGATTCCACAGGGGCGTATTATAACCTTGCATTAATACACCATTCTTTGGGCAACATCGACGAAGCAATAAGGTATTTTGAAAAAGCAGGAATATTGAATCCCGTTGATTCATCAATTTTTTATAATCTAGGTGCAATTCATTATGCTAAAAATGATTTTGATAAATCAGAGCAGAGTTTTAAGAAAGCAATTAGTATTGAACCTGATAACATAGATGCCATATATGGTTTGGGCAAGCTATATCAAAAACTTAAAGGTAATGGCTCTAATCAAAAGCTCAGAGAATACAAAACAAAATTACTTACAACAATAGAAGCATTGTATAACGAAAACCTAATACAAAAAGCCTTCCAACTAGCTGAAAAGGCATTGAAACTCTTCCCACAAGATACTGAATTCATTAATGATTATGCAGTTATATGCCACAAATTAGACAAGATTGATGAAGCAAAAGAAAAGATCACACAAGCGATCCAAATATCATCTGAAAATACTGATATTAAGGATAATTACCAAATGATATTTAATACAAAAAAAACAGCAGAAATTAAAGATAAAAAAAAGAAAATAGCGATATTTTGCGGACCTGATGACAAATTCATAAGTCATATAATTAATCATCTGTCATCAAAGCATGAGATAAAGCGATTCAGTAATGGCACAATTCAGGATATGCAGAATTTAATGAAATGGAGTGATATATCATGGTTTGAGTGGTGTGATAAACTTATTTTTCATGCCAGCAAATTACCAAAAGAGTGTAAGATAATATGCCGTCTGCATAGCTACGAGGCTTTCAGTGAAATAATTAGGCAAGTAAACTGGCAGATTGTTGATGATCTTATATTTGTCGCACCGCATATTAGAGATATTGTTATAAATCAAATACCAACCATTAAAAACAATACAAAAATCCACGTTATACCAAATGGCGTTGATCTTCAAAAATATAAATTCAAAGATAAACAAAGGGGCTTCAATCTAGCTTATGTTGGCTATATAAATCACAAAAAGAATCCATCTTTATTATTGCAATGTATAAAAAATCTTGTTGATATTGATGATAGATATATTCTTCATATCGCTGGTCAGCACCAAGAATTGAGATTCAAGTTATATTTTGATCACATAATAAGAGAGATGGAACTTGAAAAGAATGTTATATTTCATGGCTGGATAAATGACATAAACACATGGTTAGAGGATAAGCATTTCACAGTATCTACAAGCGTTCTTGAATCATTTTGTCATGGTATAGCAGATGCAATGGCGTGTGGTCTAAAGCCGATAATTCATAACTTTATTGGTGCAAAAGAATTATATCCAAAGAAATATATATTCAATACTGTAAATGACTTCGTTAAAATGGTTCTCAGTGATGAATATAATCCCATAGAATATAGAGAATATATAGAAAACAATTATTCTCAGGACAACCAATTAAAAGAAATCGATAAAATTTTAAGCACAGATCCACATAAGGAAATTTTGTCACATGAAGATTGCACTTATTAATCCACCTAGCCCCTATCTTGCAAATGACTCTGCATATCCGCCATCGGGACTCATGTATCTATCTGCCAGTATCGAGGAAATGGGACATTCTGCTGTTATCATTGATCTGACAGGTGGTATTAATTGGGAGGAAAAGTTATATGAAATAGAAGCAGATTTATTTGGCATAACTTGTGTAACACCAAATTTCAATATAGTTCGCAAGATTGCAGAGCTTTTACCACATGACCGTCCAATAATTATTGGTGGAGCGCATCCAACGTTTTTACCAGAGGACACTCTTAATAATATAAGATGCTCTGCCATTGTCAAAGGAGAGGGCGAATTAGCGATAAAGGATATATTGAGAGATTTTGAAAAGGGCGAGTTAAAAACTATATATGAAGGTGGATTAGTTAATATAGATCAGATACCCAAACCAGCAAGACATTTAATCAATTTGCATAAGTATTCCCCTGGTGGAGTCAAAACAACGCCGATATATACTTCTCGTGGGTGTTCGTTTAATTGTTCATTTTGCTCAAAGGTCACAGGCAGAAATTACAGAGCTATCCCAATAAACAGAATAATTGAAGAAGTCAAAGAAGTAATCGATTTGGGTTTTGATTACATACTCTTTGGCGATGATAATATAGGCATTGATGATGAAAGGTTAAGGTGTTTATTAAAGGAACTCAAGCAGTTTGGCATTAAGTTTAGGCTAAATCAAGATGCCAGAAACTTAAATGAAGATACGCTTTCGCTTGCTGTTTCCGCTGGATGCACAGAGATCAGCTTTGGCATAGAAAGCGGAAGCGAAATGATGTTACGACTCATGAATAAAAAAGCATCCGTCAAAGATAACATCAAAGCTATACAACTAACAAAAAAGCATGGCATATCCGCAAAAGCCTATTTTGTTGTTAATTTTCCGGGCGAAGATGAAACGACTGTTAGAGAAACTCTTGATTTTGCCCAGATAGCAAAACCTGACAAGTTTTTAGTTTCTGCATTTGCACCATTACCGGGTAGCCCAATATTCCATAATCCACAAAAATATGGAATTACATGGATGAGCAAAGACTGGTCAGATTATTATCTTGTCGGCAAGGATGGAAATTTTAAGCCTTGTTTCAGAACGGCAGAATTATCCTTCGAAAGGCAAATATACCTACATGATATGTTATATAATGGCTTAAAACAAATATGCCTTCAATCACCAAAACATAAACCAATCTCATCAAATTTAGGGGAAACCAACTATGCAAACATCTGAGAATATAAGGGAATATTGGGATTTATTCTGGACTAATAGAGCAGAAATCGGCAGTCAAAATGATCATCTATTTCAGGAGTTAAGTTCTCATGCAATTATGCGCCTTTTGAAACCCGATCATATCGCTTTAAGTGTTGGTTGCGGCGATGGATATGCTTTTGACAAATATTGTGAAATTGTCAAAAAGATGATTGGTATGGATTACAGCCACAAAGCGATTGACAAAGCAAATGATAATCATAAAGCCCTTGTCCAGCAGGGCAAAGCTGAGTTTTTTATCGGTAATTTGTTAGAGGTTCAGCCAAACTTTATTAATAGATTTGATTCTGTTATTTCTGAAAGATGCCTATGTAATCTTGATAGTGAAGATAAGCAAAAAAAGGCCTTAACGCTAATTAGTGATTATCTTAAGCCTGATGGCATTGCGATCATTTGTGAACCTAGTTTACAAGGATATGATTCTATAGACCAAATTCGTAATGAATTTGGACTCAAGCCAATAAAAAGGCATTGGCACAACCTTTTGATTAATGAAAGTATATTTTCGGAAATTGAAACGCTGAAAATAGAGGAAAGATGGACATTTGGCGTATATACATTACTTAGCAGATTGTTTTATCCAATTTATATTTTTCCACAAGAGCCAGAATTTGATAGTGACATCAACAAAATATCAGCAGTCTTATGCGAAAAAATAATGACAAAAAAGGGATTTAAGGATATTCCAAGTCAGCATGTATTATATGTCTTACGGAGAACGAAATAAATGCAAGAAGGACCAATAAATGAAATAAGCTATTATTTTCCAGCATTGCAGATCCAAAATTACATAGAGTATTTGCCATATTCATCTGCATTTGAGGATCGCTATATGGATCCAATTGATGAAAAAATCGTTGTTATGACTCATGATGACCAATTTGATCAGGAAATGTTCAAAATAGAAATGGATAATGGATTCCAATCAACATGGTTTCTTCTTAATAATCAGATTAACGATGATATTCCAGAATCAGCAGATGTTCAAATACACTTTAATAAAGAAACAGACATTCTTTCAGAGCAGATAAATTGCTTTAATAAAAGATTTGGATTTAAGCCGAAATTTAATAGAAACCATCGTCTTCTTTGGAGAGCAAATAACTTTGATTTTCCATTTATGGCACTCAATGGAATATTGGCAGACTCAACACTTATTGGAACAAAACCTTTTCAGCCGATTATTAATGGCAAGATAATCCCTATATGGGAAATCCCTTTTTGCATTACTGATAGATCAGAA
>Ga0067045_1004605_pt1 | contig 16810 bp, 13 predicted proteins | sample TerdegcTABiofilm_FD_59184 | JGI IMG/M metagenome (GOLD analysis project Ga0067045, IMG submission 59184) | Combined Assembly of (Gp0054472, Gp0054536) Wastewater bioreactor microbial communities from Singapore -Terephthalate degrading...
ACTGCATTGGCCGCAGGCGCTCTCCAAGCACGGGCACGGCCATGATCGCGGCGAAAACCACGTAGGTGTAGCTGAGCATCTGGGCCTTGGCGAGGCCCACGTTCTGGATCGACCAGTACAGCAGAATGACCGCGATCCCGCCCACCACGCCCCGACCCAGGAGCCAGGGCCAGGCAGTCCAGCGGGGCCTGTCGCGACCGGTTGCGAAGATGGCCAGGCAGACCAGGATGCCGATTGCGAACCGGGCCGCCACCATGGTCAGTGGATTGACCGATGCCACCCCGCGCACCATGGCCGCCATCAGCGAGAAGATGACCGCCGAGGCCAGCATGAAGATAATGCCGCGTTGCCTGTCAGACACGTCCGGGCCTCGTTCGGATGAAACGCGAGCTACGCGAAGCACGCGCGACCCGCTGTTGCGCCAACTATGCGCCCGATTGCGCCCTCGCGCCTGCCGGCAAGGCAAGGCGCAGGGCTTCGCACGGCGGCGACGGTCAGGGATGAAGTGGCGGGTTGACCGCTGCCTCGGCCAAGTCCGCGCCGAAATCACCGTACAGCCCTGTGCCCCAGGTGATGCTGGCGGGTCGCAGTTGCTCAAGCAACGCGGGGTCGATCAGCGCTTCTGCAATGATCTCACCGTCTTGCAGGACGCGGAGCCTGTCGCGCAGGAGCACGCACTGCAAAACGGTGGGTCGGGGCTTCCACGACACCCGCGCGGACAGGTGCCCCGGCAGCGTGCAGCGCCAGACGCGGCCATACTCCGCATAGGCATCGTCGGTGAGGAACGCGAGGTCCGGGTCTCGCCGGCTGGGGCCTTTGGCGGATGTTGCCACCATCAGCGAGTCGCGCCACGCGGTCATGCTGCAGATCCGCTGGCCCCACTCATTGATCACCGTCTTCGTCCCTGTGGCCTCGTTATGGGCGCGGATCTCCTGTTCCCACGGATGCGCGACCTTGTCGGTAATGTCAGGCCGTGTGAACATGCGCCGGACGAGTGACCATTCGCCTGAATCGCGGTCCAGTCGCCAGAGTTCGGCCCAGGGCCAGACTCCGGCGTACAGCTCCCCGCCGTAGATCATGGTGGTCTGGGCCTCACGCGCCGAGCCCGAGACACCGGGCATCACGGGTGGAAAGTCGGGCAGTTCCGTGATCTCCTGACCGTCGTACTTCAGGAGACGCCCGGTGGGGTAGTGCCCGAGATACAGGTCACCGCGGTAGTTGACCATCGAGTAGACCTGGTAACTGGTGCCCGGGACATGCTCCCGCAGGATTCGCCAATTGCCATCACTGAAGACGGCCACAGTGCCCCAGTTGGACACCGTGAGCACCTGGTCGTTGAGCTGGCCCCAGACGAAGGTGGTCTCCGACTTCATCGAAGGCGCGACGGATCTCATGGCGCTGACGTCGGCTTTGGGCTGACCGGGCCTCCAGGGACAGGCGCAGATATCCGTGAATGCGCTGTCTCCCGTGCCGCCCCGGTGGTAGAAGAACAGGTGCCCGTGGGCGTAGTAGAAGTTGGAGTACGCACCTGTCTGGGGACGCACAAGGATCAGGGCGCCGTCGTACCACGCCTGGCCATCCTCGAACACCAGGAGCTTTCCGGCCACCCGCATGAAACCGTCGCCGAAGGCGTTGCGCTCGGGGTCGAGGAGGTCATCATCCACCCACGCTCCGGATAGATCGTCCCAGCGCCGAAGTTGCTTGTCGTGGGCGTAGGTGTACGCGTACAGGTGACCGTCCATGTCCTGGACTGAAGTGTGCGCGATGTCGGTTGATCGCGGCACCAGTTCCCAGCGCGGCTCGATGGGCTGCTTCGGCCGCACGTAGAACTGCAGTCCGTACCGGTCCGTGCGGACGCAGGTGTTGTAGATGTCCGGGAAGCCCGCGCCTATGATCGCCCGCCCGTTGGCGTCGTGCACTTCAAACAGGGTGCCGAAGCTCTGCCCTATGTCGCCGCTGAAGTCCACCGTGGCGGTGGCGGAGAAGAGCGCGTCGGGCGCCTGGGCCGAGCCGGCGCACGTCCAAGCGAGCATGAATGTCACCGTCCAGAGCTTCGTGGAGGCCGAGAGCAGCCGCGCGTTCATGGTGATCTCCCATTCCGGTTCTGCCTGAGATGCAGCGCCCGACGGTTACTGCGCGGCGGGAAGGATGAAGAGCCTCCCGTCGCCGGCGTCCAGTGAGATCTGCAGGCCGTCCATCGCCGGGCTGTCGTCGATGACCGGAGCGATCTGCCCGGTCATCGGGTCGACTTCGAGCACGTCGGCTGAAGGCGCGTCAAACTCCACGGTGGGCCAGGACGTGTAGCGGTATTCGTAGTTATTGAGCAGCACCGCACGGCGACCGTCCTCATGCCGGAAGACCCCCACGAGGAAGTCGCCTTTGTGGCTCGGGGTGATGTTGCGGATCGGCGTCCCGGCCAAGAGCTCCGCCGCGTTACCATCGGGTGGAATGCGCACCACTTTCTCGCTATCCAAAGCCATGAGCGTCGGGCCCAGGTTTTTCAGGGCCGCATTGATGCGCTGGGCCTGGTAGTAATGCCGGCTGCGGCGGTCATCCCGGTGGATGATGGCTCCACCCTTGGGGAATTCGCCCCCGGCAGGGGTGTAGTAGCAGAAGTACAGGACGCCTTTCGCCCCGTAGGCCAATGATGTGAAGATCTGCCAGCGCAAGCCACCCTCGGTCAAGTCCATGTGGGGTCCGTAGGGCATGGTGTTGAAGAAGTTCCAGAAGGGTACGTCGTGCTGGAGCGCATACTTGCGCATGACCTCGAGGTTCGCGCAGTACGAAGCGCGCGTGTCGCCATCGGGGTGCAGGATGGGGTAGTGATCCATGCTCAGCACATCCGGGTTCACGATCTGCATGAAGGACGCGACGTGCTCATCGTAAGTGTCATTGCCAAGCTGCGCGGCGTTGGCGTAATTGGGGAGGAGGTTGATGTACCCGAAGCGCCCGGGTCTCGCAGCGCGGATCGCGGCCACGCGTTCGGCCAGCTCGGGGAAGAGCCGGGAGTTGGGCTCATCCACCATCTGATAGCCCCAGCAGGCCGGGGATTCCGGGAATGCGTCCGGAGTCAGACCGTGGGTGCTCACCACGGCGCGCAGGTCGTATTTCTCGCACAGTTCAAGCTGCTGCTTCACCTGCTCGGGGGTACGGGCGCCGAATCCGCCGATGACAAGGGTGAAATTGGCCTCGGCGATTTCCGCGTACCGTTCATCGGCCCGGTCATCCATGGGCGGGTCCACCCAGAAGCCGATCGCGAAGCGGTCTTGTTCGAATCGTTCCTGGGCACTGGAGCGAACAGTCATGGCGAGACCTCCCGCGATGATGGCGCAGCAGATGAGCGCGGCGCGTACACGACTCTGGTGGTGCATGGTGGCTCCTCCTGGATACAGGGCATCAGGCTTGAGGCGGTGGTGCTGTCACGGCATAGTCTTCGCCAACAAGCTCGCTCGGACCTGTGTGGTTCCCAACCTGATCCTCCCCCCTGTGGCGGCATATGCGCGCGCAGGTCGGGAGCAAATCATCATGTTTGACGTAGCCAACGGACGGAATATAATGAAGTTATATTATCGGCGCGCTGGAGGGACTGGCCATGAAGAACACGCGCTCTACAGTCTTTCGCTCCTGGTTTTTCGTCGGGCTTGTCGTCGCGACCGCCCCGTCCGGTTGGTTACTCGCCGACGAGCCCATGCAGGAGGGTTCCTTACCTGTGGAGAACGCATCCGAACCGGCTCCGCAGGAAGCGCCAACAGTCGAGAAGCAGATCGCTCCGCCCGTTGTGATCGCCGACGGTGACCCTCCTTTGACAGATGTCATCGTATCGTACTTCGGGAACTTCCTCGAATGGACGCTGGACGCCACACTGAGTCAGCAGCAGCGGCTGGAAGTCCGAGAGTCCCTGGTTACGGCCTGGAAGGACAAGGACACTGAGACGATGACGAGTACCGGGGAAATCGTGGCTCTCATGGAGCAGTTGCCGGCTCTTGCAGAAGCAGACCGAAACCTGCTGCGTCAATCGCTGGGCGCTGAGTTGCTTGGCAGCGCACGCGCCGCGCCCGAGGACCCCGGCAACCAGTGGCTCCTGGGCATCTACAACTCGGCCCACGCACCACTCGCGCAGGGCAATCCTCCGCTGACCCGCCAAGTGACCGACGCCATGGTCGAGATGGTGGTTTTCATGATCGCCCAGGCAACCGGAACCGAAGGGCTGACCGCGACCCCGGAAATGCGGGACGAGTTCGCAGCAGATATGACGGCCCAGTGGCCGGAGCTCGCGCCCGAGCAACAGGCCGAAGCGTCTAAGCTACCCCTGCAATGGGCCGCGCTACGAGTGGTCTGGCCGACCCTGGACGACGAGCAGAAGGCTCAGTTGCGGGCCTCGTGGGCGGAGCAGTTCAAGCTGACGACACCCCAGGAGCCGGTGCAGGACGAGCAGGCTGAGGCCCCGGCCGGAAATGCAGATGACAGCGCGACGGGAATGGAAGACCTCACGAGGCGCCAGGCGTTGCTGGAGGCCCAGAGGCAGAGCTTCCAGGTAATGAGTAACGTGCTGCGGATGCAAGCGGAGACCAACCGGATCATCAGTAGTAACATCGGCGGCAACACGAGCTGGCAGTACCGCTACTGACTCATCTGCAGTACCATCGGCTGAACGTAACTCACACCATTGTGGCAACTGGCCTGGCCAGTTGCCACAGTGGATTCCAGGGCTGCAAGGTCGGGGCAGTAGGGAAGGGGAAGAACCACACGCGCTCACAGCCGTAGAACAGGCCCGGGGCGATGCCAGAACATTGAGGCCGTCCACTCAGGATTGTTACGCATGACTTTCGACCTGTACGTGGGAATTGACTACAGTGGAGCAGAGGCGCCGACATCGCGCCTCAGAGGGCTGCAAGTCTATTTGGCTTCGAGTGGTCTGCCTGAGAAGATCCTTGCACCCTCGCGACGGGTGAACCAGCACTGCAACTGGTCGCGGCAAGAGATCGCCGAGTGGCTGACCGATCGCGCGCTGAGCGGCGAGCGGTTCATCGCAGGCCTGGATCACGGGTTTGGATTCCCGATGAGTTACCTGCGGCGCTACGGGCTGAGCACCTGGGCACAGTTCTTGGACGATTTCGTGGAGCACTGGCCGACAGACGAGCCTCACAAGCACGTCGAAGTCGTCCGGCGTGACCACCCGCCGCGCACCGGGCGCAGCAATGAGTTGCGTCTGTGCGAGACGTGGACGAGTTCCGCCAAGTCGGTATTCCAGTTCGACGTACAAGGCCAGGTCGCCAAGTCGACCCACGCGGGCATTCCCTGGCTGAGGCGAATGCGCGTGGCAGCAGGCGATCGCCTGCATTTCTGGCCTTTCGACGGGTGGGGGGTACCTGAAGGCAAGTCGGTGATCGCCGAGGTATACCCGTCGATTCTGCGGAAGCGCTATCCCAGAGAGAAGCGCACCACGGATGAGCAGGATGCCTACTGCATCGCCCGATGGCTGAAGGAGACGTGCGAACGTCGCTTCCTGGAGAGGTATCTTGATCCCCCGCTGACCGACGAAGAACGAGGGATCGCGGGCCTTGAGGGATGGATACTGGGGATTGCGTGACCCGTCGGCGGGTGAACTTGCGTGCCAGCGAGCGCTTATGCCGAGTAGGATTGAGTGGGGCGTCGCCCCTATTTCCAGTATCCCGGAAAGGACCCTCGCCATGGATCGCCGTGACTTCCTGAAGACGGCAGGGATCGGTGCCGCTGGCATCGGAGCCGCAGCGTTGGGACTGCCTGGCATGGGCTGGTCGCAAGCAGGCCGCAAGCCCAACATCATTGTCATCCTGGCCGACGACCTCGGCTACGGCGAACTCAGCGTCCAGGGCTGCCAGGACATTCCCACTCCGAACATCGACTCCATCGCGGCAGCCGGGGTGCGGTTCACGGACGGGTATGTGTCGTGCCCGGTCTGCGCGCCGACCCGGGCCGGGCTGCTGACGGGGCGCTACCAGCAGCGATTCGGGCTGGAACTCAACCCCGGTCCACAGCAGCAGGCGGACCCGGATTACGGACTGCCAACTGACCAGCCCACCATCGCGGAGCGCCTCAAGGGTCTGGGCTATGCCACCGGAATGGTAGGCAAGTGGCATCTGGGCTACAATCCGGGGGTCCAGCCGCCACAGCGCGGGTTCGATGAGTTCTTCGGGTTCCTTGGCGGCGCAAATGGGTACCTCGCCGACAAGAGGCCAGCGGATTCGATCCTGCGCGGGACCGAAGTGGTTCCGGAACCTGAATACCTCACGGACGCCTTCGGGCGCGAGGCGGTAGCGTTCATCGAAGCGCACCCCAACGACCCGTTCTTCCTCTACCTGCCTTTCAACGCAGTGCATAGCCCCCTCCAGGCGCCAGACAAGTACTTGGAGCGCTTCGCGCACACTGAGGACGAGAAGCGGCGGACCTTCGCCGCGATGATGGCCGCGATGGACGACAACGTCGGGCGCGTGCTTGACACGGTGCGGCGCTTGAACCTGGAGGAGGACACCCTCATCTTCTTCCTGGGCGACAACGGTGGGCCTACTCCGCAGACGACTTCGGGCAACGGGCCGCTGCGGGGCACAAAGGGGCAAACATACGAGGGCGGGATCCGCGTCCCGTTCCTGGCCCAGTGGAATGGACACATCCCCGCAGGCCAGGTGTTCAGCCAGCCCACGATCGCGCTGGACATCCACCCGACAGCGGTTGCTGCCGCCGGGGGAACCGTGGCGGCTCACTGGAACCTTGATGGAGTCAATCTGATGCCGGCCCTGACCGGCGCCAGTACCGCGCAGCCCCACGAGAGCCTCTTTTGGCGCTTCTCCCAGCAGCGAGCGATCCGGCATGGCGACTGGAAACTGGTACGAGGCCCCCAGAGCCAGGCGTGGGAACTGTACAACCTCGCGGATGACATCGGGGAGACCACGGACCTCGCCGCGGCGCAGCCCGACAAGGCGAAGAAACTCCTGGCGGCATTTGAGGCCTGGGACGCCGAGAACATAGAACCCCGGTGGAAGGGACGCACACCAGCGGCAGGCGGGGGTGGACGGCGCCAGAACACGGCGGCGCAGCGGTTCCGGCAACTGGACAAGAACGGGGACGGTAAGGTGACCGGGGATGAAGTGGGAGGACCCAGACTGTTTGGGCAGATGGATGCGGACGGCGATGGCACCGTGACGCGCGCCGAAATGCGGGAGTTCTTGGCGAAGCGTCAGGCCGAACAGGCGGGTCAGGCTCAGTAGCCGGCCAGAGCCAGAACACAGTATGCAGCCGGAGGTTGGACATGCCCGATTCCCAGGACATCGAGCAGATCAAGGCCGACGCCGTGCGGTATGTGATCCCGCATTTCGCGGACTATGATTCCGTCACCCGCGACCCCAAAGTGTTTGTGCGCGGCGAAGGCTGCTACCTGTTCGACATCGAGGGCAACCGGTACCTGGACACTTTCGCCTCGCTGCTCACAACCATCTGCGGGCACCGGAATCCGGACGTGGATGAAGCGATCCGGCGGCAACTGGACGAACTCGAGTTTTTCCCGAACTACGTGGACACGTTCACGGTCCCCCTGGTGAGCCTGGCGAAGCGGCTGGCGGAGGTGCTGCCCGGCGACCTGGAAATCAGCTTCTTCGTCAACAGCGGCTCGGAAGCCAATGAGACCGCGATGAAGATGGCGCGGCAGTACCAGTGGGAGATCGGGGAGAGGAACCGGCACAAGATCCTTTTCCGGCGCTGGTCATATCATGCCACCACGCTTGGCGCCGGCGCGGCAACCGGTCTGCCCTGGTTCCGCGAATACTTCGAACCCCTCCTGAGCGAGGCATGCCGGCCCACGTACTCGGCCCGGTGCTACGCCTGCGAACTGGGACTTGCGCCGGCGAGCTGCGGTCTCGCCTGCCTGCGGATGATGGAGGACCAGATCAAATGGGAAGGCCCCGACAGCATCGCAGCGCTAATCATGGACCCGCTGCCGGGATCGAACACCGGGTTCCCGGTGCCGCCTGACGGGTATCTGCAGGGCGTCCGCGACCTGTGCGACAAGTACGGCATCCTGCTGATCTTCGACGAAGTTCAGTCTGGTTTCGGCAAGACGGGGAGGATGTTCGTCTGCGAGCACTGGGGCGTCACGCCGGATATCATGACCCTCGGGAAGGGGTTCAGCGGCGGATATGTGCCGCTGGGCGCGACCGTGACGAATGAGAAGATCTACTCGGTCTTCCGCCGACGAGGGCACGAGTTCCGCAGCGGCAGCACTTACGGCGGGCATACACTCGCGTGCGCAGCTACTCTCGCGAACCTGGAGTACATCCTGCGCGAAGGTCTGGTCGAGAAGGCAAGAGCGCTTGGCGAGTACCTGTCAGAGCGCCTCGCCGGTCTGCGGGAAGGGCATGCGTGTGTGGGGAGGATCAGCGGAATCGGGCTGCTGAAAGCGCTGTTTCTGGAAGGCAATGCACATGACGGCCGGGGCCTGGGCGCGTTCGTGCGGGATTATTGCTGGGAGCACGGGATGATCATGCGCGCGAACGGCAACATTCTCGTGTTTGCGCCAGCGCTGATCATCACCCGGGAGCAGATCGACGAGATGGTCGCGTTGATCGACGAGGCGCTGACGGCCGCTGAAGGGACCATCCGGTCCCATTCGCGATCAGACTGCTCAGGGTGACGGGCAGGAACGGCAAAGGCGTACGGGCCGCTGGCGCGAGCCGGCTTGTGCCCGTACAACCGGGAGGGTGAACGATGTTTAGACTGTTGCGCGAGCAGGACGTGGAGCTACTCGCGAAGGGAACGCTGCAGGTCCTGGAGCGCGTCGGGCTGCATGTGGAGAACCGCGAGATCCTCACCGCACTGCAGACAGCGGGAGCGATTGTGGACTTCGACGCACAGCGCGCGCGCTTCCCGCAGTCGATGACGCAGGCTTTCGTTGATCAGATCCGCGCCGAGGACAAGGCGGAATGGACGCGCTGGATGGCGTCGACGGGGGAGAACCTGAAGACCGGAATGTCCGGCTGGACGCCGTACGAGAAGGAGCCTGGGTTGAGGGCTCCTTTCCTTCCTCACCTTTTCCACCAGCTCGCGACCTTCTACCATGACGACGAGATCGGCCAGTCGCGCAAGGGAAACCGGCGGGATTACATCCAGCTCATCCAGTTCGGAGACATGCTGCACCCCGACCAGGGCAGCGGACACTCTCTGATCCTCACCGAAATGCCACCGCAGATCGAGCCGCTGGAGACGGCGCTCTGCCAGCTTGAGTACTCTCACAATCCCAGGGGCGTCTATGTCCAGGACGTCCGGCAGGTCGAGTACATCCAGGAGATCGAGACGATCTTCGGGATAGATGATCCTTACTGGCACTGGATGGCCAATATCTGCCCGAACTCGCCCCTAAAACTCGATCGGGGCGTGGCGCAGCGCGTGGTGCAGATGGTGAAGTCGGGGCTGTACCCGGCGAAGCTCGCGTGCATGCCTGCCGCCGGGGTGAACATGCCCATCACCACTGGCGGCGGCGCGGTGATCATGGCGGCGGAGTTCATTGCCGTCTGGATGGCCGCGCGCGCCCTGGTGTCTGACGTGCCGCTTGCCGGGCTGGTCGTCTGCGGCACCATGGATATGCGGGGCGGAGATGTGTCTTTCAGCGCCTTCGATGCTCTCCGGCGCAGGCTGGCCGCGGCCGAGTCCATGCGGGTCTGGACAGGCGTCGAGGTGAGCCCCTCAATCGGCGAGTGGTCGAGCGCCTGTAGGACCGGGATGTTCACGGCGCTTGAGAAGGCGTATGTGGCGATGACTGTGGCGGCGTTCACCGGCTACCACCCGGAGATCGGCATGGGGCATCTCGATTCGGGGCTCGCAATCAGCCCGGTTCAGGTGCTGATCGACCGCGAGATCACCAACGCAGTCGGGCAGTTTGAGCCCGGCGGCATTGATGAGGAGAGCTTGGGCCTCGAGACCATCGAGGCAATCGGGTTCGGCTTCGACCGCAACTACCTGGGCGAAGAGCACACCTGCCGATACCTGCGGTCCGAGTCATGGATGCCGGAGTTCTACGGCCGGAGTGGGTGGACTCCGGAGGAGGACGAGGCGATCCGGAACCGGGCCCTGCGCAAGGTTCACGAACTGGTGGCCGCGCATGAGAAGCCCGCCGGCCGCGAAGAGCAGCTAGCTGCGGCCCGCGCGGTCGTCGACCGGGCGCGGCGTGACCTCTGCGAGTAGGGGACTGGACCGCGGGAGATCAGTTCCGGTGGCCGTCCCGCGGTCCATGTAGTCTGCCGGGAAGCTTCGCGCTTCCCGCGGTCATCTGCCCTGCGGGACGCCCATGGGCTGTCCAGCCCCACCGCCCTGGGCGGCGCCTCCCTGCATGCCCTGCATCATCTCAGGCGGCGGCTGCTGGGCAGGCATCTTTTTCGGCGCCAGCGACTTGAAGCCGATGAAACCCACGATCAGAACCGCGATGACGATGACCACGATCATGACGGGCTTACTGACTTCCACAGCCAAATTCCTCCCATCTTGTTGCGACGGATACGCGGACTCTCGCCGCGCTGAACGACCACTGAGCCCGAATTCGCGACCCAGACGCCTGGGGGCGGTGGGCTGCCTGCCGGGTTACCTGCCTGGCGGCACACCCATGGGCTGCGTGGGCGCGCCTCCCTGGGCACCGCCGGCGGGCATGTTCTGCATCATCTGCTGCGGCGCCATGTTCTGGTCGGTTGCGGTGGACTTCTTGGGCGCGAGCGACTTGAAGCCGATGAACCCCACGATCAGAACTGCGACGACGATGACGGCAATCATGACCGGCTTGCTGACTTCCATTGCGAGGACCCTCCCGTCCCTGCCTGAGAGATACGCGGTCGGCGGCCGCGCGCAGCTTACGAACGCTAACGCGATTCGACGCCTGCCTGCTGTCCTCCTTCCTGTCCTCGGCTGATCATTTTCGGGTCGCTGGCGGCCGCTGCTGCGATGATCTACCGTGCAGAGGTGCCGTGCCGTGGATGGCGAATATCCCCGGCGTCGGGCGCTGTGCAGCGTGGTGCGTTGCGCCGGGGTGTCAGGATCTCGACGTACGCTCCGGCAGCCTGGTCTGGAGTGTGAACCATGGGGAAGCTGATGGCCGTCCTTGGAGTGATTCTGCTGGGAGTGAGTACATCGATGAGTGACTCTGTGAAAGCGCCGGACTGGGTGCTGGTGAACGAGAAGGCGGACTGGCAGGCAAGGGACTCGCAGGGTGAGTTCGTGTTCGACGATCAGCTCTGGATACTCGGGGGGTGGTTCACACCGCAGACCCCCAATCCCCGGGATGTCTGGAGATCCCCTGACGGCATCACCTGGACACGGACAGTGGAAGTGGCGCCGTGGGAGCACAGTGACCTGTCGGTGGCCCTGGTCTACAAGGGGAAGATGTGGTTCATGGGCGGCCGCAAGCTGCCCGGAGCCGAGAACAGCAACAAGGTCTGGTCATCCACCGACGGCGCCCACTGGACGCTGGAGTCCGCGAGCGCGGGATGGTGCCCACGGGTCTCGCCATCCTTCGTGGTCTTCAAAGACCGCATGTGGGTCATGGGCGGCACCGAGAACTTCTACGAGGACAACGATCAGACGCTCAAGAACGATGTCTGGTCCAGCACCGACGGGAAAAACTGGAAGCTGGAGATCGAGCACGCGGCCTGGTCGAAGCGCACCCATGCCCAGGCGGTGGTGTTCGATGGGAAGATCTGGATCATGGGCGGGGGCCGCTGGAGCCCCGAGACTGTGCCCGAGAACGATGTCTGGTGCTCGGAAGACGGCGTCAACTGGACCCGGGTGACGGAACACGCGCCTTGGGCGCCGCGAATGTGGTTCTCGCTGGTGGTCTATCGCGGGCACATGTGGGTGCTCGGTGGCTGGTCCCGGACCAATGGCAACTTCGGTGATGTCTGGTGCTCGAAGGACGGGAAGAACTGGACTGAAGTGAAATCCGACGTGATATGGGACAATCGCCACGAGCTCTCCGCAGTTGTCTTCAAGGACAAGATCTGGGTCTACGGCGGCTACGCGGATGTTCTGAACAGCGAGGTTTGGACCCTGGAGCTACCCGAAGACTGGTCACCAGGCAACTGACACCGCACTGCGCGCAAGACCTGCCCTGACCCGGGGAATGCCGCTGATCAGGAGGCCGACGGAGATGCCGGGTGTGGAACCGCCCGAGCTTCACAGGCTCATGGACGAGCTTGACGAGGCCATCGTCAGCGAGCGGAACAAAGCGAGGCTGAACAGACCGCCCGGACCGGCGGTTGTGGTAGAGATCGAGAACCCCATCGCGTGGGTCCATCTGTTCCATTACGATCCCCGCCGCTACTTCCACGATCCCGTGTTCAACCTCTGCCAGCAACTGCGGCAGAAGCTCTGGCGTTTCCGCAATCTCGACGATGACGTGCCCATCGACAACTTCGTGCCTGCCTGGCTGGGGCACTATCCCGAGTACACGTTTTTCGGGATGCACATCGATGTGCGTGCACACGGCGGTCCGGAGATCCAGACCGACCACCCCCTGACCAAGTCGCCGGACCTCGCGATACTGCCGTCGGTTGATTTCCGCAAATCCGGCTGGATGCCCCGGATGCTCCGCTGGTACGAGGACCTTCGGGAGTTGTCGCTGAACAGGCTGAACATCGGGTTCTTCGGGTGGTTTCGCGGCTGTCTCGATCTCGCGGTGCAGCTGCGCGGATACGAGAACTTCCTGCTGGACACCTTCGAGCGCCCGGAGTTTATCCATGGGTTGCTGTCGCTGTTGGTCGCAGAGCGCTGCCGGTGGCATCAGGCGGCGGCCGACTACCTGGGCGAGAAGATCGGTCCCAGCTTCGTCGCCGATGACTGGGTGGCGGTGCCGTATATCTCGCCCGCGATTTTCCATGAATTCGTCCTCCCGCGGTATCTGGAGATTGAGGCATTTCACGGGACATTCGCGGGGTTCCACTCATGCGGCGACCAGGCCCCGCTGCACCCGGACATGCTGCAGATCAAGACCCTGGGGTGCTTCGAGGTTAGCCCATGGATGGACCTTTCGCAGGCCATGGCGAACCTGCCCACTGACAAGCATCTGAACCTCGCGGCGCACCCCAATGACGTCGTGGTGGACACTCAGGAACAGATGGCGCGCAAGCTGCAGGCCAAAGCGGATCTGCTCAGCGGTTCGGGGCGGAGTTACACGGTGGCGACATCGGGCCTCACCCCACTTCAGAATGAGGCGGAATTCGTCACCCGGGTGAACCAGTGGGTAGACGCCGCCCGCAAGGCTTTCGATCTGTGAGGAGGCCGCGTTGATGCACGAGTTCGCACGGTCGGAGCCCTACTACCGCCCGCCCGGGATGGGTGCGGACTGCAGCACCCCGAGGTCATCCCGGCTTCGCCAGCGCCGTTTCGAAATGGGCTACGAGAGTCGGACCGAACCGCCTCAGTACGCGCAACTGGCGGCTGAGGCGCGGGATGTCCTTCTTGCGCGGGAACCCGGCGGGCCCGCGATGGCCCGAGCGTTGGCACTGCGGCATGTGGTGGAGAACTGCGAGGTCATCCCCGAGCCGGACGCGCTCTTCGTCGGCGGCGAGAACCCGTTCTTCTTCAACTTGCTGCTTCCGGCTCTGCAAGCTGACCGGCACAGCCGCGAGGGACAGATGGCTCCGAGCGAGGCCTCCGACCGCCTGCGCACAGCCAGCATGTTCTACGCCGCATGCTTCGAGGGGCACATTACGCCCGGCCTCGAGTTCATTCTTGGCCAGGGGATCATCGGCCTGCGGGCACGGGTTGACGAGGAACTGACGAATCGCCGGGCTGCCGGGAAGCTCAGCGCTGACCAGGACGACTTCCTCCAGGCACTCCTGGTCTCGTGCGAGAGCGTCCTGATCTACGCCCGGCGCTACAGGGAAGCGGCGCTAGGCCTATCCGAGATTACCGCGGATTATGCGTTGGCCGCTGACCTGCGTTCCGCCGCGGACTGGCTCGGCCGGGTCCCGGAACACCCGGCGCAGTCCTTTGCCGAAGCGCTGCAGTCATACTGGCTTGTCTACTGCCTGGTTACACTGGAGATGGGCGGCTGCTGTCCAGGCGGGGGCCTCGGGCTGGGCAGGCTGGACCAGTTTCTCTTTCCGTACTACCGAAATGACATTGAGGCCGGGCTTCTCACCCGCGAGGAAGCGCTGGAATTGCTGGAGCTGTTCCTCCTGGCGTTCCGCCACGTGGACTACTACACGGGGCACCAGCCCTACACTCCAGGCAGCCATGGCAGTCTCGGCGGCGTGACCCCACAGGGCCTCGACGCCCACAATGATCTGACCGAACTGATCATGGAAGCGTCGCTGCGCATCGCGATGCCCGCGCCTTACCTGTCGCTTCGTCTGCACAGGGGCGCACCGGAACGCGCCTGGCAGGCCTGTGCGAACTACGTGGCAGGCGGGCTGGGGTTTCCGGTGGTCAATGATGAGACACTGATCCCCTCCTTCCTTCGGCACGGGCGGGCGCTGTACGACGCCCGGGACTACATCTGCTCGTGCTGCTATGAGAACACGATTCCCGGTCGCGAAGCATTCAACCCAAACGGCGCGTACATGAACCTCCCCTTCGTCCTGGAACTCGCGCTGAATGAGGGCAGATCGCTCATGACCGGAGAGACGCTGGGCATCTCGCCGGCCGGGAACGGAAAGTTCCCTGATTTCGGGACGGTGCTTTCGGCTTTCCGCGAGCAACTGCGTTTCGTTGCGGATGAACTGGTGGGCCTGGTCAATGCAGTGGATGCATCTCACTGCCAGAACCGCCGGTATCCCCTCATGTCACTGCTCACTGAGGACTGCATCGGCCAGGCGAAGGACGTCTGCGCGGGCGGCGCGCGGTACAATCTCACAGGCTGCATCGTCGCGGGTCTGCCAAACGTGGTGAACTCCCTAGCGGCAATCCGCGAAGTCGTCTTCGTTCGCCGCGAGGTAACCATGGATGAACTGCTGAGCGCGCTGAGACGCGACTTCGCGGGTGATGACGCCCTGCAGCGGAAGCTACTCGCGGCGCCGAAATGGGGCAATGGCGACCCCCGCGTGGACGACCTCGCGACCTTCGTGACGGAAGCCCTGTACGAGGAGTTCCGCCACCGGACCAACGCACGAGGGGGACGCTGGCAGCTTGCGCTATACTCCTTCGTGGCCAATCACAGCCTCGGGCAGGTGGTGGGGGCCTCCGCGGATGGGCGCCCGGCAGGGACATCCCTGACCCGGAACCTCAACCCGACCTGGGGCACGGACCGGCACGGGCCCACGGCGGTGCTCACGTCTCTCAGCGCCATTGATTTCACGAAGTTCCCTGACGGGACCTCGCTGGACCTGCGTTTCGACCCGGCGCTCTTCACTACCACCGAGGGCAGGCAGATGTTGGCCGGATTTCTCAGGTCATTCGTGGACCTCGGGGTCATGCAGATGCAGGTCTCGATGGTGGACACCGAGACGCTCCTTGATGCCCGCGAGCACCCGGAACGCCACCCGAATCTGATGGTCAAGGTGGCCGGGTACAGCGCGCGGTTCGTCGATCTGTCCCCGGATGAGCAGGAAGAGATCATCGGGCGAACTGCCCAGAAGCTGGGCTGATGTGTCGCATGGTGTCAGCCCATCCCGCCGCGCATTCCGACGGAGACAAGCGATGACCGGACGCGAGAAGATTCGGGCGGCGCTCAGCAATGAAGGTACCAACTCCTTTGCCGCGGTCACCTGCTACCAGGGACTGTTCCTGCGGGACCACTGGGAGCAGGCCACGGCTGCGCCCTGGTGGTCCCAGTTCGAGGCTGATCCGGTGCGCGCGGCGCGGCCCTGGGTGGACATGATCGAACGCACCGGCGAAGACTGGTTCCAGGTGCACCACGGACACAGCCGGAAACTGCAGGAGGAACTTGTCATTGAAACCGAAGGCGAGGATGCGTGGCAGGTGAACCGGGTGACCGGTGACCGCACGCGGCTTCACCGCCCTCCGGTCGGCGGCCATCAGCCGGCTCCAGGCAGTGACAGCGCCCCTGCGGGTGCGGGGGTGTCAACGCCTGACGCACTTGAGGCCGCGATGGACCGGGTGTACGGGGCTCGTCCGGGGGATTTCGTCGCTCCCAATGACGGCTCGTTGGACCTGCCGAACTTGCTGCTCAAGGAGCTCGGTGGGGAACGCATGCCCATCGCTCACACGCCCTCCCCCTGGTGGTGGCTGCACGCGTTCTGGGGGTTCTCGGAACTGATGGAGCGGATGATCGAGACGCCGGAACTCGTTTCGCTCGCCTGCGAGCGACTGCTCCAGCACAGCATCCACCACGTCAGGCGGTCGGCGGCGGCAGGCGCTGAACTGATCTGGATTGAGGACTGCATGAGCGACATGATCAGCCCCGCACAGTGCAGGGATTTCAGCCTGAAGTATGTCCGGCCGTTGGTGGAAGCCATCCGCGAGGCCGGCCTGTGGTCGGTGCATTACTACTGCGGGCGGCCCGATGACCGCTGGGAGCATCTGCTGGATACGGGGGCCGATGCCCTGGCGCTCGAAGAGGGTAAGAAGGGCTTCGAGGTGGACATGCCGCGGGTGGCGGAACTGGTGGATGGACGCATGACGTTGCTGGGGAACATCGATGCCATCGCGGTCATGGAGCACGGGTCATCGCAGAGCCTTCGGGCAGAGATCGAGCGGCAATGCGAGGCCGGACGGCGGAACCGGGGCCGGTTCGTGGTGAGCATCGGCAGTCCTGTGACCCCGGGGACACCGATCGCGCGGGTGCGGGAGTACTGTGACATCGTGCATGAGATCAGCAGCTAGGCAGGGACGAACCTGG
>Ga0067045_1030079_pt1 | contig 16810 bp, 20 predicted proteins | sample TerdegcTABiofilm_FD_59184 | JGI IMG/M metagenome (GOLD analysis project Ga0067045, IMG submission 59184) | Combined Assembly of (Gp0054472, Gp0054536) Wastewater bioreactor microbial communities from Singapore -Terephthalate degrading...
CACCAATAATGACGCCGTTGAGGCCGGCTTGCAGGTGTATGTTCCCAAGAAAGGACCCGCTGTTATCAATTCTATCATGGCGACACCAGAGCGCATGGCTCTGCAGCTCCCATTAGTCAACAAGTATAATTGCGAAATGGTGGGTTTAATGTGGGGCCCCCAAGGCATTCCACGTGATGAAAATGAAAGGGCCGTTCTTCTCGACAGCATGATGACCCAGACAGCAGAATTGGGTATAGGCCTCGAGAAAATATGGTTTGATCCCATCGTAGTTCCAGTTTCTTCCCAACAGCAGGAACTCCAAGGGTGCACCACCTTCATGCAGTGGCTCCCCGATTTGGCTCCAGGATCCCAGTCCACATGTGGACTTTCAAACTGTTCCAACGGATCCCCTGATGAATTACGTGACATCCTGAACCAAGTTTATCTTTGCATTCTGAAAAAATGTGGCATAACCTCTGCCATTTTAGACGGGTTTGACGACACCATAGTCAATTTGGCTCATGACAAAATGATGGATCTGGAGAACTTGGTTGGAAGAATCTTCGATGGAGAAGAAATTGAGCTGTCAGGATTGAGCAAACAAGAACAGGATTATGTCAAGACAGCGAAACTACTGCTAGGCCATTCGCTGTATTCGCACTCGTGGCTTGAACTTTAGGATAAATAACAGTCCAATATTAGGACAGAATGCCTGAAGGCGCCTATGTAAATAAAAGGGAGGAACTTTTCCTCCCTTTATCTTTTGATTTCCAATTCAAACGCTAATAGAAATCCAAACTTCCAATTCAGATGACTCTAAGGAAGTTGATGATCATTCTGATGGTCAATAGACTGATTCCTAGAGGTCTTTTCAAAACGCAAGTTTTGCGTAAGCTCTAACACCCTTTTGACCAACTGGTCCCATTGTGTGTCTTTTAACGTCTTGTAGAAATACCTCGAAGGAGAATCCGCCATTGATTCTGTCACTGCCTTAACCCAAACTAGCGATACCGAAAACTGCTGAATGAGAGACGGCTCTTTGGCCCATGAAACCAATTCTTCTGACTCCTCGTTATCTAGCCTCCAACCGACCGCTTTCTTCAGCTCTTTTGAAGGCGTCAATGTCATAGCCTCAGAAGCGTCTGCGACCCTGATAGTGCAAAGACCTATAGTAGATTGAAAACGTCGTACGCCTAGCAAGATTCGAACCCATTCTGAAAAATAGGAACCTAACCAAATTAAGCCCAGATAAAAAAATATATTTCCGGCCATTTTCTGAATAATACTGGATGGTAATGCATTTTCGATTGCTGCTAATTCAAGAGAAGTAAAGTCGATTAAACTCCAAAAACCAATCAACATGGAGTAGAGACAAACTGGAACTATGATAAACGCAATCGGCGCTGCAACGGAAGGCGCCATGACAGGCATACTTTCTATCATTGATCCGTGAGTGTATTTTTCCTCGGATCTTTTCATATAGTACGACTTGGATAGTTTACTTTTGTTAGGGCTTAGAAGCCTGAAGGCATTCTGAAATATAGACAAATAAAAAGACGGAGGGAAATTACCACTTAATTGAAAATTCTCTTTTGACGGCAGAAGCTCAGAATTTTTTCTACTGAACAAAAGGACACCCGTCAGCAAGTTCAACAACAATACCGAAATGAATAAAACATGAATCTGGCTAAATGAAGAGGCCTCAAAACTGAAAGCAAATTCTCTTCCAAAAAGCAATTTAAGAAAAGATGGTAACGTTTGCACTGCGAAAAAAAGCGCCGACACAAGTATCCAAAGGAAAATTACTTTCAGGCTGGACCAAACAATTTTCTTGACCATGAGCTTGGATACGGGGCTGTACGAAAGTCCAAAATCAAGAAATCGAGAGTTCTTTATGGGATGTCCTAAAGATTGATGTGTTAGTAAATCAGCTATTTTTTCAGGGTGTTGCAAATCTCCAAATAGATACGAAGATGTTCTTAAAGTGTCAACAAATTCGGAAAACCCACCAAGAAACCACGAAATTCCAAAAAGTACAGCGCTTAGAGATGAAACAAAACTTACAAAATACAAAGACACTTTTAACCAGGAGGACGAAATTTTCTCAACTATGCTCTCTGAGGACTCCAAAGGCAATTGCGCCACAAGTGTTCCATATATGTCGTGAAGTTTAAATCCCCCGATTATTGCCAAGGTGATTCCCACAATGATCAACATCAGGGAATGAACGAACGGAGAGTACTTTCCTGCACTTAAATGAATCCGGTTGAATTTTTGATCCTTGAAAGATGACATTTGTCCCTCAGATCTAGTAATAGCAGTAAAAAAGAAGATGACATAAGACGATATGAATTCTAATGCATTACTTAAGTCTTAAACCTTAGTGGTTAAAAGTCAAAAATGCTAATTAAACCCTTGAATGATGAAAACATATTCCATAAATTTTGAATGAATCATCTTGTAAAGCTAGTATACAGGATGTTATCATATTCGCTCCACAAGACATAATTCTGTTTTTTTAAATTACCGCTATTATTTTCTTGGATGACAACTCTATGAAGGAGACTACCTTGAGATTGGGCTATTGGCTTGCTGTTGTCTACGTTGCTCTTGTTATGAGTCTGTTTCTTCCACCCATTCACGCCCAAGAAACGAAAAATGGGACCCGAGTTGCTACTGAAAAAGAATCCCAACAACTTGTAGGGTTTTGGGAAATTTTTCAGACCAAAGAACCTGGCAAACCCTATTTGCAGTCTTATAAGGGGAGACCCTTTGTTAGCAGAGGCTCCAATGCTTTTACTCTATTTCTTGAGTACAAAAGTGATGGGAGGTTTCGCCGAATTTCCAGGATAGGCGAGTCCGAGACCGTGGAAGAAGGTGTATGGCGCCTAGATGGACATGAGTTACGCCATAAAAGGAACGGGTCGTCAGTTGAAGAAGTGATGTATTTGAGATTTGACAACAAGGATCAATACACATCAATGGAGGTCTTTGAGGAAACAGTTGATCCAGGTCTTTTCGCAAAATTCAGAAGATCTCAAATGTGAATAATTTAATTCTTTGACCTTAGTCGTCTCGAATCATCAAAAAGCGTCGCGTTATTTCCTATCAAAGAGTAAATCGGATCAGATTTTTCCTCTGTTTATTTCCTTCAATGGTGTGCTAAGAGGACAAATTTTACGACGTGTCAGATATTTTTACACTTTTCTGATTGAGAATTTCAGAGACTTGTCGAGAAGTTTCTAATGTGGGGGATCTGATCAAGCAATTGTTGACGGCAATATTTTGGCATGAGCATTGCTACGTGATTGTTGATGCGTGGCAGGGGTGAGGCTCATGGATAAAATTTTTACAATCCTCATTGCCGACAGGAATAGGAACGTTAGAGAATTTCTAAGAAGAGAATTTTCTGAGCTTGGGTTCATAATTGAATTGGCAAAGGATGGAATTGAACTAATCGAATTGATAAGTTTTGAGCCTCCTCCTGATCTATTGATATGTGATCTGGAGATGCCCTTTTTCAATGGCTTAGAGACATTAGATCAACTTCAAGAGCTAAGGCCTGATTTACCTATTGTAATCTACACATTTCTACCGGAAGATACATTCGAAATAGAATCCCACAAAGTGAGCGCTTTTCTTGAAAAGACGGGCAATGATGTGGAGAAATTGAAACAAGCAGTTTTAAAGGCCCTCAAAGAAGCCTATCCAGATCCAAAACCGTCCTCCTTATTTGATTTAGGCTCCGCTAAAATTGCGGAGCCTGGTTAAATAGACTGCTACTTTGCCGCTTTCAAGGAGTATTTGCCAAAGATTGTGTCATAGAATGACTTTTCGGAAACAGTTCCCCACGGGCCTATACGATCCCTAAACTTCTTGAATGCTTCATTCACTTTTTTTGACATCGGGTCTTTTGCCGCTTCCTCTTCTAGAACCTCATCAGATAATTTCTTCAGTTGTTGAAGCATTTCAGGTGGGAACTCCTTGAGGTCCACATTGTGTTTGTTGACCAATTCTTCTAACGCCTGTCCGTTCTGGGCTTCAAATTGACAAAGGCTCCACAGATTTGTTTCCATAGCTACTGCGTCTAGAATTATTTTTAAATCATTAGGTAATGCGTCATAAACTTTTTTGTTGAAAGTGACCTCTAAACAAGTTCCCGGTTCATGCCAGCCGGGATAATAATAATACTTGGCTGCTTTGTAGAGTCCTAACCGTAGATCATGTAGAGGTCCTACCCACTCAGTAGCGTCTATCACTCCTCGTTCAAGCGATGTGAAAATTTCACCTCCAGGAAGTAGAACGACAGTACCACCGGCCTTTGCCACCACCTTGCCACCTAGACCAGGAATACGCATCTTGAGGCCCTTCCAATCATCCATGGTCTTCATTTCTTTTCTGAACCAACCGCCCATTTGAACACCGGTATTGCCCTGAGGTCGTGGCACAAGGTTGAAGGGAGCGTAAACCTCTTCCCAAAGTTTTAGGCCATCCCCTGCATAGAACCATGTGTTAATACCTTGAGGATTAAATCCGAAAGGAACCGAAGAAAACCACTGGGCAGCGGGTATTTTTCCTGCCCAATAATAAGCTGCTCCACTAAAAAGCTCTACGGTGCCGTTGGAAACAGCGTCAAGACAACCAAGCGCCGGAACTAATTCGCCACCTGCGAATACCTGAATGCTTATTCGGCCCTCTGTGGCTTCATTAACACGCTTTGCAAAACGCTCTGCGCCGACCTGCAATACGGGAAAGTTAGGTGGCCAGGTGGTGACCATTTTCCACTGATATTTTTTACCTTGCGCCCACACAGCAGGCGCCCCAATCGTGGCCGCTGCAGTGGCCCCAGCCGCTACTCCAGCCTTCTTCATAAAGTCTCTTCTTTTCATTTCATACCTCCTCGAAATATCCGCAATGTCCGACAAGAAAATCTTAAAAGGAAAAACAAATCTCAAACCTTAATTTATTGAAGAAAAAGAATTTAAAAAATGACCGTAGGTAGCCATGTAGCCAATGTCGGGAAAGCGACGACTATCAATACTCCTATAATTTGGAGAATCACAAAAGGCACAACGCCGCGATAAATATTTCCTGTAGAAACTTCCGGCGGCGTAACCGCCTTGAGATAAAACAAAGAGAAGCCAAACGGTGGGGTTAAAAAGGAGGTCTGTAGGTTGAGAGCAATCAGAATGCACAACCACAGAGGATCGACACCGAATTCAATCATTACAGGAGCTAAGACGGGAACATGAATGAATGTAATCTCAATAAAATCCAAGAAAAATCCGGCAAGAAAAATCACTCCCATAACAATAGCCAAAACGGCCCACTTACTATACTCAGCAGCCAAACCTCCAAGAAATGCTCTCACTAAGTGGTCACCACCGAGACCTCGAAATACCAATCCAAACGCTGCGGCGCCGCATAGTATTATAAATACCATGCAGGTCAATTTCATGGTCTGGATCATGACTCCCTTTAAAATTGAATAACTGAATTTTCTGTTGAAAATTGTAAGGAGCGTAGCTCCCACGGCCCCGACACCTGCTGCTTCGGTAGGAGAGGCTACTCCGGCAAAAATTGATCCCAACACGGCAATTATCAAGAATAGAGGCGGTAATAACACTTTGCCCACTCGTTTGTACATTGCTCGGCCTGCAAATTCAGCTAATTCCTCTGCCGGTATTTTAGGAGCGATCTTCGGAAATAGTCGTGCTGCAATAGCGATATAGATTATGAACAAAGCTACCAGAAGGAAGCCTGGAATCACAGCAGCCATGAACAAATCTCCAACAGGCACGCCGACTATATCTCCCAATAGCACCAATACAATGCTCGGGGGGATGATCTGTCCAAGAGTTCCCGAAGCTGATACAGTTCCGCACACCAGCTCTTTCTGATAGCCCCGACGTAACATCGTTGGTACAGAAAGTAGTCCCATAGTTACGACAGTAGCTCCAACTATGCCCGTGGAAGCCCCTAGCAGAGCGCCAACAGCCACGACTGAAATTGCTAATCCACCACGAAGCCTTGCAAATAATAACCCCATGGTATCCAGCAACTCTTCAGCCAAGCCTGACCTTTCCAACATGACCCCCATGAATACAAATAGAGGCACAGCCATTAGGGTAACGTTGTTCATTACCCCCCAAATTCGAATAGGAAGAAGATTAAAAAAGCCCCATCCAAAACCGATGAGGCCAAAACAAAGCGAGGTTCCCAATAAGGTAAAAGTCACTGGGAAACCAGCCATCAATAATATCGTTAAGGCTAGAAACATCCATGCAGGCAAATATTCCATCACACTTCTTCCCCCTCTTCTAAACTTTGCCCACAAAGGATCAGAAAGCTCTTGATACCCAAAGAAAATCCCTGAATAAGCAGCAAGCCAAACCCAATAGGGATGGCTGACTTGATTAAGAACCTGTACGGAATTCCACCAGGATCTCCTGAACCCTCCAATGTAGACCACGATTCATAAGTGAAATTGTAGGAAGTGTAAATTATGAGATAACAACCCGGAATCAGAAAAAATATCACGCCAATCAGATTTATCCACGCGCGAGCTTTGTCACTCACAGCTTGATAAATTATGTCCACTCTCACATGGCCATCATGAAGGAGTGTGTATCCTGCTCCGAGCAAGAACACGGCAGAAAACAGATGCCATTCCAATTCTTGGGTAAAAACAAAGCTGATATTCAAGGCATATCGCATCACAACGTCCACGAAAACTACGAGCACCATCAACAATGTTACCCAAGCAATAAGATTGCCTACGAACTCATTCACTGAATCGATAAGTCGAGCTAATCGTTTGAGAAATTTCATCAGATCCTTCCACTGTTGCCATAGGTTGACAACTGACATAAGTTCTTGAAAAGAAAGGCATGAAGTAAAATATTATTGTGGAGAGTGTAGTGCGAAAAGCAAGCGCAGTTGCGCTGAAAAACCTCGACGCCCAGAACTATTTTAATTCCAGCGCCGGAGTTCCCAAAACAATTCAAAAGGTCTGAAAACGTTCAAATTGAATTTCCAGGAAAATTTGAACCCCAAACCCGTTATGAAGTCTTGACTGTTCTTGAATATTTCGTACCCAATGAACCTCTATGAAAATAGTAAAGAGTAACTGAGACGTCAAGGATTTTTTATGATAAATTAATGTGATAGCTCGTAGTTTATCTGAACTTATTACAAAGTTGTAAACCCATGGTAAGAATTATTACGCCTAGGTATGATTTCATTATCACATTGGAAAAAACTCTGTCTCGTTTGGACTACGTTAATCCAACATATTTCAATAGACCACAACAGGCCGCACTTAAGTCACCTACCTTTGATTTGTGCATCCTCTAAGATTTAAGACGAATTTGTTGACCATATGGTGCGGATGATAAGATTGTTTTGCCTTTCTTAATCCCTCAACTCCCAAATCCTGCTCTCTATTGATGAATTTTGCGTGTGTCCAAGAAGCCGCGCAAAAACGTTGATTGATCGCAGTATACAAGCCATCTATCTCTGGGTTAGCTTTCTCAATGTGAATTACAGCGGTATCTGGGTTCAGCATTTCGCCGAACGAAAAAGCTTGCACCCGTCCATCAATGAAAATAGCTCCACCTGTAAAACCTAAAGTCTCATAATTGGATAAGGCTTCACATACGGCGCTGTCTTCGTGAAAAAGATTGTCATCGGCTAAACAATCTTTGAATTCACACCAGGCCTCTTGCAATGACAAGACATTGTCGATTATTCCGGGGCTGAACGGACGGTATTCATGATCAAAATTCTTAAAAAATCGGTTTAGGTGATTTTTTTTTCGGTGATACTTATTTCCAGAGAGCTTGATAAGTTTCTCAGCCGAGTACACATAATCACTGTTGTCTGGGTCTTCAATAAGATCAAATCGTGAACAATCCACGAAAGATTCTATAAAGTCATCGCAGACACGGCCTATACGAGGCGTCAAACCGTCTGATTCGAAAATGTCACAAATAGTGTTTAGGGCTCGAGTTTTATCGCCCATTCCAACTGGCTGAAGAGCTATTATTGATTCATTAGATTCCCGAATAAAAATCAAAAGGCAGTTATTCTTTACAGCCCATCTGGTGTCATATTTTCTTCTCCACATGAAAAGATTGGTAAAAGTATATTCTGAAGCCTGGGGAGGGTCTTTCCGAAAAAAGTCATCAAAAACTCCCTTGTCATTGAGGTCAATTGGTTTAAAGTCTTTCATTTTTGAAAACATATGTCTATTCCAATTCAGTTTCTGTCACCAATCTAAAGATTCGTGAAAACATCGGTACGTCTACATAGAATCTCCATGCATCTGTGAACCTATATAATCACACGACAGTAGATTTGTAAAAATATTATGGTATACATATACTGGCTTTTGGTATTTTAAGGTCAATCCGGATTGAGAGGAGGTTTTTTGGATGGAAAAAAATGAGGTCCAAAAGTTGATTCTGGAAAAAGCTCAAAACAACAAGATGTCGTGTCGACAGGCATTTGAAATAGCTGAAACAGCAGGCTGGCCAAAAATTAAAGTCGGGGAGTTGCTCAATGAAATGGAAATTAAAATAGGTGGATGTCAACTCGGCTGCTTTAAGTAAATTCTCGAATCCTGAAAATGTTTTTAATTAGCTAAATGAGAGCCATCGAGATCCCAAGGCTTATTATGTTTTTTTTCGTGGGATTTAAATACATAAATCGTTTCGTCATGTCGGATCATGCCCAATTTTCGGTTGGCAGCAAGTTCTATCGTTCTTGGATCTGTTCTAAGCTTCCCTACTGTCCTTTCAAGAGATTCGATGTCCATTTGGAGGTCATGATTCTCCCTGGCTAGTGTGGCGCTCTTGTCTTGCAACTCGGTCAATGCGATCATACCGTTGTCATTCAGAAATGTGATTGCTAGAGCCAAAGTGGAGATCAGAATAATGTATTTTAAATATCGCATGAATATTCTAATTAATTCTAAACCTTAAGATATAGCACGAGAAACGGTCCCTTCCGTTGCAAATATTATATAAATATTGTATTGTTAAATCAATAAAATAGTTAAATATGTTTATTTAGAATGTAAACTGCTAGCACTATGTGGACCTAATAGGTGGTTAGCATTTTCATCTTTTCAACTAAGAAAGGCTTACCCAACGAGCGCAAAAATTTTTCACTACCATTTTCTAATTCAATCCAGTCATCAGCAAGCCTCGAAGACAAGAAATCAGCAGTTTTTCCGTCAAAAACAAAATCATGTTGATTTTTTTCCAAGAAAAGAATTCTGTTAGCGGAATTCAATTCTTCAAGTTTCCCGGTTGTGAACAAAATTGTTAGACCTAATCGACGTCTTAGTCCGTTGATCCAAGTCCAATGTTTGGAACGAGAAAGAGAATCCATCATTGCCAGGGCATCATCTAGAAGGAGGATCTTCAGATCCATGGCTAAGACTGCCGCAAGTGCAAGTTTCTGCTGTTCCCCCCCGGATAAGGTGTAGGTCAGACGATTTTCGTACCCTCTTAGCTCTACTAAATCTAAAGCCCTATCTAATCGTTCTTGAATCTCAGATCTGGATAGCCCTATGTTTTCCAGTCCAAACACGATTTCTTCCTGAACTGTGATTCCCACAAAAGAATTGTCGGGATCTCCACCTAGGTAACCGATGTTGTGGGATAGAAAAGGCGAAAAACAATCGAATCTCACACTTCCTGCCTGTGGTTCAATAAGTCCTTTTATTATCTTTAAAAGAGTACTCTTTCCTGCGCCCTCAGGGCCAACCATGCAAACACTAGACCCTATTTCAATTTGTAAATTCAAGTCTTGAAATAGCAGCTCGGAATCATTATATGAAAAACTAATATTGTCTAATTTGATCATGAATTAAAAACATGGCCGATTTGTACAATTGGCGCGATTTGGAAATACTCTACTAAAAAGAGTTGACTGAATATAAAAACGCCAATGCCTTAAGTCAACAGACCAAAAACATTGGCGCATTAAAATCCAAAAGATCTCAAAAAACTATTTTGATTTTATAGTATCTAGAAGTTTGTCCTTTAGTCCTTTAGCTTTACTGGCTATTTTACCGTCTTTGGCAGGGGACGATGATGACTCCTGTGGCCGTCTTTCCACTAATTCAATCACCGACATTTCAGCGCCATCACCTGCTCTAAACCCCTTTTTAATGATCCGAGTATAGCCACCGTTTCTGTTCGTGAAACGAGGCGCGATGTCATTGAAAAGTGATTGCGCCACTTTTGGAGATCTGATGACTTGGAGCGCCTGCCTTCTCGCATGCAAATCGCCACGTTTTCCCAAAGTTATCATATGCTCTGCAAGAGAACGAACAGCCTTTGCTCGGGTATCCGTAGTAGTGATACTTTCATGTTCAAGTAAGGAAGTCACCATGTTCCGCAACATGGCTTCACGATGTGATGTTCTCATGCCCAATTTATATCTGGCTTTTCTGTGACGCATAAACTTATCTCCGAATCATTCGCCTACGGCGTTTTCTCTTTCTTTTCGCATAGCTTCAAGTTCTTCTCTGGATGGAAAATTGGGTATAGTCATTCCCAAGACCAACCCCATATCTGCCAAAATTTCCTTTATTTCGTTCAGGGATTTTCTGCCGAAATTCTTAGTCTTAAGCATTTCCTGTTCTGTTTTCTGAACTAGCTCCCCGATGAAACGAATATCAGCATTCTTCAAGCAATTGGCGGATCGAACGCTCAACTCAAGCTCATTAACACTTCTATGGAGATTTTCATTAACCTGTGGTTCATGCTGAACCTTTTCCTCATAGACAGGTCTTTCTTCTTCCTCAAAATTCAAAAATACTTTGAATTGTTCGCGAAGGATTTGAGCAGCCTGAGCCAAAGCGTCTCTCGGATGAACCGAACCGTTAGTCCAGATTTCCATCGTGAGTTTATCATAGTCCGTTTGTTGACCAACCCGTGTGTTCGTAATCTTGTAACTAACTTTTCTGATTGGAGAATAAACGGCATCCAAAAACAAAGTGCCCAAAGGCTCTTCATCCGAACGGTGGGTTTCCGCTGACGCATAGCCTTTTCCCCAATCAGCAGTCATCGAGACAACCAATTGCCCTTCTTTGGAGAGTGTGGCTAATACCAGTTCAGGGTTAATAATCTCTACAGTTTCGTCAGCCTGTATAGCGCCAGCCAAAACCTCTCCCTCGCCTGTGGCCTCTAAACGAAGAGTCCGGGGACCTAGGGAATTGAGCTTGAGCTGGACCTTTTTTAAATTAAGTAACAAATCTGTTACATCTTCTTTTACTCCTGGGATTGTCGAGAACTCATGGAGAACACCTTCGATTCTTACCATTTTGATCGCGGCTCCACGGAGTGACGATAACAAGACACGCCTAAGGGCGTTTCCCAGTGTAATTCCGAAACCTCTTTCCAAAGGTTCGCAAACAAACTTCCCGTAAAAAGGGGTCTCTGTCGAACTATCCACCTCAATTGGCTTGGGTGAGATGAGCTCGGTCCAATTTCGGGTCATCAGGGTTTGCCCTGGATCGATCATGGATTCCCTCTCGTGATTCGAGCATTCCGTAGAATCGGAAAACTAGTGAGGCGTCCGAGTCATAACGCTACAGAATAAGGATGACAACGCTGGACCAAACGCCATGAACAGTACCAAAGAATCTACAAGTTCAAAAGCAAAGAACGAGTTACTTGGAGTAAAATTCAACAATAAGCTGTTCTTTGATAGTTGGAGGCAATTCCTCTCTCGTAGGATACCCCTTTATTTCTCCCTTGAAGTTGGTAGGATCAACTTCTAGCCACTGTGGGATTTGTCTTCGACCAACTGCATCCATAGATTCTTCTATTGCCCTAATTTTACGGCTTTGTTCCTTGACCTCGACAGTCATACCCGGCTTGGTCCTAAACGACGGTATATCAACCTTTCGTCCGTTTACCAGAAAATGGCCGTGGTTAACTAATTGCCTGGCTTCCGTACGAGAAGACGCAAAACCCATGCGGTAAACAATATTATCTAGGCGAGATTCAAGAAGAATTAACAGATTTTCTCCTGTAACACCCTTCTTTCTTTCAGCCAAGGCGTAATAATTCCTGAACTGTTTTTCAAGAACACCGTATATTCTTCTAACTTTCTGTTTTTCCCTGAGCTGAACACCATAGTCAGTATATTTGGCTCTGCCCTGACCGTGCTGTCCAGGAGGATAATTACGCCTTTCTACTGAGCACTTGTCCGAATAACACCGGTCGCCCTTAAGAAACAATTTTGTAGTTTCTCTACGGCAAAATCTGCATACTGATTCACGATATCGCGCCAACACAGACTCCTTTTATATCGAAAAAATGTGAATCCCTAAGTATTCCTAAACTCTTCTTCTCTTAGGAGGTCTGCAGCCATTGTGTGGGACCGGAGTGACATCCTTAATAAGAGTTATCTGAAAACCGATGGCCTGCAAGGAGCGTAAGGCTGCTTCCCTACCAGCGCCCGGACCATTAATTAAAACCTCTACACTTCGCATTCCATGTTCCATGGCTTTACGAGCCGCATCCTCAGCCGCCAATTGAGCCGCAAAAGGGGTAGACTTTCTTGACCCCTTAAATCCCTGAGTGCCGGAGGATGACCATGCAACAACATTCCCATCACTATCAGTGATAGTGACTATGGTGTTGTTGAAAGTGGATTGTATATGCGCAACACCCCTCGGTATATTCCGTCTCTCTTTTTTCTTCCTGACTATTCGCCTTCTCGGCATTGATTTCTCCGTAAATGAATATCTTGAAAAGCAGAATCATTAACAATTCAATGAATTCCGGACTCGACCACGAGAGCCTTTAGAAAAGCCGTCGCCGATTCCTCTAGAAGCGCAATCCAATTTGCTTGACTTGCTTAACCGAAACAGATTCCACGGCAAAAGTTATTTCTTTTTCCCGATCTGCATCTTGCGAGGGCCTTTTCGTGTTCTGGCATTCGTATGAGTTCGCTGCCCACGAACAGGCAAGCCACGTCTATGACGAAGCCCCCGGTAACAGCCCAAATCCATCAAGCGCTTAATATTCATAGTGATCTCTCTACGGAGGTCGCCCTCTACCTTATATGAACGGTCAAGCACTTCACGAATTTTAGCTACATCTACCTCGGTTAACCGATCCGAATTCATATTCGGATCAAGATTGGACTCTTCCAGAATCCTTCGGGCGGTAGCTCTACCTATCCCGTAAATATATGTAAGCGCAATTTCCATACGCTTGTTCTTGGGTAGGTCTATACCTGCAATACGCGCCACGTTAATCCTCCAGGCGATAAAAACACAGCTCGAGCCCTAGCCCTGACGCTGCTTATGTTTGGGATTTTCGCAAATCACCCTTACAAGGCCCTTGCGTTTGATAATTTTGCACTTGTCACATAGTCTTTTTACGGATGCCCTTACTTTCATGGCAACCTCCTGTTCACCGACAAAAACCCTTGTCCGTTAGCCAAGCACCTTTTCAATCGAAGCAAAAATTTGATCGATTGGACCGACACCGACTACTTTTCTCAGTAGGCCTTTGTTCTGGTAATAATCGATTAGAGGAGATGTAGCGCTGTTATAAACAGCAAGTCTCTCACGAATCGTCTTTTCGTTGTCATCGTCCCTCTGATACAAGTCTCCGCCACACGAGTCACATTTTCCGTCAACTTTGGGCGGATTGAACATGACATGATACATTTTACCGCACTCAGAATTTTTGCATGTCCGACGACCGGACAAACGAGCTACCAATTCCTCGTCAGGGACATCGACCAGAATAGCATGATCTATACTTTTATTCAAAGAGGACATGATTTTATCGAGAGCTTCTGCCTGAGCCAAAGTCCTGGGGAAGCCGTCTAACATGAACCCTTTATCCAAATCCGGTTTCGACAATCTCTCTTCAACAACCCCAATCACCACATCATCGGGGACAAGCTCACCTTTATCCATAAAGGTTTTTGCCTTCAAACCCATAGGCGTTCCTTCTTTAAGGGCTGCTCGAAAAATGTCGCCAGTGGAAATCTGTGGTATTCTAAGTTTCTCAGTCAACTTCTTTGCCTGAGTTCCTTTACCTGATCCAGGTCCTCCCAACAAAACGATTCTCATGATTCCTACCTCTTAGTGGAAATAACGAGCTAGCGCCTACCTTTAATACGGCCGGTTCTTATGAAACCCTCGTAGTGCCGTTGTATCATGTGAGTCTCTATTTGAGTCAAAGTATCCAGAGCCACACCAACAACAATCAAAAGAGAGGTTCCTCCAAAGTAAAAAGGCGCATTAAAACGACCAATCAATATCGATGGCAAAACGCAAACTACTGAAATATAAATGGCGCCACCCAAAGTAAGTCTAGTGAGCACCTTATCAATATATTGGGCTGTTTTTTTGCCTGGTCTTATTCCAGGAATGTAGCCCCCATATTTCTTCATGTTTTCTGCTACATCTACAGGATTGAATGTCACTGCGGTGTAAAAGTAACAGAAAAAGATAATCATTATAACGTAAACAGTTTCATAAACAAATGTGCCGGGACGCAACCAATTTGTTATTGATGTAAGAACAGGCACATTTAAAAACTGCGCAATCGTAGCCGGGAAAATGATCAATGACGACGCGAAGATCGGTGGAATAACACCTGCAGTGTTAACTTTTAGAGGCAAATGTGTAGATTGTCCTCCGTAGATACGTCTACCGACAACCCTTTTAGCGTATTGAACCGGTATTCGTCGCTGCCCCCGTTCCATGAAAACTATTATGGCTATGACAGCTAACATAATTGCGAACAAAAGTAACAAAATTAGAAAGCCAAGGTCACCTGTCTGAACTAATTGGATGGTACTTCCAACCGCTGAAGGCATCCTGGCGACAATACCCGCAAAAATTATCAGAGATATACCATTACCTATGCCGCGTTCAGTAATCTGTTCTCCCAACCACATTATAAAAGCGGTGCCTGCGGTAAGAGTAATCATAGACAGTACAACAAATGCGGGTTTAGACATGTATACGAGATTTTCGGTCTGCGCCAAACCGACGCTGATTCCCATTCCCTGTATTAAGGATAAAACCACGGTTCCGTAACGTGTATACTGAGTAATCTTCTTTCGACCCGCTTCACCTTCCTTGGAAAGCCTCTCTAAATGTGGCACGACGACTGTGAGGAGCTGAAGGATAATTGAGGCGCTGATATAAGGCATTATGCCTAAAGAAAAAACCGAAAAATTTTCAAGTGCGCCACCTGTAAACATGTCAATGACGCCAAAAAGAGTTTGTTGATATCGGCCGAAGAAATCCTTCAAAGCAGCAGCGTTGATTCCTGGTGTCGGAATGTGAACGCCGATGCGGTAAACCAAGAGCATCAGTAGTGTAAAAATGACTCTACGCTTTAACTCCGGTATTTTTGCTATATTGCCGATAGAACCTATCACGAGGATGTCTCCTGAGATTGAACCTTTATCAGTATTTCCGATTATTCAAAAAGCTTAGGAGCTTATTGATTCGATCTTCCCACCAGCGTCTACAATCTTTTTCATTGCCGCAGCGCTAACTCTATCCAATCTTACAGAGTAGGCAGCAGTGACATTGCCCTGAGCCAGTAGTTTGACAGGGCCTTGACGCTTTACATATCCCTTGGATCTTAACAGCTCTGGGGTGATCACATCAGAAGGATCCAGCTTCCCAAGAATGTTTAAGTTAATAACGTTAAATTCTGTGCGGAAAATATTATTAAATCCTTTTTTGGGAAGACGCCTCTGAAGTGGCATCTGGCCTCCCTCGAAGCCTCTACCTACTTTTCCGCCAGATCTCGACTTCTGGCCTTTGTGTCCTTTGCCGCAGGTCTTTCCCAATCCAGACGACTCACCGCGACCTACTCGCTTGCGTTTCTTATTATCTGGGCCAAATAGATTAGAGAGATTCATCAAACGCTCCAATTGAACCTAATTTATTCAATCACTTCTTCTACTTCGACAAGATGAGCAACCTTCAAGATCATTCCTCTAACTTCGGGAGTATCATTCAGAAATTTGAAGGAATTAATCTTGGTGAGACCTAATCCTCTAACCGTATTTCTCTGACTCTCGGTAGCCTTAATCTTGCTCTTTTTCAGGATAACTTTAAGCATTGACAAGGAAATCATCTCCTTTATCCGATTCATCTTCTGAAGGGCCTAACTTGCCAAGTTTTCTAGCTATCTGTTGCTGTGTGCGGAGTCCTTTAAGTCCCTCAAAGGTCGCTTTGACAACATTATGAGGATTGTTTGTGCCAATACATTTTGTAAGTATGTCGCGGATTCCAACGGCCTCCATGACTGCTCTCACAGCTCCACCTGCAATAACACCCGTTCCTGATCCAGCAGGCTTAAGTAAAACTTTTGCTGCGCCATACTGTCCAGTGATTTCATGTGGCACTGTTCCGTTGATGATCGGCACATCAACCATAAATGATTTAGCTCTATCCACGCCCTTACGAATAGCTTCGGGAACTTCATTGGCTTTTCCAAGCCCATACCCGACTCGTCCGTTTCCGTCGCCCACAACAACGACTGCGCTGAAAGAAAATCTCCTTCCACCTTTGACGACTTTTGCAACACGACTAAGATGGACCACACGATCCTTCAATTCGGACTCACCGGCGATATCGGTTCTACTCAGCAACGGGCTGTCCCTCCTTTGAGACTAAAAATTCAGTCCGGCTTCTCTGGCGCCGTCAGCCAATGCCTTAACCTTGCCATGATACAAGTAAGGCCCTCTGTCAAAAACAACTCTGTCAATATTCTTTTCTAAAGCTCTGACGGCCAACCTTTTACCGACAGCCCGTGCA
>Ga0067045_1004175_pt1 | contig 16808 bp, 14 predicted proteins | sample TerdegcTABiofilm_FD_59184 | JGI IMG/M metagenome (GOLD analysis project Ga0067045, IMG submission 59184) | Combined Assembly of (Gp0054472, Gp0054536) Wastewater bioreactor microbial communities from Singapore -Terephthalate degrading...
TGATGTATACAGTGGAAGGGGGATTCCCGAGGGCATGAAGAGTCTTGGCCTGCGGTTTACCTACCGATCCGCATCGAAGACATTGACCGACGAGGAGACGGGTCAGGCTCACGGCCGGATCGTGAAGAAGATCGTCGAAACGACCGGCGCCAGGATCAGGGGGGAAGGGTAACAGGACACCGAGGCCGGGAAAAGAGGAGGAAGGCGATGACGAAGATAGACATCATTCAGAATGTCTGCGACAAACTGGGGTTCTCGAAGAAAGATTCGGCCCGCATCGTTGAGTCGGTTTTCGACATCATGAAGGATGAGCTGGCCAGGGGACAAAAGGTCAAGATCTCGGGCTTTGGAAATTTCGTCGTCAAGGACAAGAATTCGCGCAGGGGACGCAACCCCCAGACGGGCGCCGAGATCGAGATATCGGCCCGGCGGGTGCTCACGTTCAAGTCCAGCCAGGTCCTCAAGAAAGCCCTGAACAGCAAGTAGCCGGGGCGGTCATCAGGTCCTCTCCACTGAGGACGGGAGCAGGTTCCCGACGGGCATCTTCCGGTGAGAGGTCGTCTCGTGGACATCGAGATCCCCGATAAAACCTACTTCCGCATCGGTGAGATCAGCAAGATCCTGGGTGTGGAACCGCACGTCGTCCGGTACTGGGAGACCGAATTCCGGACCGTGAAACCCCTCCGCACCCGGTCCGAGCAGCGGCTCTACCGGCGAAAAGACCTCGAGGCGCTCGCCCTCATCAAGAAACTGCTCTACCGGGACCGGTTCACCATTGCCGGGGCGAAGAAGAAACTCCAGGAGCTCAACCGCGACCCCGAGGCGGCCCGGCTGCACGACGAGATCTGCCGGGAGAAGCTCCGGTCGATCAAGAAGGAGCTGACGGCGATCCGGGACCTCCTGAACTGAGCGAAAGAAAAGTCGGAACAGAAAGCCGGCCCGAAAGGAGGCATCCCTCGGGCCGGCTTTTTCTGGTCTTTCTCGGGGGCTTGCAGGCGTTTGCGCCCGCGAGACGGGATTACTTCTTCGCGGAGCGCTTCGAGGCCTTCAGGGGGTTGATCTTCTGGACGGCCTCTTCCTTGACGACCTTCTTGTGTGTCGCCTGGGGGCATCCCCCCATGGACCACTTTCCCGCGGGGTTGGGGTAAACCATGCAGTACTTCCCGCCGGAGTACTCGATCACTTTTCCGCAGCCCTCGCACTGCTCGATGATCTTCTGGCAGCTGCCGCCCACGAAGCCGCAGCCGTTTTTCGTCATGAACGCACACTCGACACCTGTTTTGACTGTCTGGCAGATCACTGTTGACACCTCCCGTCGATTTTCCTCACGAGGTTGAATGAGTGCAAAAAAACCGGATTGGAAATCCGGGATTTCTCAGAAACTCTTCCGGGCACCGCAAAAAACGGCCATCCCGTGGGGATGGCTTCGAACCCGCTTTCGCCTTTCCATTTACCGGCAGGCGTAGTTAACAGAAAAAAAAAAGGCTGTCAAGGGAAAAAGAACGGCAAAAACCCGAAAAATTCAAGGATATACCGGCGACATGCATTGACTAATATGCCGGTTCGTGTTAGTTTTCTCCCACTTGAGCCGGGCGCAAGCGGCTTCCCGTTTTTCTTCCGCACAAGGCGAGAACGTCGGCTGCACGATTCCTGCGATGCAACGTTTGCTGTAAATGTATCAACGATCCGGCAGCGGTCAAGTGTTGAAAAGGAAAGAACTCGCGGACATCTTCCTGCGGTCGCTCCTGATTCAGGCCTCATGGAATGTCTCGCGGTTGCAGAGTCTCGGTTTTTCCTACGCGGCGGCGCCCCTGGCGGCGCGGAAAGGAGATCCCGGCGATCCGGAAGTGAGAGCCCTTCTGGGCAGGCACCTGCAGAGATTCAACACCCATCCCTACATGGCCGCCCCCATCCTTGGATCGGTCACCCGGCTCGAGCTGGAGAACAGGACTTCGGAAGCCGCGGAGCTGAAGAACGCCCTCATGGGGCCCTACGCGGCGATGGGCGATTCCTTTTTCTGGGGTGCGCTCAGGCCCTTCTCGGCCGTCGCGGCCCTGTGCCTCGCCGTGCAGGGCAACCTGCTCGCGCCGGCCGTGTTTCTGGCCCTCTACACCCCCCCGCATCTCTGGGTGCGCATCCGGGGCTTCCTGGAGGGCTGGCGTCGCGGAAAAGACGGCATCGACTTCGTCCGTCGGCTGGAGCTGCCCGAGAAAACGCGGTGGGTCCGCTGGGCAAGCGCGATCGCCCTCGGAGGCCTGGCGTTTCTGGCCTCGTCGAGAGGGCCGCTCCCGGATTCGCTCGAGCCCGGTCTCCGGGTTCACGCAGCCGGCCTGCTCGTTGTCCTGGCCGGTTACGGGGCCGTGAAAAAGGGCCTTCCCGCCCTTGCGATTCTGTACGGAGCGGCGGCGCTCGGCGCCGTGTACGTGTGGATGCGATGATCGTTCAGAAAACCCTCACGATCAAGAACGAACTGGGCTTGCACGCGCGGTCGGCCGCGATGATCGTCCGCGCCGTCGAAGGCTGCCGCTCGAAGGTCTCCCTGGAGCGGGACGGGACGACCGTCGACGCCGGAAGCCTGCTGGACATCCTGACCCTGGCCTGCCCGAAGGACAGCCGCATCGTGGTTCGCGCCGACGGCGACGACGCCCGTGAAGTGGTCGACAGCATCGAGAGACTCGTCGAGGGCCGTTTCGGGGAGGCCGCATGACATCCGGCGAGGCCAAGAGAACCGTCATCCTGCAGGGCACGGGCGTCTCGCCCGGCATCGCGATCGGCACGGCTCACCTCATCCGGCGCGTCGACGCCCCCATCTCGCGCTACCAGCTCGAAACCAAGAGCCTCGTCGCCGATGAGATCCGCCGTTTCCGCAAGGCCATCAAGGACTCCGAGAGCCAGCTCCAGGAGATCAAGCGCAAGTTCAAGGACCAGGAGGGCCTCGAGACCCTTTACATCCTCGACGTCCACATCATGATCCTCCGCGACAGGATGCTCATCCGGCAGACGATCCAGAACATCGAGGAAAAGGGGGTCAATGCCGAGTGGGCCCTTCGGATGACCCTCGACAAGTACCGCGACGTGTTCAGCAAGGTCGACGACGAGTACCTGCGCGAGAGGGTGAGCGACGTGGAGTACGCGGGACAGCGGATCCTGCGCAATCTCGCGGGGGTCCACCACGAGACCGTTTCGGGGATCGGGGACAACGCCATCGTCATCGCCCGCGACCTGTCCCCCGCGGACACGATGCAGATGAAGGTGGAGAGGATCCAGGGGTTTGCCACCGACATGGGCGGCAAGACCTCGCACACCGCCATTGTGGCCCGGGCCTACGAGATCCCCGCGGTCGTGGGGCTCGAGAAGGTCACGACGGAGGTCAGGACGGGGGACCTCGTCATCATCGACGGCACGGCGGGCGCCGTCATCGTCAACCCGGATCCCGAGATCGTCCGCCGCTACGAGGAGAAGAAGCGGCACTACGAGACGATCGAGGGCAGCCTTCTCAAGCATGCCCGCAAACCCGCCGTCACGCCGGACAGGCACCGCGTGCTCATCGGGGCCAACATCGAGTTCACCGAGGAGATCGCGTCGGCCGTCCACCACGGCGCCGACGGCATCGGCCTGTACCGGACGGAGTTCATCTACATCAACCGGGACCGCCTGCCCACGGAGGAGGAGCACTTCTGCACCTACAGGAAGGTCGTGGAATCGAAGGGCATCCGCTGGGCGACGATCCGCACCTTCGACCTGGGCGGCGACAAGTTCATGTCCGACCCGCGCCTGGCCGCGGAGATGAACCCCGTCATGGGCCTCCGGGCCATCCGCTTCTGCCTGCGCGAGGTGGATCTCTTCAAGGTGCAGCTTCGGGCCATCCTCCGGGCAAGCGCCTACGGCCGGACGAAAGTCCTCTTTCCCATGATCTCGGGGATGGAGGAACTGCGGGAGACCAAGCGGATCTTCAACGAGGTGAAGAGGGAGCTCAAGCGGGACGGGATCCCCTACGGCAGGGACGTGAAGATCGGGATCATGATGGAGGTCCCGTCGGCGGCGATCATCGCCGAGGACCTCGCACGCGAGGTGGACTTCTTCAGCATCGGCACCAACGACCTCATCCAGTACACCCTGGCCATCGACCGGGTCAACGAACGGGTCAGCTACCTGTACGAGCCGCTGCACCCTGCCGTCCTCAGGCTCATCCTGCAGATCGTGGAGGCGGGCCACAAGGCCGGCATCGAGGTCGCCATGTGCGGGGAGATGGCCGGGGAGCCCGTCTACACGATGGTCTTGCTCGGGCTCGGGCTCGACGAGCTGAGCATGAATTCCCTGGTGATCCCGCGCATCAAGAAGATCATCCGCTCCGTGACGATGAAGGAGTGCCGGAAGCTGGTCGACCGGGTCATGTCCTTCAACTCGGCCTCCGAGATCGAGTCTTTCGTCCGGGACACCATGCGCCGGAAATTCACGGACGATTTCGAAGCGGCGGATTGACACCGGAGGGGCCATGGACCCGGACACCCACAGCANGCCGGCTGTCGTCGCGGACGCTCCCGGCGGCGAGCCCGGGNAGAAGGTCGAGATCCTCTTCCACCGGNTTCTCTCGCGGTACCTCTCCAGGGTGGAGATGGCCCCGGAGTACGAGANCGCNATCGCGGANCTCGCCCGCGGGGGCGTCGTCGTCTACGCCCTCAAGTACCCCAGCCGCCTGAACTGCCTCATTCTCCACGAACTGGGCCGAAGGATGAACATCCCGCAGCCCCTGCACTGCCACGGCATGAGCTCGCCGCTCTGGTGCCGCGCTGCGAGGATTGTCCGCACCCTTCTGAAGAGCCGCCCCGCCGAACCGGACTCCACGGGGATTCTCGACCGCCTGACCCGGCTTCGCCGCAGCTCCGTGATCTACCTGCGGGGCTCGGAGCGCGACGACGCCTCCGACCCCCTCGTCCAGCTCCTGACCGCGCAGAAGGCCCTCGGCGTCCCCGTCACCGTCGTCCCCATGGCCGTCACCTACGGACCGCGCAGGGAGAGGAAGGAGCGGCCGCTGGTGGACATCTTCTTCGGGGACCAGGAGCACCCGGGGTCGCTCAGGAGACTCATCGCCTTCATCCGGTACAAGAACCGGACCTCCGTCATCGCCGCAGAGCCGATCGACCTGTCCCGCATCCTGCAGGAGACGGGCGGCAGGCCCGTGCAGGAGATCGCAGGCGGGGTGAGGGCCGAACTGATCGGCCGGATCGACCGGGAGAAGAGCACCGCCTTGGGGCCCCGGGTCAAGGCGCGCGACGAGATCATCCGGATCGCGATGAATGACCCGGCGCTGGTCCGCTTCATCGAGGAGCACGCCGCATCGGCGAAGAGGGACCTGCCCGCGGTTCAAAAGCAGGTCCGGCGATACCTCGAGGAGATCGCGGCGGACTACAGCGATTTCTACGTCGAGCTCTGGGACAAGGCCCTCACCTGGCTCTGGAACAATATCTACGACGGCGTCGTCTTCGACCGGGAGGGGCTCGCCCGCGTCCGGGATCTCTCGCGGCGCATGCCCTGCGTGATCATCCCCTGCCACCGCAGCCACATCGACTACCTGCTGCTGTCCTACGTCTTCTACAAGCACAACATCCCGCTGCCCTTCATCGCCGCCGGGACGAACCTCATGTTCTGGCCCCTCGGGCACGTCTTCCGCAAGGCCGGCGCCTTCTTCATCCGCCGCACCTTCGGCGGAAACGTCGTCTACCGGCAGGTGATGGAGACCTACATCCGGACGATGCTTCGGGAAGGCTACCCCATCGAGTTCTTCATCGAGGGGGGGCGCAGCCGGACGGGCAAGATGGTCATGCCCAAGTACGGGATGCTCTCCATGGTGATCCAGGCCTGCACGGAGCTGCACCGGGACGTGGCCCTGATTCCCGTCTTCATCGGCTATGACCGCGTGCTGGAGGAGAAGTCCTACATCCAGGAGCTGGGCGGCGCGGAGAAGGAGAAGGAGAAGGCCAGCTCGGTCATCAAGAGCCGCAAGCTCCTCGACAAGCGCTACGGGCGCGTCTACCTCAACGTCGGGGAGCCGATCTACATGTGCGCCTCCCTGCAGGCACAGGACCGGACCCCGGAGGACATGGGCACCGACGAGCGGCGGAGCTTCTACCGCAAGATCAGCTACGAGATCGTCAGCGAGATCAGCCGCGTCTCCGTGGTGACCCCCTTCGCGCTTGTGGCGGCGGCGCTTCTGTGCCACTACAAGCGGGGTCTGACCCGCAACGACCTTCTGGAGATCATCCACGAGCTCTTCCACTTCCTGGCCGCCCGCGGCGTGCCCATCGCCACCACGTTCGCGAACCCCGAGCGCGCCATCGACGACGCCCTCGAGCAGTTCAAGGCCGCGGGGTTCATCTCCGAGATGGGCGCCGAGGAGGGCGAGGAGGACGAGTTCGCCGAGGTCGTCTACTCGCTGGACGAGGAGAAGCGGCTGCACCTGGAGTACTACAAGAACAACATCCTTCACTTTTTCGTGCCCCTGTCCTTCGTGGCGGCCTCCATTCTCTCGACCAACGAGGAGTCGATCCCGCTCGAGACGATCATGGGGGACTACAAGTTCTTCAAGCGTCTCTTCCGGCACGAGTTCATCTTCGATCACCGAAAGGGGGACGCCGAGGAGGTCCACGAGGCCCTGGCGTACCTGCTGGACCGGGGCATGGTGGCGGGCCTCGAGAAGGGGGGCGAGGCGTGGATCGAGGTGAAGGGCAAGGGGCGGACCCACCTGAGGCCCTACGCGGGGCTCATCCAGAACTACATCGAGTCCTACTGGGTCGTCACCCGGGGGTCCTCCTACCTGAGGAAGGACATGCGAAGCGACAGGGAGTTCCTCAAGCTGGTGCAGAAGCTCGGGGCCCGGATGTACCGCAAGGGCGAGATCCTGCGCAACGAGGCCCAGAGCGTGTCGAACTACCAGAATGCCGTGAAGGCGCTCATCGACGAGGAGATCCTGAGGGCCGTCGAACGCAGGGAGAAGAAGGAGAAGAGGGTGTTCTACTCCCTCACGGAGAACAAGAGCCGCATCGAGGCGGTGCGGCAGCGGATCTTCAGGTTCTTGTAAGACCGGCTTACGGCAAAGGGCATAAGGCTAAAGAGACAGAAACAGAAAGGCCCGATTCAGCGCGGCTGAATCGGGCCTTTCTGCCTAATCCCTTACGCCTATTTTGTGCTGTAAAGCGCCCTGCGGCCGGGGTAGACCGCCGCCGTGGCCAGCTCCTCCTCGATGCGCAGGAGGCGGTTGTACTTCGCCAGGCGCTCGCTGCGGGAGGTGGAGCCGCTCTTGATCTGGCCGCAGTTCATGGCCACGGCCACGTCGGCCATGGCGGTGTCCTCCGTTTCGCCCGATCGGTGGGATACGACGGTCGTGTAGCCCGCCGTCTTGGCCATCTCGATCGTCTCGAGCGTCTCGGAGAGGGTGCCGATCTGGTTGAGCTTGATGAGGATCGAGTTGGCGATGCCCTGCCGGATGCCCTTTTCGAGGATCTTCTTGTTCGTCACGAAGATGTCGTCGCCCACGATCTGGACCTTCCCGCCCAGTTCCTCCGTCATCAGCTTCCAGCCGTCCCAGTCGCCCTCGGCCAGTCCGTCCTCGATGGAGATGATGGGGTACTTTTCGATGAGTCCCGCGTAGAACTTCACCATCTCCCCGGCGTCCTTGACGGGCTTCTTCTCGGCCGCCAGGTTGTACTTGCCCTTCCGGTAGAAGGAGCTGGCCGCCGGGTCCAGGGCGATGCAGACGTTGCCGCCGGGCTCGTAGCCGGCCTTCCGGATGGCCTCGACGATCAGGACGAGGGCCTCCTCGTTGGACTTCAGGTTGGGGGCAAACCCGCCCTCGTCGCCCACGGCGGTGCTGTAGCCCCTGGCCTTGAGGACCGAGCGGAGGGTGTGGAAGACCTCGGCGCCCATGCGGAGGCCCTCCCGGAAGCTCCGGGCCCCCACGGGCATGATCATGAACTCCTGGAGGTCCACGTTGTTGTCGGCGTGCACGCCGCCGTTGAGGATGTTGAACTGGGGGACCGGGATGACCCTGGCCGCGACGCCGCCGATGTAGCGGTACAGGGGCATGCCCAGCCTCTGGGCGGCCGCCTGGGCGCAGGCCAGGGAGACGGCGAGGGTGGCGTTGGCCCCGAGGTTTCGCTTGGTCTCCGTCCCGTCCAGTTCGATCATCGTGTAGTCGATCCGGCGCTGCTCGAAGACGTCCATCCCGACGATCTCCGGGCCGATCTTGAGGATCACGTTCTGCACCGCCTTCTGGACCCCCTTTCCAAGGAAGCGGGCCTTGTTGCCGTCGCGAAGCTCCATCGCCTCGCGCTCGCCGGTGGAGGCCCCCGAGGGCACCGCCGCCCTCCCGGTGATCCCCGACAACAGCATGACCTCCGCCTCGACGGTGGGGTTGCCCCGCGAATCGAGGATTTCCCTCGCGTGTACCCGGATGATCTCGCTCATATCTCCTCCCTGTTCGATGATGGATTCCTTGTTATGCCTCTGCCTCGACGCACCCCTGCTTATCCCAAAGCCCTCAATATTGCAAGCCGAACTGCGCCTCCGCCCGCCCGTTTCCGGTTTGCTTCGGAGGGCCGATGTGGTATAGAGTTCCGGGTACCGCGGATTCAGGGCAGGGAACGTACCGGTGAACGACAGGCAGCCGAACGGGGAGAAGAGGACCCGGCTTCACAATCACCTCAACAAGTGGTTCGAGACCGTGTCGGAGGAGTACGGCATGATCGAGCCGGGCGACCGGATTCTCGTCGGCGTCTCGGGGGGGACGGACAGCATGGTCCTGCTCGATCTGTTGAGGACCCCCAAGTACGTCATCCCCGGCGACTACACCGTGACGGCCGTGCACATCGACCTCGGCTTCGAGGGCAGCGGCGAGGATGTAGAGCGGCTGGAAGGCTATCTCCGTCAGACGGGCTGCGACTTCGTCATCGACCGCACCGACATCGGGCCCGTGGCGCACAGCGAGGTGAACCGGAAGAACCCCTGTTTTTTGTGCTCGCGGCTCAGGCGCCGGCGCATCTTCGAGATCGCCGACGAGCGGGGATGCAACAAGATCGCCTTCGCCCACCACCGCGACGACATGATCGAGACGCTGCTGATCAACATGCTCTACGGCCGCGAGATCAGCACCATGATGCCCAAGCAGCGGATCTTCGGGGGGACGCTCCACATCATCCGGCCCCTGGCCTACATCCGCGAGGTGCTGGTGAAGAAGTTCGCCCGCGAGAGGGGCTTCCCCGTGATCGCCAACCGCTGCCCCACGAGCGTCAGCTCCCGCAGGCGCTACGTGAAGGAGCTGCTCGATGCGCTCGAGAAGGACAACCGGCTCGTCCGGGACAACCTCTTCCGCGCCATGAAGAACGTCAAGAAGGATTACATGCCCCGGGGCGGACACGATGGCTAAGAAGCAGGCAGGCGAGAAGCCCATCTGCCAGAACAAGACGGCGAAGCTCAACTTCGAGATCGAGGACACCTACGAGGCGGGCATCGCGCTGGTGGGCACCGAGGTCAAGGCCCTCCGGGAAGGCAAGGGCAACCTGACGGACAGCTTCGCCCGGGTGAAGAACGGCGAGGTCTTTCTCTACGACATGAACATCAGTCCCTACACCTTCGGCAACATCATGAACCACGACCCCCTGCGGGTCAGAAAGCTGCTGCTGCACAAGCGCGAGATCCGCAAGCTCTACGGCAAGACCCAGGAGAAGGGGCAGACGGTCATCCCGCTGAAGGCCTACTTCAAGAACGGCAAGGTGAAGATCCTGCTGGGCGTGGGCCGCGGGAAGAAAACCCACGACCGCCGCGAGGACCTGAAGCGACGGACCGACAAGCGCGAGATGGAACGGGCGATTCGGGGAAGAGGCCGCTGAGTCGAGCAAGACAGGACTTTCATGCGTTTCCGGGTCCAGACCCGTTCAATAAAGGTTGTTCCCCTTCGTAAGCCGAATTAAACACCTTTTGGAAAGAACACTTTTCTGCGGTCGTCTGGCGCGTAGCGCCGCAGAAATAAGTTCTGGAATTATAGAATTCTAGCGAATTTTCTCTCTGTACTTAAAATAATAACTAATAAATTCAATATCTTGTGGTTGGCATGGGATTTGATTTCTTTTATGTCATATTAAAAAGAAGGGATACGGCACAGTGAGCAATCAGCACTTTGAATCCAACGGCACCCTTAAAGGACTAAGGGTTGTGGATCTGACCAGGGTTCTAGCAGGCCCGTTCTGTTCCATGCTTCTGGCCGACATGGGAGCCGACGTCATCAAGGTCGAAGAACCGGGGAAGGGAGATGATTCCCGGGGTTATCCCCCTTTTTTAAGGGGGACGAGTGCTTACTTCGCCAATCTGAACCGGAACAAGAAGAGTGTCGTTCTAGATCTCAAGAAAAGGGAGGCACGGGAAATTTTTCTGCGGCTTGTGGCGAAATCTGATGTGCTTCTCGAAAACTTCAAGCCGGGGACGATGGAGAGGCTCGGATTGGGGTATGACGATGTCAACCAAGTGAATCCGGGCATCGTCTACGCGTCAATCTCCGGTTTTGGACAGTACGGGCCTTACAAGGACCGGCCCGGCTACGACATTATCGGCCAGGCCATGGGGGGATTGATGAGCGTCTCGGGATGGCCTGACTCGCCTCCAACGAGAACGGGAACCGCCATGGCGGATATCGTTGCCGGGTTGAATGCCTGTGTCGGCATACTGGCATCGCTTCGGGGCCGGGATCGGACAGGGCGGGGTGAGAGAATCGATGTCTCTCTGGTAGATTCCATGGTCAGCGCCATGGAAACCGTCATTCAGATTTATCTGGTGGAAGGCCGCGTGCCTCAAAGGGTCGGCAATCGATACGAATTCATTGCTCCCTACAACTCCTTTCCCGCAGAAGACGGCTGGGTAGTCATCGGGGTGGGGGGACAGGAAGTCTGGAAGCGGTTCTGCAGAGTGATCGGGCAGGACGCGTTGATTGATGACCCCGCGTTTGTGACGAACAAGGACCGTGTAGAAAATGTCCTGCAGCTGGAAGCCGTCGTATCGGAGTGGACATCGCAGCGCAAAGTGGCCGACATTGTGGCGTCACTGATGGAGGCAAGCGTTCCCTGCTCACCGATACTCGGTGTGGATCAGATTTGCGAGGATCCCCACATCGCGAAGGCGCGGGAGATGATTGTTGAAATGGATCATCCCCGGGAAGGCAAGATGAAGGTGGTATCCTGCCCGATCAAATTCACCAGGATGAAACCCTCCATACGCTCAACCGCGCCTCTCCACGGCGAGCATACCGAGCAGGTATTACGGGAACTTCTGGAAGTTCCTGCCGAGGAGTACCTGCGCTTGAAGGAGCTCGGTGCGGTCGGGTGATTCCAACGTGTGATTTGCGGGCCCCTTTGCTGTTTGAACGGCAAGGACCGGTTCGGAGTTGCCCAGGGGGTCAAAGAATCCTGTGTGCAGGGATTGCGCGCAGATTCTTATTGCATAACGATTCTGAAAAGGGAAAGGAGTCAGTACCATGCAGAGCAGGACATTGGTCAAGGTTTCCTTCATCCTGTTTATTCTTTCGTGTGCGTTCCTGTGGCCGGGGATTTCTTTCGGGGCAAAGAAGATTCTTGTGGGGTCGACCTCAGCTTCCTCGAGCCACTACGGTTACTTCGTCGCCGTGGCGCAAGTGATCAACAAGAATGTGCCCGGTCTCGAAGCTTCCGTCGTTGAAACGGGTGCGACCGCGGACAACCTGCGCCGGTTCTCCCGCCGGCAGATCGATATCGGGATGGTGACGACAAACACGCAGTCGGAGGCCTACTATGGACGGGCGCTGTACCAGAAGAACCCGATCAAGACAAAATTGCTTTGGGTGTACGTCATCGCCCCGCAGAATGTCGTCGTGCGAAAAGACTCGGGAGTCATGAAGCTGTCCGATCTGAACGGCAAGCGCTTCAATGCGGGAATCAAGGGATCGGCATCGGAACAGACCAGCCAAGCCGTGTTCAAGGCATTGAATATTCAGCCGGTCTGGGTACCCGGATCGACGGGCGACATTGTGACGGCCATCAAGGACAATCGCGTCGTTGGTTATGTCAAATCGGGGGCAGGTCTGGGGCTTGATGCCTCCTCCCGGGATATCGCGACGCTGACACCGATCCGGCTCATTTCGCTCGATCGGCAGCAGGAGGCCATTATAGAAAGAGATTTTCCCGATCTGCTCGTCGTCGATGTGCCGGCGGGTGCCGCGGGGAAGGACATAGGCGCCTACAAGACATGGGGGTTCGGTGTTGCCTGTGCGGCCGGACTTGACATGGACGAACAGACCGCTTACCGGATCGTGAAGGCCATCTGCGAGGACAAGTCAATACAGGCTGCCGCCTTCCCCGATGTGAAGGGTGCCGACCTCGTGCAGATGACGCTGAAATATGCCTCGTCGCCGCTGCATCCCGGTGCGATAAAATATTTCAAAGAAAAGGGGGCCGTCATCCCCGCACGCCTGATCGAGAAATAGGGCTGTAGGGCCGTTGAACGGGTAGCGTTCGGAGAGCACTGCGTACGGACGGAGAGGTCGTTCGGCTCCCGCTCGAAGGCGATTCACGTAACGGCACGATGACGCAGCACGAGGAAACATGATATGGGCGAAGAACAAACGAACCGGTGGCGCGGGTTGGCCATCAACGCCGTTGCGATCCTGCTCGTTTCGTTCGTTCTCTACACCTGTGCGACGGGTCCTTTCGAGGGGATCATCAATCGGGCCGTGTTTGTCGGCATCCTGATCCCGCTCGGAGTGCTCATGTATCCCCTGTGGAGGGGAACCCGTCTGCGGCCCCTGGGGATTGCCGTGGATGCGTCCATGGCTCTCGGCTCCTTGGCCTCATGCGCCTACGTGATCGTCAATTATGAAGAGATCATGCTCGGCTTCCCCACGGCCCAGACGATCGACCTCGTGATGACGGTGTGCCTCGTCGTCACAATCCTGGAGATCTCGCGCCGGGCGATCGGGCTGATCTTCCCCGTGCTTGTCGTTGCGATGCTTGTCTATGCACTGCTGGGGGAGCATCTGCCCGGCCGTCTCGGCCACCGAGGGTTCGACATCTACTTTGTGACCGAAACCCTGTTTCTCGGCGATCTCGGCATCTGGGGCATGCTGACGGGTGTCGCCGCGACGGTGATTGCCGCATTCACCGTCTTCGGCGCAGTCCTTCTCAATACAGGAGGAGGACAGACGTTCATCGATATCGCGATGCGCACGGGCGGGCGCGCACCCGGCGGAGGGGCCAAGATCGCAACCATTGCCTCGGGGCTTTTCGGGATGGTCAGCGGAAGTGCCGTTGCGAATGTCGCAACGACCGGGAACTTCACCATTCCCCTGATGAAGCGGTTAAAGTACCCCCCGGCGATGGCCGGGGGAACTGAGGCGATTGCCTCCACGGGAGGCCAGCTGGCGCCCCCGATCATGGGAGCGGCCGCATTCATCATGGCGGAAATCATCGGCGTGGACTATGCGCGGATCATCGTCGCGGCGGCCCTCCCCGCGTTCCTCTTCTACCTGGGTGTGTTCATGACCATCCACGTTCTGGCCATTGAGGGCAACCTCGGCAGCGTGCCCGACGAGGAGGTGCCGGGCTGGAAGGAGATTCTGCGCTGGGAACGCGTGCTGCCGATCGGTACGGCCCTGACCGCATTGTTTTACGGAATTCTCAGCGGCAGTTCGATCACAACCGCGGCCTTTTACGGCATCCTCGGGGCCCTGATCACGTTCCCGCTCAGCCGGATCCGCGGCCGATCGGATCTGTTTGCTTCACTGAAGGATCTGAACAAAGCAGTTTCTGAATCGGCGAGCGGTCTGCTGATCATCGGGATACTGCTGGCCGGCGCGCAAATCATGGTCTCTGCCATCAACATGACGGGGCTGGGTGTCACCCTGTCCACGCTGATCATCGACGTCGGCGGAGAAAATATGTTCCTGATCACGCTGATCGTTGCAGTCGTGTGCATGATCATGGGGATGGGGATCCCCACGACCGCCGCCTACGTGCTTGTGGCGGCGGTTCTGGCCCCGGCGATGATCAAGATCGGGATCGCGCCCCTCGTGTCCCACATGTTCGTCTTCTATTACGCGACTCTTTCGGTCGTGACGCCTCCCGTGTGCATCGCCGTGTTCGTGGCGGCGGGGATTGCGGGGGCTCGCTGGGGCGACGTCGCCAAATACGCCCTGCGGCTGGGCGCCGTGACGTACATCATTCCTTTTCTGTTCATTCTCTATCCGGGGATGCTGGCCCAGGGGGGCTGGCCGGAGTTCACGCAGGCTCTTTTTTCCGGGGTCGTGTTCGTCGTGGCGTTTGCGAGCCTTTTTGGAGGAATGAGAACCTTCGGGAGCCGAATTGCCGACGTGCTCGCGTGGCTCGTTGTCGCGGGTCTTGCCGTGATGCCGGGTCTGTTGAGCACGACGATCGCTGTCGGGATGACGGGCGGTCTGTTCCTCATCCGGAAACGGTTCCGCGGCGTGCCCCGGACGACCGTCAGTTCCTGAAGCGGTCTCACAAGCTGGCGGCAGGATTCCTTCCGGCGCGGAGGACTGTCACAGGTCATACTGGCGGATCTTATTGTACAGTGTCGCCAGCGAGATTCCGAGATAGCCGGCGGCTTTGCGCTTCCCGTCGACGGAGTTTCCATAGTTCTTCAGCGCCCGTGAAATCATATCCTTCTCCGAGGCCCTTGCGGCGGCGGTCAAGGCACGTCTGACGGAAATCTGCGGCCGCACCTTGGAGAGGATCGGAAGATCCTTCGGCATGATCTCCCCCGTATCGCTCATGTTGGCCGCGAATTCGAGAATGTTGAACAGTTCACGGACGTTACCCGGGTAATCGTACTGGTTAAGAATGTTGATCGCCGGGGGTGAGACGGCATAGCGTTTTCCCCGCCGCCTGCTGAGCCGTTCCAGAAAAAAGTCGACAAGCAACGGGATATCCTCTATCCTTGTTCGAAGAGGTGGGATAGTGAGGGGGATGACGTTCAATCGGTAAGAGAGGTCTTCCCTGAACTTGCTTTCACGAATCAGGCTGGATATCTCCCTGTTTGTGGCGGAGAGGATTCGAACGTCCACCTGTACCGGCTTCGTGCCGCCGATCCGCATGAACTCTCCCGTTTCCAATACCCTCAGAAGTTTGGACTGAAGATCGTATTCCATATCCCCGATCTCATCTAGAAACAGGCAACCCCCGCTGGCGATTTCGAAGAGACCCATCTTGCCGCCCCTCAATGCACCCGTGAATGATCCTTGTTCGTATCCAAACAACTCGCTTGCAAGGAGCTGCGGTGAAAAAGCCGCGCAGTTCACGGCTACGAAAGGGGCGTTGCACCGGGGGCCTGCCTTGTGGATCGCGTGGGCAAAAAGCTCTTTGCCCGATCCGCTTTCTCCCAGAATCAGCACGGGTGAATCTCCCGCGGCCGCCCGCTGTGCCAGCGTCTTCGCTTTTCTTATTTCCGGACTTGAGCCGATGATGTCACTGAAGTCGTACTGCGCACGATGAATCTGCCTCACCCTGTTGCTCAGTTCCTGGACCTTGTGGGTGAAGTCCTTGAGCTTGCCGCTCAGTTCCGTGATCTCCGTGATGTCGCGCACAATGGAAATGGCCCCAACGACCTTGCCGCCCAAGAGGATCGGGCTGATATCGGCGATATATTCAATGCTGCGGACCTTGCGCCGGATGCCGAGTAGGGGTTTCCCCGTCTTCAGCACCTCGGGCAGGCGCGCCCCGGGACGAACCTCCTCGATTTGCTTGTGCAGAACATCCCGGCTCGAAACCCCGGTGAGGCGAAGGTATGCGCTGTTGACGTACTTGACGATCCCATCCTGGTCGGCGATGAGAACCCCGTCGTGGAGGGAATTGATGATGTTGTTGAACAGGGGGATGGTCTGCAGGGTGTTCAGATCGAATTCCAGGGAAAACATGGCTTCTCTCCCGCGCCTTGTGATCATCGCGGTATTCTTTAGAATTCCAGAGGACCATTTGTCAAGGCGATTCGAGGAGATGGCTGGGCTTATCCTTCCTTGACTTCTCGATGCGGGTCGGTTATAGTAAAAATGAGATTATTTCCGGACGATAGATCAAGTGGGGGCGCCACGGTTTCGACGGGGATAATTGAGGTTGACAGTGGCACGCGGAGGTTTCTACCGGGCTCCTTAAACAGGTAGAAAAAAAGTAAACGCCAACGACTACGTTTACGCAAAGGCTGCTTAAGCGGCCACGTCCTGCCGGGCTCTCCTGACGGCTCGAACAGGGCGTAAAATCAGCCAGGATAGCCGATTCTGACCTCCCGTGGCGGATGAGGCGAAACCCTACACGGGATAGCCGACGAGGGATCCCGTCCCCGGGAGGCCTCCGAGGCGAATCGTAAATCGGGGACTAAGCGTGTAGAAGCTGCAGCTGAAGATTTCCGGACGCGGGTTCGACTCCCGCCGCCTCCACCAATGTGTTATACGTTAATAATTTCAAGTAGTTAGCAGCATGAGGGGTGCAAGGTTTTTGGAGCCTTGCGCCCCTTTTTGTTTTCCGGCAGTTCGTTCTTGGGATGTATTATCCGGGAAGGGTCGACGATGACCCTGCCGCATGAGGGGGCCGGCCTGCCCCTTGGTTTTTTCGCGCATGCCGTTGACGGGGCGGTGCACTGCCCCGGCGTCTCGCTCAGACGATTTTCTTCTCCAGCGACCATCCGAGCCTGTCCGCCTTGACCCCCCTGCAGTCCTCCCGGTATTCGAACTCGAAGATGATGCTGCCCTTGAGAGGTTCCTCCTCCTTGACCCGGTAACCACG
>Ga0067045_1030081_pt1 | contig 16805 bp, 13 predicted proteins | sample TerdegcTABiofilm_FD_59184 | JGI IMG/M metagenome (GOLD analysis project Ga0067045, IMG submission 59184) | Combined Assembly of (Gp0054472, Gp0054536) Wastewater bioreactor microbial communities from Singapore -Terephthalate degrading...
AGTCCCCCCGTCATTCCGAACCCGTGAAACAAGTTCAGGGCAGGCTTGTTTCGGAATCTGAGGCACAAGATATTGTATAGATCCTGAAACGAGTTCAGGATGACGTGGTTATCCGCCAGAGGACTGAATATATACCTGTTTTTTGGCTGAGAATAAGTATTGTTGTACAGGAGGAGTTTTATGTCGGATAAAATGGATCGCAGAGAGTTATTCAAGAAAGCGGGACAGGTAGGAATCGCCGTGATGGGAATGGGACTCCTTTCCCAGACTCCCCTGGGCGGCATGGTGGGAACCGCCGACGCCGCTTCGTCCACCATTGCAGTGGCTCAGAAGGGGAAGAGTATTGTGGCGAAGGTATTCCAGGCGGTGGATAAAATAGGGGGCATGGGGCAGTTCGTCAAAAAGGGCGCCAAGGTTGTTATAAAACCCAATATCGCCTGGAGCCGGACACCGGAACAAGCAGCCAATACCCATCCCGATGTGGTGGAAGGTCTGATTCAATTATGTCAGAAGGCGGGAGCGGGTTCCGTAACAATTTATGAATATACCTGTGACAGCTACGCCACCACCTTCGGCACCAGCGGTATTCAGGCGGTTGCCGATAAATACGGGGTTAAACTGGTCTCCTGTCATGAGGATAAATGGTATAAGAGCATAAGCATTCCAAAAGCCAAAACTCTTAAATCAGCCAATGTTATAAAACCCCTCATGGAAGCCGATTGCTATATCAACGCTCCCATTGCCAAGGTTCATTCCTCCGGCGTAGTTACTTTATGCCTCAAGAACCAGATGGGTATCGTCCAGGATCGGGGATATTTCCATGTCAACGGTCTTCATCAGTGTATCGCCGATCTGGCTACTGCGGTGCGTCCTCATCTGTGCATTCTGGATGCCACCCGGATGTTACTTACGGGAGGACCTAAAGGACCGGGTAAAGTCAAGGAAGAAGGAAAAGTCATTGCAGGAACCGATATCGTCGCGGTGGACGCCTACGGAGCCGGTCTTCTGGGCTACAAACCGGAGAACATAGAACATATCAAAACTGCCGCCAAATTCGGTCTGGGACAGATGGATCTCAGCAAGGTAAATATTATCACAACTTAGGAAAAAGGAATTTGATTTAGATTAAAGCTTTTAGGAAGGGGTTTGGGGAAACTCTTTTCTCGAAAAGGGTTTCCCCAAAAAACCGGAAATTCCCCTGGGAAGGTTTGATATGAAAATAGTTCGCAGGGTTGTACAGATCCTCCTATTTGTGTTGTTTCTGTTTATTTTCTTTATTACCATATATCCTCTCCCCTTCAAGGAACCGGGGCTGTTTATGAAGTTGTCTCCTTTAAATGCCCTTACTCTTTTATTGTCGGGAAAATCTTTGTTGGGATTGGGAATTGGATTGGTGGTTTTGATTCTCACGGTTTTTCTGGGGCGGTTCTTCTGCGGGTGGGTTTGTCCCATGGGGAGTACGGTGGATATAGGGGAGAAGATAGTCGGAGGAGCGACTAATCAGGACAAAAAGAATTATTCTCATATCAAATATTTTATTCTGATATTATTTTTAACTTCTACGCTTTTTCGATTCCCGCTGGCGTATTTGTTAGAACCCATGTCTCTCAGTTACCGGTTTTATACGTTAAGCGTATTTCCTCCCCTTTATGTTCTGTGGGGATGGGTTAATAGAATTTATACTCCTTCCTCGGATATAGTTCTGTCTCATTCCCAGATTGTGTTCAAGACGGGGATTCCTCTCTTTCTGTTTATGCTGGGAATAGTTCTGTTAGGAAGATATTATCGAAGATTCTGGTGCAGAAATTTATGTCCTCTGGGGGGACTGTTTGCCCTGGCGGGGAGATTTTCCTTTATAAAGAAAAAGGTATCCGATAAGTGCGTCAATTGCGGAAAGTGCGTCCGGGAGTGCAAGATGGGCGCTATTCCTTCTGACCCCAAAGACTTTATTCCCCAGGAGTGTATCTATTGCGGTAATTGCGTCAGTTTATGTCCCACCAAGGCGATTTCATTCTCGTTGGGAATCCCGCATAAAATTCAAGATATACCTCAGTCAATCAAATCCTTCTTCACTAAAAAAATTAAGAAAGACGAAGGTTTTACAAGAAGAAATCTTTTTGAATCGGTGGGACTGGGGGTTGTTGTGGCAGGATTGGGTAAAGCCGATTATAATAAGAAATATCCTCATCCCCGGTTGATCCGACCTCCCGCGTCCCAACCGGAGGAGCAGTTCGATATGAGTTGTATTCGATGTGGTCAATGTATGAAGGTCTGCATCACGGGAGGACTCCAGCCCACCCTCACCGAATCGGGGCTGGCGGGTTTTATGACGCCGCGACTCATCCCCCAGGCGGGATACTGCGAGCAGAACTGCAATATGTGTTCCCAGGTCTGTCCTACGGGGGCGATCCAGAAGTTCGAAAATCAGGACAAGCCCTACATAAAGATCGGTCTTGCCAATATTGACCGGAGTAAATGCCTGGTCTGGTTCAGAGAGGAAGAGTGCCTGGTCTGCGATGAACACTGCTCCTATAAGGCGATTTACTGGAAAGCCGACGAAAGCCCCGGTAGTCGGGAGGAAGGAAAACAGGCGGTCTTAAAACCTTACGTTGATAAGGATCGGTGTGTGGGATGCGGTATCTGTGAAAATAAATGTCCCGTGAAACCCGAAGCCGCCATTCAGGTCTATTCCCAGGGAGAGACCCGCATTATAAAACCTCAAAACCAAAATTGGCAGGAACTGAATCCCATTCCGGAGGAGACGGAGAGCGACCGTCACCAGATCCAACCCCACCTCCAGGACGGGAATCAGAATCCTTATCCATATCCTTAACTCCGACGGATAAGGGATAATCTAGCTCATATATTCGATACCCAGATCTTGAGCGATGCCCCTAAGATTGGATGTAACCTGGGTCATGAGGGGGATGCCGATCTTCTTGTATTCCGCTGATTTTTCGAATTCTTTCTCTCCGTGAATATATATGCGATGGGAACCTTTAGATTTGGAAGAAGTTTTCAGTTTGCGGATCAGATCGTCCATATCGGCTTTGAACTCCGCTATATCCCGGAAGGCGTCCACCCGCATGGCGGAGAAATAGTGTCCCAGATTGGCGGGGAGAACCTTGCCGTCTTTATTTTTTGGATAGACCAGATCCAGATATGCGGAACCCGAAAGAACTCCCGTTAGGATCTCCACCAGAAGAGCCATACCGTATCCCTTGTGTCCGCTAAGTTCCTCACCTTCTCCTCCCAGGGGAAGAAGTCCGCCGCCTGCCCGTTGTTTGAAATTCTCCAGCACTCTGGATGCGTCGTCGGTGGTAACTCCCTCTTCGTCGGTGGCCCAGCCGGGGGGCATGGGTTTATCACAACGATCATAAACCTCCACCTTGCCTCTGGGAACCACTGATGTTGCCATATCCAGCACGAAGGGTTTTTCGTTGCCGGAAGGGATAGCCACCGCGATGGGGTTGGTGCCGATAATGGCGTCCCTGCCGAAGGTGGGGACTACCAGCACGTCGGTATTGGTCATGGAGGAGCCGATCATGTTATAATCCAGAGCCATCATGGCGTAATATCCAGCTATGCCGTAATGATTACTGTTTTTGACCACTACCGTCGCCATACCCAGCTCACCGGCTTTTTTTATGGCCAGTTCCATTGCCCGTTTGCTCACGGGTTGTCCCATGCCTGAATCAGCGTCGATTACGGCGGTGGTGGGGGTTTCCCGGATAATCTTTTCGTTGGGTTTCGGGTTCATCATGCCGTCCCGGATTCCGTCCACGTATCTTTTTAAACGGGCGACTCCGTGAGAATGGACTCCCCTCAGATCCGCCATGACCAGATTTTCGGCGATTATCAGTGAATCGTCATGAGTTATTCCCAGTTTTTCAAAAACCCGGATGCAAAAATCCTGCAATTTGTCATATTTCACTATTTCCTGAGTATGTGCGGTCATATTTTCCCTCCGGTCTTTATACTTTTTATATAATCTTTTTTTCTATAAAAAAAAATGCAATCCTTTGAATCCCTAATAAAAAAATGGAGAATAGGTAAATCGTGATAATTCTTTATGGAATAGGGGCAATCTCCAACCATGATACCAATTTGCGTTTCGATTGACATTAACGGGAAGCCTGTGAAAATGCCGTAAGTCGAAACAGCGACCAGATAACGACATTTGGGATACAGAGTTTATAAGGAAAGTCTGCAATCTGCCGTACAGGGTCTCCCTCAGCTAGAAAATCAGAGGTTCGCTATACGAAAAATAGTGGTTAACGATGAAATCACCCCCTGCCAATAGTGGTAACAGGATTTACGCAAAAATAGAGGGTGTCATTGCGAGGAGCCTGCGACGAAGCAATCTTTATCTATTTTTGACTGTTAATATCAACAAAAGGATTGCTTCACTCCCGATGGTCGTTCGCAATGACAAAATGCGTAACCCCTGTGATAATAATAGCGAAAATCCTGGTTATTAGACCGAACTTCCAGATTTTTTTGCTAAAACCCGCATGAAATCTGAAAATATCCTCTTTGTAGTTAGTAGTAAAAAACCAGATTCCATACCGGTTTCCAAGTGGGAGAGGAGTCCGTAAGTTGGGATTAGACAGGCTGTGTAGAAAAATTCTCCGGAAGCCGAATCAAGTTTATTTGCAGGATGGAATCTCTTTTTGAAAATATATTTTAAACTAAAAATACAGGATAATCAATGCCTCCTATCGAATTTCTTTTTGGAGTCCTGTAGAAACGGAGATATTGTTAAAATGAAAAAGAGGCAAAAAATAAATGTTGCGAATACGGTAAAAAACAACACCAATAAGAAATCGCCAAAAGTACCTAATACTGCCGCTGCTCCCGTTGTTCCCATGAACCTGCTGGAGTTTGGCAGGAAATTCCCCGACGAAAAAGCCTGCCGGGAATATCTGTTCAAAGTGAGGTGGAGTAACGGTTTTGTCTGTCCCCGATGCGGATCCAGCCGATATTACTTCCATTCCTCCCGTTCCCATTACTACTGTAAAAGTTGCAAACATCAATCATCTCTCACATCAGGGACTATCTTCCACAAAACCCGCACATCTCTTCAAAAATGGTTTGGAGCCATATTTTTGATGTCTATACAAAAAGTCGGCATATCGGCATTATCACTGCAAAGAATCCTGGACATCAAAAGTTACCCGACAATATGGGTTATGTGCCACAAAATTCGCAAAACCATGTCCGACAAAAATAAGGAAGATGAACATTTATTTAAATCGAATATCCCCGCCATACCGGGAATATCGGGAATAATCGAGATCGATAACCAATTCCTGGGCAAAACAAAACAATGCAGATCAGGAATAAACCCCACCCCCTCCGTCAACACCACTGCCAACAACTCAGATATAGACGACAAAAGCCTGATATCGCTTTATATGGGAATAGAATATATCGGTATGAAAGTTCTCCTCCCAGGACTACTACCGCACTCCTCAACACAAACAACACCAATACAGAATACAAAAGCGAATGCGAACGTAAATACACAAGCCAACGCGAATACCTCTCCAAACCAGAGCCAAAATCAAATAATAGTCAATCAAAATCAATCTATAATGACATATAAGTTCATAAACAATAATGCCGTTTTTATTCAACCACAGCCAATCCAAGCCGGAATTGTACAACCGCAGTCGCTACAAAAAACAAAAGGCAAGTCAAAAAAACCGACGGCGATGGCAAACCGGCAGAAAGACACCAACTGGGTCAATGTGCTGGTGGGAAATCTGCGAACTAATCTTCATGGGACTTTTCACGGAATAGGGGATAGGAATTTGCAGAAGTTTCTGGATGAGTACTGCTACAAATTCAACCGCAGAGACAAACCCCGGGAAATATTCGATGCTCTCCTCTTCGCTTGCACAAAAACTTCTAATATAAGCAAAGAAGAACTAATATTATAGTCTAATATGCCGCCTCCCCGACGTTGTACCTGACCTGGCAGCAGAGACGATTTTGCTGGCGATGACTACCATTCTGTAAACCCGAAAACCCGATATCAGGCAAAACTGACCCATGCGATAAGTACACTAATACCAAATTGAGTTCAAAAGGTCATGGCTGTGGGAAGCGGCATAAAATCTGGCTTTGGACAAAAAAAGGCGTAACTCCTGATGGTGTAAGTCCTGTGGGTGTAAATCGATTTTCTGCTGCCGGAAATAGAGCGGATTAGGAGCAAAAGGTGTATCGGAGGTAATCCCCAATCCGGTATCAGGATAATCTTATATATATTATTGAATTGATTGATTGTATATACAATGGTATTATAGAATTAGTTTGTCAAGAATATTAATGAACTCTTCGACCGGGATCTGCCATATCTGGAATTTATATATGTATCCTCCTCCTTTTTTGTGCAATTCTTTATAGATACCATATTTTTCTTTCATAACTTTTTCTAATTTATCTTTTTGAGGCTGGTGAAGATGGCCGTCATAGAAATACCCGCCTCTCATAGAACTTGTGGTGGAATAACAACTGGCCAGAGTCTTACTTTGATTCTTCTGTATGGAAAAACTGGTGTCTCTAACTATAATATATTTACCTTTAAGATGTTCAAAAATTTTGGTATAATATTCTTTATGAAGAGAATCCTGTTTATAAAGAAATTCAGCCTTTTCATCAGAGGGATTTTTGAGTGGAGGAATGGTTCCGTTCCGCCTTTCATCGGGATTTTCCGGTTTATGTCCATTATCGGGGGTAACCGGGGAGTAGAGCCAGCCGAAGTAGAGGTTGATTCCGTTGACGGGAGCGGGCCCCACTATCAGATCTCGTTTTGCGGTCAGACCGAACAGATTGACAAACCTGAAATAATCGCTAAAGTGACTATATGTTTCACTGAAGGAATGAATCAGAACCAGGGCATTTTTTGCCCCGATTTTTTCCCCTTCTATAAGAGGTGATGCCGTTCGGTGGAGTAGTTGATAGGGAATATTTTCCACATCTCCTCTTTTTAAATTTAATTTCGTAAGTAGAAATTTAAGTCTTGTTTCTTTTCCCTGAGTGGAATCTTTTATCCAGTCGGATACTATTTGGGCGAAACTTTCATCTTTTTTTCCTTCCACGGCGATGGATACCAGTCCTTTTTCTCCCCCGGCGATTATGAATATGTCGTTATGGGATTCCCGTATTCCCCCGGCTAAGGGGACTTTATATTCCGGAAAGGCAAATAGAATTTCGATATTCTTTAGGAATTCCAGTCCATGGTTTTCATTTAAGGACTCTTGGAACAGGCGGTTTACACATCGGGGAAATCCGTTTTTCTCCTGTTGGTCATGCCAGGTGTAAGCCAGTTCACAAGCGGAGTATCCCTTTTTCCATTTGGATTCCTTGACCAGCCGTTTCCATCGAGTTTCCCATTCCAGGGGATCACCGTCGTCGAACTGAATGGGCACAAAAAATCTTTTCATTTCACATATCTCCTTTTTATTATATTTCAAGATATTTTTCTTCACCCTTGATCCAGGCGAAATAGAGATTGATTCCGGGCAGAGGATAGGGACCCACCACCATATCCTTCTCGGCATATAAGTTGAATATTCTCAAAAAATCGGCATATTGATTGAAATAGGCATATTGGGGATTGAAGGAATGAACTATCATAATGGCATTTGGACAGTTGTTCTCTCTTGCCTTCATAACCGCCGAAACCGTGCGGTAGATGAGTTGCATGGGCATTGGGGCTACGGATTCTCTGGATATAAGAAGGGTGTTGAGCATAAAGGAAAGTCGTTTTTGCATGGGGGAATCTGCTGGGTGGGTGTTCATCTGTTCTTCCAGGGTTCCGTTATTGAATTTTTCATTATTTTTGGCTTCCATCGTTCCGGCTACGGTTTCCCCGTTTCCTTTTGCTGTAAAGAATATGTCGTCGGGGGATGTCCTGGTTATATCCGGGAAAGCGTTGGGGTGTTCGGGATAAGCGGCGATGAGTTCGATATTTTTGAAGACGGGGATACAGGAGCGTTTAAACACCTGATTTACCGATGCGGGGAAGCCGTTTTCCTCACAGTCGTGCCAGCAATGTGCCAGAGCCTTTGCCGAATGTCCGGGGAGCCACTGTTTTGGAGGATTGTTTATAACGGAAATCCAATCCTCCGGCGAAGAGGCAGGGAGGTAAATACGGCATGATTTGTTGTTCGGATTTTTCGTTCTATCCTCATATATGTTGATTATCGATTTTATTTCCGACAGGGCTTTCTTCAGTATTTCTAATTCGGTAAGATTGTTATCATTACTTTTGCTTTCCGACAAGGAGGGTAAAGCGGGAATATTTATATTTGATGATTTAGAAGGTTCTGTCGGAAATTTATCGGATCTTATCAAAAATCCGTTAACAAAAACATCGTCATTATCATCCGATTCGATTTCGTAACAGAATTTTGCCGCAATTTTTTTGTTTGACTTAAATATCACCGGCAATAGATTCTCTTCATGGGCAAATTTAAGGAACCACTCCTTCTGTGTCAGACGGGGATATTTTTCCTCCAGTTCCTGCCGGGTCATTTTGATCTTGGTTTCGTTTTTTCCGCCGGTATAGGGGATAATCCAGGAAGACGGATTAGTAAAATTCTTCGCCTTGTAATTTTCCTCCATCTCCGTGAGTTTCAGAAAATCTCCCATAGAGAGGGCGTCGATAAAAAGAGCGGTGGCTTTTTCTTTCTTTTCCGTGTAGGAGACTATTCCGGCGTCCAGGAGCAGGATCTGAATCTCCTCAAGAAACTGTTCCTTCATCGTTTCCATATCGGGAGAGATCAGGCGGATCACCGGGTTTCCGCTATTGGTTTTGCCGAAGGACCGGGGATTGGCAAACAGTCCCCTGATGAAAATATGGATTCCGGAACTATTGAACTATTTTCAATTAAACCCAATATCTCTTCCCTGTTTTCCAGAGAACCGGCGGGATATTTGTTATATTTCTCATACAATTCCATTATTCCCTTGTATCGGGAAAGAATGGAGAATAACCCCAGGGCGAAAGCCTCATCATCGTTCTCTTCCTCCCGGAGTTCATCGAGAATACTATTGACATCCAGGATTCCCATCATCCCCCGTAATAAAAACTTATATGGAGGTATTTCTTCCTCTTCGTCGGGTTCCCGTTCTTCTTCTTCGTCCGGTTCCACTTCATTCTCTTCTCGCTCCTCTTCCTCCCGGCGGATTGTTTCCCGTTGCCAGACCTGCCGTTCAACTCTTTCACCGGCTTTTCCCACCCCAAGCAAGCCGTAATCGCCGTTTCTTATTTCCGAGATCTTCTTGAAGGAACATCCGTCCTTGTTGAGAACCGGTATCCGGGTGTCTCCCGATGCGGAAATATGAAAACCCCGTTCAAAATCCACCCGGTAAAAAGTCTGCTCCTTATCAGCCAGTTCCCTTCTGGTGACGGTGAATCGTAAACCGGCATCACTTCTTAATGTCAGGGATGTTTCCTCATTTTCCCGCATTTCCCTGATATTGACGGTGCCGCCCATAATGGATACAACCGAGTTCTGCAAAAATGATCCTATTTTCATAATCAGATCCTCCTTATTAAATCCGTTGCAAATATCCGGCATTTGTGTGTATGGTGATTGTCGAATTCCTGCAGTCCGCACCTTCAGTTACTGTAAGTCCGGGAAATAGCCAGTCTGGGCGGTTGAAAATCACTCGTATATATTTTTTATTTTATCTATTTCCTCTGTCAGGGCGGTTTTCAGAAAATCGGGCTCCACGATTCTGACACCGCTGCCGAAGGAGAGGATCCATCGGATCATTCTCCGGGGGGATGTAACTGTTACCGAGAATTCCAGTTCTCCGTCGTCGGTCCGGGTGATTTTCTGGGGCTGGTGGAAGGTATTTTCCGTCAGATGATTGTGAAAGGATTCATTGAACCTCAATACCACTTTTTCCGGTTCTTCATCGTCAAAATCCCAGGGGATGCTAATCCGTTTCTTTGCCATCTGCTCCCGGTCTGGCATGGTAAAAGTCTGACCGTCCAGGATCTGCAGGTTTTTCATTCTCGATACCTTGTAGTGTCTCAGTTCCTTGCTATAGTCGGACAGACCCAGCAGGTACCACCAGCGGTCAAAAACTATCCTGTAAGGTTCCGCCACGATTTCCGGAACGATTTTTCCCTGTTTATCGTATTCGAACCGGACTTTTTGGGATGACATGATGGATCTGCTCAAAGTACACAGATTTTTCGCCAGAATTTCCCAGGGTTCTCCCGAGGGAAAAAAGACGCAATCATTGGCGATCATACCGTAATCGGGGGAAAAGCCGGGAATCTGCAGCATTTTTCCTATGGCCCCCGGAGTTTCCTCCATTCTCCCCTGGGACAGGATCTGTATCACCATTAGTAATGAATAAAATTCATCGTGGTTTTTCCATACTGAATTCAAACCCGATTTTGTTGTAAATTCGAATTTTTTACTCTTTTCGTCATACATGAGAGGGACGATCTGCTCCAACTCGTTAAAATAGCGATAATACTTGTCTTTTCCTATTTCCAGGGCTTTTTGTATGTCTTTGGGGCTTCTGTAAGGATTTCTCAGGATCTCGAAAAACATCCTGAACACCATCTGGGCTTTGGTGAAATCGCTTTTCTCCCTGGGTTGTTTACCTTCCTCGCCGTAATCCCTGTTTTCCATAATCTGCCTCCTCTTTTATAATCCCGTCATCCTGAACTTGTTTCAGGATCTATTTCGGAAATTTTTATTTAGAACCACTATATTTGCGTTTCTGATTTTTATGATACCAGAACCTGGTTGCAAATTTTGCAACTATTCCCCTCCCATTTTTTTATTTTAGCGGTCTATTTGACTAAATATTGCGAATCGCTCCAAAAAATCGAGGATGCCGTAAAAACAAAAGACAACCCGGAACAACCGGATCGTCTCTTGTTTTTGCAATCTCTTTCCTTTGCGGGGTTTATTTCAGTCCGTGCCGATAAACATTATATTAACGGGATTCTACTTACTTTTCCTTGTCTTCGCTCTTGGCGGGCTGTTTGTAGGTGATCTCGTAGGTGAAGTTGCTGTCGTTGATGGTAAACTGGGAGGGGTTAATGTAGAAATATTCATACTTCTTGGAACTGGCTCCCGCTTCCAGAGTGCCGATATTATAGCTCTCTTTGGTCAGAACCTGTCCGGCACCGTCCACGATCATGAACACCACGGAGATATTTTCGATGCTTTCCTTGTAGGAATTCTTGAAACTGACGTTGCCTCTCACCTCACCCGACTGCCAATCGGAGAAAAAGTCGTTGGAGGGTTTTATGAGAGAATCCTTGAGTTTGTCTCCCTTGAAGGTTACGGGTTTACCTGCGTTGTCATCCTCTTCGCTGCTGCCGGAACTGCTGTTTCCACCGGAAGTGGCGGTGGGAGCGGTGGCTTCGCCGGAAGTCTTTTTATCGGTTCCGGTTTTGGCGGGGGCGGTGGTGGGAGTATTGGTCATCCGGGGAGTGGGAGCCTGTTTGACCTTATAATACACATCGTATTCTCCCGTCTGGGCATTGTATTTGTAGGTCATTCCCAGTCCACCGGCTAAAAAGATGATGTTACCGTAAAGGGATTCATTCTTTATTTCCGAGGGCACGGTGAATTCATTGCCGTTGAAGATGTACTTGGACGGGGTTCCGGCAATACCGGGAGTATCGCCTTTTTTGTCACTGATGGTAACCACGTCTCCCTGCTGAGTCCAGGAGAACCGTCCCGCCTTGAGAAATTCCTCTACCTGAACAAAAACCTGACCGCCTTTGACAAAGTAGGATTTTACCGGCTGATTCCGGACGAAAATCTGTAAGGATGCCGTCCAGGCGGTTATGGATAGTACCAGGGAGAAAATAATCAAGAAAGATAACGCTACCAGGGGTTTTTTCATATTCAATTCCTCCTTAAAAGGATTTTTTTTACCAACAGCCATAGAAAAGGGATTATCTTCATAACAAGTTTATCCCTCTTCAATAAAAGATCCTTTTTATTTTTGACAAACAAAAAAATTAACCTGCTTTTCCCTCAGGATTTATTATAGTCTCTTCCATACTTCCCAGAATTTGGGTTGTTCTATGGGGGCGGAGACGGTGCGGTTGAGATACCACCACCAGCGGGTGGGAGGCGGATCGTTGATAATCTGGTATTGTTTGAAACTGTTATGACCGATCTCGTTGACTAAAGCTCTGGCACTTGCCCTGAGTATGGTGTCCAGTTTGACTATTTCCCCGTAGTATTCCTTTAGTTTGATATTTTCATCGAATTTCAGGGTGTCCAGGATGTCCTGGATGTCGTCCCGGTAATATAGGACGTTAACGGCGGAAATACCCAGTCTGCCTATGCTCCTGACATATTTGGCGTATTCGATGATAGATTCTTCCAGATAATCCAGGAATTCCCCTGCAACTTCGTCCCCGTCCACTTCCTCCTGGTTTTTTTCCGGTTCCTTTTCCTCCACTTTTTTGGATGAGAGAGGGACGTACATGGTATCGCCGTGGGTTTTAGCGGCGACCCTGGCGGTAATGGCGGCAATATCCAGTTCCGGTGCGGGAGGCTTATTCTCTTCGGGAGGTGCTTCTTCTTCAATAATCTTCTCTTTTTTGACGAAATCCTTCCAGTCAATGGCCTTGCCGATGGGACCTCCGATGACGGGCAGCTCAAACTTGATCCCTCCGGTATTTTCCTCTACCGGGGCTTCCTCTTCCTTCTTTTGTTCCTCATCGCCTCCCAGACTGTATTCCAACTCAGGCAGTCCTGTGGGAGACTGATATTCAAACTCCATAAACTCGTCGGAAAACTGATTCGCCATATAAACCACCGCCTTATAGTATATAATCTACTTTCGATTAGTTTCTTACCCATTGTAGGAGGGGTCTCCAGACCCCGACAGGCTTGCCTGTTCTCATACTTTTGCGGATTTACGGTATCGGCTTCTGGAGAAGCCTCCTACAGAATGGGAACCCCTTTGCCGAAAGTATCCTATCCTCATCCGTGTATGATTTTTTTTACACTAACTACAAAATAAATTTTTTCTCTAACCACTCCGTCAGTAAATAAAAAGAGAAAAAAAACTACTCAGATATAAAGGAGAGTTTCGGTTCAAATCGGCTTCCGGGCCCCCCCCTACAGTAGGAAGAGTCTCCGTAGCCCGATTTCCGCATCTTGACGAATTTAGAAAATCGCCTTCGGGAGAAGCCTCCTGCCCTGGGGGGGGCTTTCGAGTCCGATTCCCATTGTATTTTATCACACTCTCCCGACGGTTACAATAAATCCCTTATAACAGGGAGATTTATTGATTGATTGAGGTAATTCCTCTATGATATAATAGTGAAAGTCTGAGTCCGGTTTATTCCACAAAAGGGATAATAATTGGTAAAGGCGGTCGTCGAAATGAATAAAAACCAAAGAAAGAATAAAATCAAATCAGGTGGTTTTGCTTTTTGTGTTTTTTTATGGCTGCTGGTTTTTCTTCTTTTTAACCCCCTTTACGGACAGGAAACGTCTCAAACCCAGCAACAGAGCGTTATATGGGTCATTGATGATCAGGACGGGGACAGCCTGCAATTGAGAAATATGACCGGAAATTTCAATCTTCATACTACCATAGGAACCTCCAGCCCCGGCACTACAGGGGATGAATTGGGCAAGGTGGTATCGGATATATCCAATCTGGGTTTTTCCTTTGTGGCTATCAATGACGACAGCCTTTTGATGGTTCTCCGTGCCTTTCTGGTTAACCGCAAGGAAGCCCTGGACAAGAATTCCGAGAATATGGCGGTGCTTTACGGCTTCAAATGGGACGGAGACGTGACCGTGGCGGTCATGGGGAACGAAAATTACGCATATTACGGTGAAACGGGACAGACCAGGACTCTCCCGGAAAAATACCAGACCATGGATTTTACTTCCAGTCATCAGTCGGAAAGGGAGTATATAAATAAGGTGCTGAAAAAAGGGGCATATAAAATCACCGCCACATCCTATTTCACCCAGATTCAGAATGCCCTGGATAATTATCTCAGTTACTGGGAGGAAGAGGGCATCGATTTGGATCAGCTGATTCAGGACGAGGATACCAAGAAAAAGCTCCGCAAGGATCTGGATGATCGGTTAAAAACGGTAAATTCTTCTTTGAAGATGGAAGAAGCTATCGACAGTTTTTCGCAATTAAAATCCTGGATTATAAGCAAGGGGAAGAGCAACGAATATTTTTCGGCAATGTTGTGTCAACCCTCCACTTCCCAGACCACCTATTCCTCCACGGACTTTTTCGAAAATAGTTATGACTCCAATCTGGCGGAATGTGTGCCTCTGCTGGAAGTTACCGAGGCGGGGGAAGGCAACGGTATCAACTCCACCCGATATAAGGCGGCTCTGAAATACGGCTGGAAAGTGGCTCCCGCTACCACTCTGGATAACTCGGTAAGCCTCACTTCCAACGACACCAACTTCTTCACTGGTATCTGGGCTGAATCCGACTCCGGCAGTACCGAATCCTACGAAATTATGCTGAAAAATCTCGAAGCCCTTCGCAAAAGGAGAACCTACGTATCCCACCTCAAGGGTTGTAATGTGCGACTGGTCTGCCGTGATGACGACAACAAGGTGGTGGCTCTCATGGGAGAGGAAATCACCGAGTCAAGTCCCATCCAGATTGACCTGACGGTGGATTATACCAACGCATCGGGAGAGTTTTACCTCCAGGAACCCCGGCTCATTATCACCTATAACGATAACAGCCAGCGTTCTATGGGCTTTACCTGCTATTACAACAATGTGGTGGGAGACGCACAAAGTGATACCAAAAAGCTGTATCGCCGACAGGTGGACGATATATCCAATATCCGCTCCTTTTACGGCTCCATCTATGCCTATGAACTGAGTTCCGATGCTTATGATGAAAACTGGTCTTATTATAAAGTATGGAAATATTTTCGATTGGGACTCATAGACGCCACCGCTTACGAAATAATTACCGCTCCTGTCTTTGTGGACGCCGACTAGATTATCCGGAAAGGTTTTATATATTCAAACTTCATGGCGGATGAATTTATAGCAAAAAAAATAATCGAGGGGATCCTCTTCCTGTCCCCCGAACCGGTCAGTATTAGGGATCTTGCCCGGATCACGGGATTTAAACCCTCTCTGGTATCCTTCTGCCTCAAGGAGCTCATGGACGACTATGAGAGCCGGGGAATCAACGTGCGTTCCTCTTCCGGCACTTACCGTATGACGTCCAATCCCGATATTGCCCCCTATATCGAGAAGTTTTACACATATAAATCCAGGGTTTCCCTCAGCCGTCCCGCCCTGGAGACCTTAGCCATCATCGCATACCGTCAGCCCATTACCAGGGGGGAGATCGAGGAGATCCGGGGTGTCAGTGTGGACGGCGTGATTAATAAACTGCTGGATCTGAGACTGATTCGTATTTGCGGAAGAGCCAGGGTTCCCGGTCATCCTATTCTGTTTGCCACTTCTCCTTTTTTTCTCAGCACTTTCGGTATGAACTCTCTGGACGAACTGCCGCCCGTGGAAGGGGAATTCAAACCCATGCAACGCCATACCCCCATCGCCCTGGAAACGGATCTGGATAAAAAATACCGGGAAGTCATGGGCAGCAACAGGAAAAAAACTGATAAAAGCCCGGAAAAAGAGGAAGAACCCCCCACCGTCTCACCCCCTGATGCTGAGTCGGATACCGGTTCGGTTTCTAGCACTTATGAGGATTTTTCCGCCGATGATGAGCAGGAATTCGATACCATCGTGGACGAAGGAGATGAGGAGGAAAAAATACCGGCGGATTATCATCCCTCGGACTCTTTCCTTCTGCATAAATACGGGAGGGAAATGGATGATATATATTTTTCCCCTGATAGAAGAACTGTGAAAGAGCAGGAGATGGAAGATTTTGCCGAGGATCTCCCCACAGAGGAACTGGAAACGGAAGATTTATAAAGGGAATTTATCTGCTTATGTATATTATATCATATTTATGAGGTGTACAGTATGAGAGTGGTGAGCAAAAGGAAGAACCGCATCGCCAATATAACCCTGGTTATATCTATGATAGTACTGTTTGTGGCAGGCAGTGCCGTGGTTATAGGTCTGCGATGGGATAGAGGGGGAAACTGGAATCAGCAACAGAACTGGAACCAGAATAACCAGCAGGACTGGAATCAGCAACAGAACTGGAACCAGAATAACCAGCAGGACTGGAATCAGCAACAGAACTGGAACCAGAATAACCAGCAGGACTGGAATCAGCAACAGAACTGGAATCAGGGCAACCAGCAGAACTGGAATCAGGGCAACCAACAGAATTGGAATCAGGGTGGAAACCGTCCCGGGTGGTAGTGGGGTGTTTAGAACTTATTCGGAAAAAAGGTTTATAGATACTTGGTATCAGGTCACTTGCCTATCTCTCCACCCGAAATCGTGAAGGGGGGAAGGGGCGTTATATAAAATAGCTCTTTTAATCCGATAAGGAGGATTTATATTGCATAGGTCAAATAAACCTTATAAAACAGCAAAAAATCGGTAGGAGTAGTTCAATAATGAATAAAAAAATCAAATCGAAAAAAACACCTAAAACTGTAAAAGAAAGCCCGTCAAACCAATCCAAAACCGTCTCAAAGACCCTCTCAGGCAAAACCAGTAAAAAGAACCAGTCAAAACAAGCCGATGCGCCGATTCCCATGAATATACTGGAGTTTCACAGGCAATTCCCCGACGAAAAAGCCTGTCAGGAATATCTGTTCAAAACCCGATGGAGTAAAGGTTTTGTCTGCCCCAAAT
>Ga0067045_1003749_pt1 | contig 16800 bp, 16 predicted proteins | sample TerdegcTABiofilm_FD_59184 | JGI IMG/M metagenome (GOLD analysis project Ga0067045, IMG submission 59184) | Combined Assembly of (Gp0054472, Gp0054536) Wastewater bioreactor microbial communities from Singapore -Terephthalate degrading...
AATTGTTTGTTGGAATCGCCATAAGGAGTGAGGGATTGGTTTTATAAGGAGAAAGGGATGAAAAAGGAAGATATTCCCATCGCAATAAAGGAACTGAAAGAACGCCTGATCAAGAGGTTCGGAGAAGGGGTTCAGTTATTTCTTTTCGGTTCCGTCGCAAGAGGAGATTTTGAAGAAGATTCCGACATTGACATCCTCGTCCTTTTGCCCTTTGATATTAATAACTCCCTGGAAGAGGAGATTTTTAGTATAGCTTATTATGTCGAACTGGAGTATGACGTTATATTCGGGATAATAGTTTTTTCCATAGATTTCTGGAATTCAGGAAAGGCAGGAGTTATGCCGTTGCACAAGAATATTACAAAAGAGGGAATAAATGTATGAATTATGAACTTGAATTGATAAACTACAGAAGAGAAAGAGCAAAAGAGACTCTCATATCTGCAAAGATTCTTTTTGAAAATAAAGATTTACATTCTGCTGTTAATCGTATTTATTATTCTGTTTTTTATCAGGTAACCGCTCTCCTTTTAATAGGTGGTATGTCCTCATCGAAGCACACCGGGGTCCGTTCTCTGTTTCACCTTCATTTTATCAAAACTGAAAAAATTTCTATCGAATCGGGTAAGTTTTATTCCGATATTTTTGATTTACGCCAAAAATCCGATTACGGGGATTTTGTGGTGTTTGAAGAAGATAAGGTTAAGGAATGGCTTATTCGGGCAGAGGAATTTATAAACGAACTGGATAAACTGATTGAAAAGGAATTGGGAAGGAAATAATATAAGGGGTTATAAAGGAAATTGTTTGTTGGAATCGCCATAAGGAGTGAGGGATTGGTTTTATAAGGAGAAAGGGATGAAAAAGGAAGATATTCCCATCGCAATAAAGGAACTGAAAGAACGCCTGATAAAGAGGTTCGGAGAAGGGGTTCGGTTATTCCTTTTCGGATCTGTGGCGAGGGGGGATTTTGAAGAAGATTCCGACATTGATATTCTCGTCCTTTTGCCCTTTGATGTAAATTATTCAATTAAAGGAGAGGTTTTCGATATTGCATATTATGTGGGATTGGAATTTGATCTGTTTTTCGGTGTTGTGGTCTATTCCATGAAGTTCTGGCAATCGGGCTGGGCTAAGGTCATGCCTCTGTTCCTCAATATTGAAAAAGAAGGAGTTCCTATTTAATATATGAGTATAGATTATCAAAAAGAGCTTATCGGGTATCGCAGGCAAAAGGCGAGGGATACCCTTATGGATGCAAAACTTCTTTTTTCCCAGAAAAGAATTTCTTCAACGGTTAACCGTCTTTATTATGCTATGTTTTACCAGGCGTCCTCTCTTCTTTTGACTAAAGGTTTGTCTTCTCCCCGACATTCCGGGGTAATCTCTCTTTTTGGTCAACATTTTGTAAAGACGGGGATGATAAGCAGGGAACTCTCTAAGTTTTATGCCCGTATATTTGATTTACGTCAGGAGTCGGATTACGGGGATTTTGTGGTGTTTGAAGAGGATGAGGTTAAAGAATGGCTCCTTCATGCGGAAGAATTTATAATTGAACTGGATAAACTGATTGAAAAGGAATTAGGAAACAAATAAATTAAATCCGATTGGTATAACCTTGTCCTACTACCGGAAGTGGTAGGGATTGAAAATAATACCGTATATACTTGTTTTAGGCAGACCTGAAGGTCTGATCTACAGTATTTCATCCCTTGCCACACACTCAGGACTTACGCTCAAAATCGGGGAAACCGGCATGAAATCGTCATCCCTTGCCACACACTCTGACCTCCGACTTCTAACCTCTAAACAGGGACGCCGGTTCTACTGACTTCCAGCTTCTAACTTCCAACCTCCAACTTCTTTCTTCCAACTTCTTTTTTGAGGTGAATTGATTGACTATATTAAACCGTTTTCTAAAGAGAATAATTGATATTGTAGGATCTGTTATTATATTATTTTTTATATCGCCTTTGCTGGTGATCTGTGCCATTGCGGTGAAACTGGATTCTCCCGGTCCAATTCTTTTTTTGCAGGAGAGGGTGGGGAGAAACGGTAAATTGTTTAAGATATTCAAGTTTAGGACTATGGAAGTGGGGGCGGAAAAAAAAGGTCTGGGCTATGAAGTGGTGGAGGGAGATGCCCGCATCACCAGAGTGGGAGCCTTTTTGAGAAGATTCAGTATTGACGAATTTCCTCAACTGTTTAACGTCCTTAAAGGGGAGATGAGTCTGGTAGGACCCCGTCCGACCCTTCAATACCAGGTGGAACAGTATGACGATTTCCAGAAAAGAAGACTGGAAGTGAAACCCGGTATGACGGGACTGGCTACCGTGAGGGGCAGAAACCTCATCTCCTGGAACCAGCGAATCGAATATGATGTCTATTATATAGATAATTATTCTATTTGGTTAGACTTTAAGATTATGTTAGATACTTTCGGCGTGGTTCTGGGTGGAGAAGGGGTCTATACCGACAATCTTGAAAAGTTCAAGATAAAACCCTCGGAGCGGAAGTCGGAAGTCGGAGGTAATGAGTCACGATAATTTTTGCCAACACCGTCATGAACGCAAAAGGGATGCGGTTTCTTTCGATAAACCGCATCCCTTATAAAAAGAACGGAATATGCTTATTTTTGTTTTAAAATTTCTATTGCTTTTTGCAGTTGCAGATCTCCCTGTTCTCCCAGAGGTGGGACGGGAGGCTGGACTATCTCCAGGGTGGGTTTTACGACGTCCTTGTCCTTGAGGGCGGTTCCGTCTCCCAGACGATAGAATCCGTCCACCAGGGTGAAGGCGCTGCCGTCGGGAAGATAGTGAGACTGAGCCAGATCCGTTTCCCATTCCATGGGCATACCGATGAGTTTGAGTTGTAAGCCTTTTTCCCTGTTCAGGATCTGAGCAGCCAGGGCGCAGGAGGGATCGGTATATTTGTTAACCAGAATAACCATGGGGAATTCGTCGTTTTTGCCGTCTTCTCCCCGGTAATTTTCCACTTCCCGGTCTTCTTTATAGACCCGGCTGACGAATAGTTTATCTTTTTCCACATATTTGGTCAGCATCTGTATGGCCCCATCGGTGGAACCGGCACTGTTTCTCATGTCCCATATAATGGATTTGACGCCTTTTTCCTTGAATTCCTGATATATTTTATCCAGATCGAAATCCATTCTTTCGCCCAGGAAGCGGAATTTTATATATCCGATATCGCCGTCCAGAATCTCATATTTCAGGCTCTTGGGATTGGGATTAAGCCATGTGCGTTCGATGGTAATATCCATTTCCTTATCGGCATCGGGGCGGTAGATGGTAATAACCACCGAGGTTCCCACAGGTCCCCGGACAATATCGGCCAGATTGTAGAAGGTCATGCCTTTTACCGGTTGTCCGTCCACCTTGATAATCCGGTCTCCTGCCTTGACCCCTTCCTTGTCGGCGGGGAACTCCTGGAGGGTTCCGATGATAATGAATCTGCCCTCGGGGTCGGGATCCTTATCCACATAGAAGCCGCATCCGCCCTTGTTATAGCCCATTTCCTTGAGACTTTTTCTGTATTTGCCGGGAGGATAAAACTTGCAACCCTCGTCTCCCAGGGATTTTAGCATCGTATCGAACCCCGCATAAAATATCTCCTGGGATTCCTTTTCGCTTATATTGTTGGCTGAAATGGTATTTTTTATCTCCTCTATCGACTGGGGGACATTTTCGCAATCTATCTTCGAGAAGGGGTTTTCCTTCTTGTTTTCCTTGTAATATCCCTCAACCCCGGATAGAAATGATTTTAACATCACGTGATCCGCCGGGGGGTTGTAGAAGAATTCCTTGATGCTGTCCATCACGGTGAATATGTCGTCGGTATTAAGGCTTCTTTCCTCATCTTCCTGAGAGAAACCGGGAGCGATCAGTAGCAAAAACAAAACGCCTGCTAAAATAAAACAAAAAACCGTCTTAAATAAAACTGTTCCCTTCAAGGATCATCTCTCCTTTTTCTATTTGTTTCAGTTTTTTTCGATTAAAAAGAAATTCTTCCTTCAAAATGGGGATTTATTACAAAAGGATAACAGTAACCGGTTATTTTATCCCTATCACCATGACATGGCGGTCGTCTTTTTCCATCTTGTTGTATTGCCAGTCCAGTTTGAAGCCCGCCTTTTCCATATATTTATGAGCCTCCCTTACCTGGTGGAAATCGTCGGGATAGTCGATCATGACCAGATGCCCGCCTTTTTTCAGGGCTTTGTAGCAACTGTTGAGGAAGGGGGTAATGTCCTCCGGTTGCAGGCAGTGGTAGGTTCCGAACAGAAATATCCGATCCTGGGAATTGGCGGGCAGTTTCACATCGTTGGGCAGGTTGTGGACGGTTTTTATATTGGTGATTCCTTCCGCTCTGTCCACCGCGTCGATGAAGTCCAGCACGGTCTGGTCGATGTCAACGGCGTAGGCGGTACCCGTATTGCCCACCTGATTTGCCAGGATAAAGGTCAGATAGCCGATACCGCTCCCCACATCGGACACGACTTCCCCTTTTTTGATGGTTTTTATATACACATTCATATTTTTATGCAGGTTTCTTTCGGTTTTCAGTTCATAGGAGAATACCTGTCTCATCCCCTCGGTGCTTTCGAAATTCTCCTTTTCTACTATGAGATCTGCCGGATCCTCTGTCTTGAGGTTGGGATCGCCCATGGTAGCCGACTGGACGCATCGAAAGCCCAGGAAGGGAGTTCTCAGAGATTCCGCTCCCACACTGCGGTAGGTTCCCTTATTCCATCGGGGGATATGAGCCCAGGCTCCCGCTTTTATTATACGGGCGTCTCCCTGTCTTTCCACCCGGTTGTCGTCCACCATACATGACGTTTCTGTCCAGTGGAAAACGTTCCCCACCATGTCCATCACCCCGAAAGGACTTGCCCCTCCCGGTTTTTTACCTATGGGGCAGGGCTTTCGGGCAATATTGACATTATTGCTGTTCCAGGTGTTTCCCCAGGGATATATTCTTCCGTCGGTTCCCCGGCAAGCAAACTCCCATTCCGCCTCGGTGGGGAGACGTTTTCCCCTCCATTGGGCATAGGCTTTGGCTTCCTCGTAGTTTATATTGGTTATGGGCATCAGATAATCGGTTTTGGAGGGAGTTAATTTACCCAGATAACCTTCCATCTCTTTTTTCTTATATCCCGTCTTGTTTACAAAATCTATATATTCTCCCCTGGTTACGGGATATTTATCCATAAAATAGGGAGACAGTTTTACTTTCTTCTTCGCCCTTTCGTATTTTTCCCCACTGCCCATAGTGAAACTTCCTCCCGGAATATATACCATTCCTTTTGGAGGAGTGGGCTTATCCGCTGCCATGACAGAAGGAAAGAGAAAAAATAAACAAGCAAAAAAAGATAATATTATAGCGGTTATTTTGTTTTTATCGGTTTTACTCATGATTTCAACAAGCCTTTCTTGATTATAGTTTTTAGCAGGACTGAAGTCCTGAACTACAACCCCGTTTTCGCCTTTTTTCGCACACTCTGACCTTCGGCTTTTTTAATCAGCACATTTTTGCTCTTCTCCTTTTTCCTCTTTGGGGTATGGGAGGAGGAGGTTCAGGAGGATTCCCACCACTCCGGCAAGTCCTATTCCTTTCATTTCGAAACTGCCGATAACCACACTCATTCCACCGATGCCGAAAACCAGTATCACTCCTATGATTATCAGATTTCTCGCACTTAGTACATCTACGGAATTTTTGACCAGACCGCTTAATCCCACCACAGTAATGGCACCGAAGAGGATGATCATGATTCCCCCCATCACCGGAGAAGGAATGGTCTGCAGAAAGGCTCCCAGTTTGCCCACAAAACTCAAAACAATGGCTGAAATCGCCGCCCAGGTCATGATGCCGGGGTTAAAGCAACGGGTCAATGCCACCGCTCCCGATACTTCCGAGTAGGTGGTGTTGGGGGGGCCTCCCAGAAGAGATGCAAAAGACGAAGCTATACCGTCTCCCAGGAGAGTGCGGTGGAGTCCGGGACTTTCGATGAAATTTTTCCCACAGACCGAACTAATCGCCATAATATCCCCCACATGTTCTATGGCAGGAGCTATAGCCACCGGCAGGATAAACAGTATGGCTTCCCACTGAAACCGGGGAGAAACGAAATTGGGAATAGCAAACCAGGGGGCTTTCAGGATGGGAGCGAAATTTACCACTCCCATACAAAGAGCGGTGATATATCCCGCCACCATTCCGCATAAAATAGGGATTAATTTGAATATTCCCTTACCTAAAAGACTGACCAGGGCGGTGGTTATCAACGCCACTCCCGCCATAATTATAGCCAGATTATAGTCAAACAACACAGCACTTCCGTCGCCGGTTTTGCCTGTCGCCATGAATACCGCCACGGGAGCCAGGGAGAGTCCTATCACCATGATCACCGGACTGGTAACCACCGGAGGCAGAACTTTAAGAAGAAAATCTTTGCCTCTTATCTTTATAATGCCTGCAAATATAACATAAATTATTCCCGATACGAATAATCCACCCATGGTGGCGGGAATTCCCCAGGTTTTAACCCCGTACATGATGGGGGCGATAAAGGCAAAGGACGATGCCAGATAAATAGGAACCTGCCGTTTGGTTATCCACTGGAAGATCAGGGTTCCCGCTCCCGAGGTGAAAAGAGCCACGTTGGTATCTAGCCCCGTTAACAGGGGAACCAGCACCAGAGCACCGAATGCCACAAATAACATCTGGGCTCCCAACAGACTGTCTTTCGGTTTAAAGGAATATTCGGTCATAAACCACGCTCCTCCCTTTTCTTGAATATAAACTAATTTTGCTTATTTTCCAACCGGACTTCATCTCTTTGATTATCATCATGCTTCTCTTTCATAAAATCTTCTACAGATACGGGGGAATCCTTAAAAAGACTTGTTAATGACCTATCAGGAAAATGATAGTCCGTGATCGGCGGTTGGACAGAATCGGGGGCTGGAGACCCCTCCTACAGTGGGTTTCAGACTTTCCTGATAAGCTCTATTGAAGAGGCTTTTACAGTGTCTATCGGGGAGTAGGATTGCCGTCCTTTGAAATAAATCCTTTTTCCGTGAGAACCAGGTTGATTTCCATCATGAGGGATGAGAACATTTCTTCTTCCGGGACGGTTCTTATTCTTTCTCCATATCGAAAGATAACCCCTTTTCCTTTTCCTCCGGCGATGCCCACGTCTTTATCCCTGGCTTCTCCGGGACCGTTGACCACACATCCCATGACCGCCACGCTGATAGGGTAGGGGATCTGCTTTATTTCCTCTCCCACTTTTTTTGCCAGGGAGATCAGATCGATTTCACAACGGGCGCAGGTGGGACAGGAGTGAAGGACGGCACCTCTCTTACGAATTTCCAGGCTTTTCAGTATTTCCCATGCGACTTCCACTTCCCGGACGGGATCATCGGTTAGAGAAACCCTGAGAGTATCACCTATTCCTTCATAAAGGAGTATCCCCAATCCTATAGAGGAGCGGATAGTCCCTTCCATCAGGAGCCCCGCCTCGGTGATGCCGATATGAAGGGGGTAATCGTATTTTTTTGATATTAAACGGTAACTCTCCACACAAAGAGGAACCGAGGAAGCCTTCACCGAGATGAGAATATCCCTGAAACCGACCTCCTCCAAAAGGGCGATCTCTCTTTCCGCCGATTCCGCCAGGGCATCAGGAGTAGGTTTGCCGTATTTTTTCAATAACCCCTTGTCCAGAGAACCAGCGTTAACCCCGATTCGGATAGGGACTCCCTGTTCACCCGCCATTTCCGCCAACCGCTTTACTTCGTCCTTATTTTCTATATTACCGGGATTAATCCTCAGTTTATGAACTCCCTGACGAAGACACTCGTAAGCCGGTCGGACTCCGAAATGAATATCGGCACAGATGGGAAGAGAAGTTCCCCGGACAATATCCCCTACCGCCATTGCCGATTCCATGTCGGGGATTCCCAGTCGCACCAGTTCACACCCCGCCTGTTCCAATCGATTTATCTGCTCCAGGGTTTTTTGCACGTCCTTTGTGGGGGTGTTGGTCATGCTCTGCACCACAATGGGGGCATCTCCGCCTATACAGAGATTCTTTATTTTGATTTTTTTTGTTTTCCTTCGGTTTATCATTTCAATACCCTCCCGGCTTTTCTATTTACAAACTGTTTACACTTTTTTAACTACCGGTTAACAAAAATCCTGTAACAAACCCAAATTTTCCCTGTCCAATAAGTAACACCGACGGAAAACAAAAAAACAGCACTGACATCGGATTAAAGGAGGTAAATAAAATGAGAACGGAACTAAAAGCGGACGATAAAAGAAAGCACTCCGGATTTGCCCCCTTTAACGAAAAAAAGTTCAGAAACGAAATTCCCCTGATAGTGGAAGACAGCGTGGATCTCAGTTTCGAGGGATACCGCAGTATGCTCAGGGATAACAACGGTCAGTGCGGACTTGTGCTGGATGGCGATGATGATTTTTCAATCGTTTCCTTCCGGGATATGCTTGCCCTCTTCTCTCCCGCCCTCCACCCCGCCGTGATATAAAAAACAAAAATCGGAAGCCCCTGTTTAGAGCAACTTCCGATTTCTTCATCCAAAATTTTTCGCCTACATTTCCGGCAGTTTTTCCAGTTCGCCCAGGCACATATTCCAGAAAATCATGGACAAGACAAACAGGATCACCGGGGTGATGAAAGGAGCCAGGGTAAACCACACATCGGAACCGGTAGTGCTGAAAAGAGTGGCGGTTAAAGGCAAGCCGGGATTCAAAAACACCGTGAAGGGAATGAACTCATGGTTGCTGCTGATAATGGTCAGCAGGCTGTCGATGATGAGGGTTCCCAGAATAATGAATCCGGTAACCAGGGTGGAGATGCTGTGGGCTCTGGAACTGTTGCTGGAAATGACCGAGGCGAAGAGTCCCAGGAGGATGAAAAATACAGCGATAATGAGAGTTATGAAATACACCCCCACAATCTTGAAGATGCTCAGGTTGAAGAAGAAGCACTCCACGCAAAACAGGGGGAAGAAGGCGGTCAGTTCCATAAAGACGGGATAAAAAGCGATGAAGAATTTTCCTTTGAGAATCTCTGCGGGACTCATGAGAGTGGCGATGAGATCCATATAGGTTTTATTTTCCCGTTCTCTGGCAAAAAGGGCGAAGGATTTGGAGATGGCTTTCATGATAAAATAGATCATCTGGGCGAAAACCAGGATAACCAGCGAAGTTTTACTCCAGTCCTGCCAGTAATATTTGTAGTCGTTGGTTTCCGCTCCCGCCACCGCAAAGACCAGATAAACCAGGGGAAGAGCCAGAATGCCGATATACCCCCAGTATTCGGGAAAGTTGAAGCGTTTTTTGCTGTCAAGACGGCGGTTTATCGCCTGATCCTTGATGTAGATGGGGTTTTCCATCAGACTTTTTAATAATTTTATCATACCGATCCCTCCTGTTTCATTGAAGCCGGTTCAATCTGAAAAGAACTGAAGTATTTTTCTGCTTCTCGCCTAACCGCATACCGGCGCCGGGGAGATGCCTGAGAAAGTGACGATCTGAGGCAGGAGTTTCCTACTTAATTATACCCTAATTCCTATAAAAAAAGTCGTTTTTCAGAAAATTTTCTTTCGTTTATTAGCGAATTGAATTAAAAGCCATAACTGACAGGGAGAGGGGAGTAAATGGAAGCGAAAAGAAGGAAGCCTTCGACAAAAATCAAATTATATCCGAACGTCGGTGTCCCTGCTGTTGCAGATATGAAGGTATGAATGAAAACCAAAGGAAACTGACTTCATGAATAGTCCGGATAAAACTGATATTGCTCTTTCTTCTTATGTCAGCAGTGGAGTGAAAATTCTTCATGTTGCTACGGTGGATCTGACGCCTTATTGCTTTTTGCGTCCTTTTCTGCGGTTTCTGACGGAAAAGGGGATAGATGTTACCGTTGCCTCTACCGTAACTCAATTTAGAAAGGAACTGGAGGATACGGGCGTTAAAGTTGTTGATATTCCCATGCCCAGGGGGATCGATCCCATAGGAGATATAATAGCTATATATAAATTGTATAAATTACTAAAACAAGAAAAGTTTCATGCCGTTCACAGTCGTACCACCAAGGCGGGGTTGATCTCCCGGATAGCCTGTCGTCTGGCGGGAGTTCCCATCATAATGCACTCCATTTTGGAACCTGCCCACAATTCGGTCAATAATCCTTTATTAAAAAAAATTCTTATCTTAATAGAGAGATTCCTCTCCTCCCTGACTCATCAGATATTCACCACATCCACACCCAACCGTGAGGAGATACTGAGGACGAAAATAACTGAAGAGGAGAAACTGGCAAGAGTAACCGAAGGAATCGAGACGGAAAAGTACCTGGAAGTTTCCTGCGATCCCCAGGAGGTCCGTAAGAGATTGGGTCTTTCTCCTCATGAATTTTTTATCTGCACCGTTGCCCGACTGGAGAAGGCGAAGGGACATATTTATCTTATTCAGGCGGCGAAAAAAATTATAGAAGAGATGCCCCACGCCCGGTTTGTCTGTGTGGGAAAGGGTCCCCTGAAGGAGATGCTGGAAGAAAAGGCGAGGGAAGAGTCTGTTGATAAAAATTTTATATTCACCGGTTTCAGGGAAGATATGTTAGAGATACTCAAATCCTGCGATCTTTTCGTGCTGCCTTCTTTATATGAGGGACTGGGAGTGGTTCTGCTGGAAGCCCTGATGTTCAAAAAACCGGTGGTCTGCTGCAGGGTGGGAGGGGTGGTGGACGTGATTATCCCTTATGAGACGGGAATTCTGGTCCCTCCCCGAAATCCGGACAAACTGGCGGAGGCGATTCTTGATCTGGTAAGAAAACCTGAAATGATGAAAACTCTGAGTGAAAAAGGATTTGAATACGTCATGAACAACTTCGACGAAAAAGACAAGAGTGAAGCAAATTATCAGGTATATAAAAAAATATTCAAACAGAGACTGGGAATCGACCTGCCTTAATTCCGACCTTAAAAAAACAAAGAAACACCCTCTGAGAAGGTGTTCCTTTTTAATCTTAATTCTTTGATTTGTTTGATTTCTTCTTTTTGCTCTAGAACCTTTGATATGAGCCGACTTCCACCACGGTGAGATCCATAGCGTCCTTGAGAGTTACATCATAATAGAATGCCGGGTTTCCGTGAATGTTGATGTAGTTGGCTACCAATGCTCCGTAGAAGTCCGAGTTGCCTCGCAGATCCGCCGTGGCGTAAGGGGCATAGACCGCCATGAAGGCATCGGAATTTCCCGTCATTTCCACCTCGGTGCAGTTCTGGGTTCCGTATATCCGGATGTCGAAAGGTCTGGGGTTGGTGGAACCGGATTTGTGTTTCAGGTTAGCCTGGGTGGCACCATGTCCGGTCAGTTTTATGTCGCCGTCCACATATAAAACCACGGGACCGCCTGTATTATCGATGGTTACGGTATTTCCGCCGGTGAGATCGATCCCCTTGAAGTAGAACACCGTGGGATTACTACCGTCTCCCTTGATAATATAGTTAGTATTACCGTTACCGTCGATAGCATTATAGCCGTAGCCCTCGGGCAGGGGAGTGAGGATTACTTCAGGAGTGGTCTGTCCTCCTCCACTGTTGCCTCCGCCGTTGCCTCCGCCGTTGCCTCCGCCGTTGCCTCCCCCGTTGTTGGTTTTGGTAGAGGTGGCGGTAGTGGTGGGAGTAACACTGGGAGTGGGAGTAACATGAGGATTTCCCACAAGATTTATGGGCTTATTATAGGTCAGTACCCCATAATCGGTATAGATGGGTTCATCTCCGACTACGATATAGATATTATCGGAGTCGTTAAAACTGGTCGCGGCGGGGAGAGCCTGCCAGATCATTCCTTCCGGAATCTCCACATCGGGCAGGGTTTTCCGGTTCGGCATCACCTTCGCCTCGGTGCAGACGTCTTCCAGAGAGTTATTTCCTCCCGGAACGATGGCGGTATTAATGTTTGCTCCCGGTCCTACAGAGATACCTCCGTCAACGGAACCGTTGCCCCGGAAAATCACTGAACCGTCGGTCGCCGCATTGGTTCCCGTATCCGCCTCGCCGTCTAAAGTAACGGGATTGTTGCCAGTGGGAGGAGATTGACTGGAAGAGTTGTAGGCGTCAATAGTAACCTTGCTTCCCTTGAATTCTATGCCGTTTTTGGCGAAAAGCCCGTAGTCGAAAACATCTCCTTTTTTAAGCATGACTCCCACCAACTTCGTGGATTGGAAGCCTCCGCCTATCTTGGATTCGGAGATAATATAGCAGCTGCCGCTGGGAACTTCGATGCCTCTTTCCGCCGCACCGGGACTACCCAGAGCGCCGGAGAAGTTGTTATAGACTCTCACGCTGAAAGTATCTTCGCTGTTGGGCATCTTGACGTCTTCGAAAGTAGCGGAGCCGTCGGTGGTTCCGTCCCAGGTAGGGTCATCTTTTATGTAGGCTATAGCTCGACTCAAACCCGCTTCCGCTACATAAAAGGCTTTGGTGTTGAACTTGTCCTTGTTGACAAATCTGGAGTTGTTGATGCTGATAATGGCGGTAGTCGCTCCTATGATCATAACAATTAGTAAGACGATTAAAACTACCGCGATAGAAATACCCCGGACCGGTTTCTTCTTTTTACTCACCCTTGCCACCTCGCTTAAAATTTTCCTTTTCCCTTAAAACAAGGGAAATAAAATTACTCCGCTTGCCATATATGATGTGAGTTTTTCTGTCTTTATTATACCCAAAGACAGAAAAAATAGATGTGATCCTGATCACTCACTTTAAATTATATAAAAAAAATCGACTTAGGTCAATCGGCTTAAAAAATATATTTATTTGCAAGAAGCGGGACTGCGTTTTTTTAGGTCAAACGCCCAATTGCATTTTATTTCTTACAGGAATTACGCTCAAATTTGGGAAAACCGGTATAAACTCGTTATTTTGAAATTGTTTCAGGATTTGTAACGGAAAAACTTTTTTGGATTCACTATAATATTACTGCGGTTTGTGTTTTGTGAGAAAGTCTATCATATCTTTCTGTCCTTTGACACGGGCGATCTGCAGTGGTGTGTTTCCCTGTTTATCCTTGATATTCACATTGGCTCCCTTTTCGACAAGAACCCGGGCTACTTCCATATTGCCCGCCAGCGCCGCATAATGCAGGGGAGACCAGCCGATATTATCCTGGGCATTCATGTCCCCACCCTTCTCAATCAGAAGTTCCGCCACCTTTCCCGAACCTTCCTCTCCGCAGACATGTAGTGGGGTTTTACCGTCATTGCACTTGCATTTTGCATCTCCACCCTTCTCCAGAAGCAGGTGGGTCAATTCGAAATTCTTATTGGCCGCCGACATACATAAGGGAGTGTTCCCATCCTTATCCCTGATTTTTATGTTCGCTCCCTTATTGATGAGAATTATTGCGGATTCGTTCTTCCTGTTCAAAATAGCCAGATGAAGAGGAGTCATTCCCCGGTTGTCCTGCAGATTCATATCCGCTCCCCTGGATATGAGAAGTTCCACCGTGCCCATATTGTTTTGAAAACCCGCCCAGTGCAAGGGGGTCTTTTCGTTTTTATCCCTCACATTTATATCCGCCCCCTTGTCCAGAAGCAGAGCCACGATTTCCTTATGCCCCTTTAGAGACGCTATGTGGAGAGGAGTCCACCCCGATTTATTCTCCCCCTCTTTCAGATCCGCACCCCTGGAAATCAGCAGTTCCACTATTTTTTTGTTCCCCTCGAAAACCGCTATATGAAGGGGAGTCATACCGTCCCGGTCTTTTTCCTTTACTGCGTCGGGATTGGTTTTCAATAACTCCTTCACCTTCTGATAATTGTTCTCCGCGATTAAATCAAATATACCCGAAGGAACGGGAGAAACCGAAGGAGTGGGAGAAGGGCTTTTTTTCTCCTGTGCGGAAAGCGGAGGAGAGTGAAAACAGATTAACAACCATAACACCGATAACAACCATCGGATAACAATTTTACTTTTTTTATCTGATGCGGATTCCATATTTAACCCTCCCGGTTTGGATGTCAGAAGTCGGAGGTCGGAAAACAATAGAGAACATTGTGGGTGTGAGAGAATAGAAGTAAGAGTTTCGTCCTCCTTCTCTTATCTCCACTCTCTTTGACAGTCGTAATCCGAATGAATATATTCAAACCGCTATTCTGTAGGAGGCGACTCCGGTTACCGATTTCTTTGCAACCCCAAAAAATATCGGCTTCAGGAGAAGCCTCCTACAGTCTCTGGCTTCTCTGTTCTGCTTTTACTCTTCCAGGGCATGTTTGAGAGAACCTATCAGGTCTTCTACATCCTCAATTCCTGTCGAGATCCTGATTAAGCCGTCGGTGATGCCGTTTTTGAGCCTCTCTTCCACCGGGACGCTGGCATGGGTCATGGAGGCGGGATGTTGAATCAGAGAGTCCACACTCCCCAGACTGACCGCCAGAGTAAATAAATGGATATTATTCAGTAATTTTACCGCTTTCTCATATCCGCCTTTTACCTCAAAGGAGATCATGCCTCCGAATCCCTTCATCTGCTTTTTGGCGATGTCGTGGTGGGGAAAATGGGGAAGTCCCGGATAGTGAACTTTTTCCACCAGAGGGTGGGAATCCAGGAATTTGGCGATCTCCATGGCGTTTTGACAGATTTTCTCCATTCTCAGGGGCAGGGTTTTCAGTCCCAGGTTGGAGAGCCAGGTATCGAAGGGACTGGGACACCCCCCCAGATCCTTGACCATCTGAAACAGTCCGTCCTTGACGTGATCCTTGTGGGTAACCACTATTCCTCCCACCAGTACTCCGTGTCCGCCGATATATTTGGTGGTGCTGTGAAGGACGATATCGGCACCCAGAGCGAGAGGTCTTTGCAGATAGGGAGTGGCAAAGGTATTATCCACCGCAATGAGAACATCGGGATTGATCTCTTTGGCTATCCGGGAGATTTCCCCGATATCGGTGATCTTCAGGGTGGGGTTGCTGGGGGTTTCGAAATAGACCATCTTTGCGGTGGGGTTCTCCTTCATGACCTTTTCGAATTGAGCCAACTCCGAGGTATCTACCGGGATCTGTTTTATACCGAACCGGGGGATTACTTTAAGAAAGAGATCGTTGGTGCAACCGTAGAGTTCCCTGCCCCGCAGAACCGTATCCCCGTGAGACAGCACCCCCAGTATGGAAGCACTGATGGCCGCCATCCCCGATGAAAAAGCCACCGAGGAAACCCGTGTATGCTCGGGATCCTTCATCTTGACTTCCTTCCCTTCCAGGGCGTTCATTTTTGCCTCGAAGACCACCGCTGTGGGGTTGCCCAGACGGGAATAGATATAACCGTCCCGTTTTGCCTCGAAGAGTTCCTTCCCCTCCTGGGCGTTTTTGAATGAGAAGGTGGATGACTGATATATGGCATTGGCATGGGATACGGCGCTGCCGGGCTGAAGAACGTGTTCTCCTGCGTGAAGAGCCCGGGTTTGAAAGCCGTATTCCAGGTAGAATTCCTTTAACAGGTTTTTGTCCAGAGTTGATTCCATAAATTTCCTCCAAAATCAAGTGATATTCTTATGACAGGCGATGAGATGATTTTCGCCTCTATCTTTAAACAGGGGTTCCTTTTCCCTGCATAGGGGGTCTTCTCCCTGTTGACATCGGGGATGAAAGACACAGCCGGTGGGTTTGTTGAGCAGATCCGGCGGTTGTCCGGGGATGGGTTTTCTTTTAATCAGATCTCCTTCGATGGAGGGGATGGAGTTCAGGAGTCCCACTGTATAGGGATGGAGGGGATTCTCGAAGAGTTCTTCCGATTTTGCCATCTCGCATATTTTTCCTGCGTACATCACCCCCACCATATCGGCCAGTTTTGCCACCGCAGACATATCGTGGGTGATAAAGAGCATGGTAAGCCGGGTTTTGTTATGAATTTCTTTCAATATGTCGAATATGTAGGACTGGGTTATAATATCCAGGGCTGTGGTGGGTTCGTCCAGAATGATAAACTCCGGTTCCAGCACGAGAGACATGGCGATGATAACCCTCTGCCTCATACCTCCGCTCAACTGGTGGGGATAGGCGTTTAAAACCCGTTGGGGATTGAGCCGGACCATATCCAGCAACTGTTCCAGTCTTTCCTTATGGCGGGGAGAATCGGGATTTTCACCGTGATCCTCGATAGAGTCGGTGAGTTGCTCCTTTATGGTCATGGTGGGGTTAAGAGCATTCTGAGCCGCCTGAAAAACCATGGATGCCTTTCTCCATCGGAAATTTCGGATTTCTCGCTCATCCATTTTGAGGATGTTTTTATTCTCAAACATAATTTCACTGTCGGGATGAATCCTGCCGTTGGGAGCGATAATTTTCAGCACCGCTCCCGTCAGGGTACTCTTGCCGCTGCCCGATTCCCCTATGAGAGCCGTTATCTTACCCCTCTCTACAGAAAAAGAGAGCCCTTCCACAGACTTGACCAAGCCTTCCCTAACCTCGTAGTCGATGCTGACATTCCTGAATTCCAGCACGGTCTCCCCCCGGGATTCCGGCTTGGATTCTACCGGTTTGGAACCACCCATCGGTTCAGGGGATTTTATGCCGCTGTTCTTTTTTTTATTTTCGCCTTTCTTACCCAGTGGAGACACCCTTTCTTATGAAATCGGGATCAGGAGATCCCTCCTACAAATCTACAACAAACCTACAACAAACCTACAACAAACCGACAAAGCGGAGACACCCTTTCTTATGAAATCGGGATCAGGAGATCCCTCCTACAA
>Ga0067045_1030082_pt1 | contig 16798 bp, 13 predicted proteins | sample TerdegcTABiofilm_FD_59184 | JGI IMG/M metagenome (GOLD analysis project Ga0067045, IMG submission 59184) | Combined Assembly of (Gp0054472, Gp0054536) Wastewater bioreactor microbial communities from Singapore -Terephthalate degrading...
CCGTAATGCGGATGGAAAAGATTTCAAACCGGGGGTTCCTGCAGAACCGTAAGGAGAGGGACGCTGCCCAGGAATTTATAAAAAGGCTCAACATAGTTACTAACAGTATGGAAAAGGATGTAGCAAAACTTTCCGGCGGGAACCAGCAGAAGGTTGTTCTTTCCAAATGCCTTTTTGCGGAAACAGATCTGCTTATTTTGGACGAACCCACCAGGGGAATCGATGTGGGCGCAAAGAGCGAAATCTACAATATTATCCGAGCTCTAGCTCGGGAGGATAAATCGATAATAATCTTTTCTTCCGAGCTGCATGAGATCCTTAATTCCTGCGACAGGATCTTTCTTCTATACGACGGGAAGATAAAGGCGGAACTTGTCAATGACAATAACCTTGACAGCGAAAAGATCATCCATCTAGTAACGGGAGGAGAGTAGAAGTGGAGTGTCCAGAAAATAGGGATTTGAACCTAAAACCAGCTGTTACAGTTTCAGGCAGGATAAGCAACCTGACCTTTATAAATCTCTCCATGCTTGCCGTGCTTTTGGTGGTTTTTGCTGCAGCTTCCCTGCTGGTACCCAGGTTCTTCAATATTAACAATATCTCAAATCTTATAGCCCAGCAGGCGGAACTTATCATAATCGGAATCGGTGTTACCTTTCTTCTGGTTAGCGGCTATATCGATATGTCCGTGGGGGGGATCATCTCCATGGCGGCGGTTCTCTCCGCCTATTTCTGCCAGTCCGCCTCTGCGGCAAGCTTCAGCCTTGGTAGCGGGCTTGGAATGTCCTATCCCCTGGCAATCTCTCTTACCCTCCTCTGCTGTATGGCTATAGGGGCAATAAATGCCTTCTTTGTGGTAAGGATGAGGATTGCTTCCGTAATCGTAACCCTGGGGTCCATGGCGATCTCCAGGGGGATAGCCATGATCCTGGCAAAGGGAGCGCAGAGGAATACTGGAATGCCTACCGAGTTCCGATTCCTGGGACAATTCACCCTAATCGGAACGATCAATCTTACCGTACTTCTCATGCTTGTCCTGGTAATTGCTGCTCTAATAGTGGAAAAGAAAACGGTTTTTGGAAGGAGAACCTATCTAATCGGCGCAAACCCCGTGGCGGCGAAACTCTCCGGGATTAGGGTGGAAAGGCAGGTCTCCTCTCTATACATACTAAGCGCCCTGTTGGCGGGAATAACAGGAGTATTGATGGCCTCCAAGTTCAATTCCGGCAACTGCAGCCTTGGAACAGGTAACGAATTCGACGCCCTGGTAATAACTGTTCTGGGAGGAACCAGTGTCGTGGGAGGCTTCGGTTCCGTATCAGGGACAGTGGTCGGAGCCTTTATTTTGGGGATCCTGAGTACCTCGGTGAATATGCTGGGTTTTCCTCCGGCTTTACAGATGCTGGTTAGGGGAAGCGTTACCATTATTGCGATCCTGGCCCAAAGGCTGGCCCTGGATAAGAGGAATGTTTAAAGGTAAGGAGTAGGAAGGTGCATACTACAATAAATGGAAGAATATCCTGGAAAACCCTGATAAAAAGCCTTTATGTTCTCGGATTGCTGCTCCTCATTGTCCTTATCTTTACCCTGGTTTCCAGAAAATTCCTCGGAATACCAAATATAGTGAATATCCTTCGGCAAGCTGTGCCGGCGATCATGATAGGCGGGCCCTTCACCCTGCTTATGATATCAGGAAATATTGATCTTTCCGTAGGAGGCGTTGTCGGTCTTACATCGGTAATTTATGCCCTCCTCGTAAAAGCGGGTATCTCTTTTCTGGGGGCTGGACTTTTAACCCTTCTTCTGGGTCTCTTGATCGGCTATCTTAACGGTTTTCTGGTGATGAAACTTCGCATAGTGCCGGTTATTGCTACCCTGGCAACCATGAACCTCTGTATCGGCTTTGGCAAACTTTTATCTCCCAAAGGCATCGGCCTTATCCGCAACCTCCCGGAAGGAGTGGAAAAGTTTGCCAGGGCCTCCTTTATATTAAGGCTGCCGGCAGCCTTTTACCTCTCCGTGCTCCTCATAATAATCCTTGTCCTGGTTCAGAGAAAGACAATTCTGGGGAAATATACCGCCGCCATAGGAGGTAACAGGGTGGCAGCGGAACTCTCGGGAGTAAATTCCATCAAAACCGTCTGGACCCTGTATGTAATTGTAGGATTCTGCTCTGCTTTAGCCGGAGTAGCCAGGGCAAGTTATCTTTCCCTGGGGGATCCGGAAACAGGAATGGGGATGGAGCTGAATGCCATAATTGCGGTACTCCTGGGGGGAACAAATTTCTTCGGTGGAGAGGGATCCGTTTCAAGAACCGTAGTGGGAGTACTGATCCTTACCTGCTTATCGGCGGGTATGCAGGTTATAGGTATGCCCCCCTACTGGCAGTCCTTGGTTAAAGGCGTGGTTCTTATCATCGCCTTGGTTATAGATATCCTGGTTAAGGAAAAGATCATCGATTAGCAGGGAGTAAAGATATGGGAAACCTGAAGGATAAGGTTGTATTGGTTACCGGCGGATCCCAAGGTTATGGACGAGCCATTGCAGAGAAACTGGTTAAGGAGGGGGCAAGGGTAATCATTGCCGCCAGGGGAAGGGAATCTCTGGAAATGACAAAAGATGAGACAGGCTGCGAAGACCTTCTTGTGATGGATGTCACCCTGCCGGAGGATTGGGAAAGGGCGGCGGAAAAAATCCTATCCAAGTATGGAACCCTGGATATTCTTATAAACAATGCAGGCGGTGCGGTAAGGCTGAAAAATGTCATCGACCTTTCCCTTGCGGAGATTGATGCGATTATAAAACTCAATTTAAACAGTGTTGTTTACGCCTGCCGGGTCTTTGGGAGGATCATGAAGAAAAAAAGATCCGGCACGATTCTGAATATTGCCTCGGTTTGTGCTACCCATGCCTGGCCTGCCTACACGGTTTATGGTGCAGCTAAGGCTGGGGTGTTGGAATTCTCCAAGGGGCTTTATGCGGAACTCCAACCCTATGGTATACGAGTCACCTGCCTGATTCCTGGAGCCGGAGCAACGGATTTCATGAAACATGCGGGAGCGGAAAACATGAATGTCCGGCTTAAGGCGGAGGATGTGGCAGAGGCGGTGGCATCGGTGTGCAGGCTGCCTGAGCATGTGGTGGTGGAGGAGATGACCCTCTGGGGAATAGATCAGGCGGTAATACCTTTTTAAGGAATATGTAACAGGCTGGAACTGTTATTACAAATAGTTGAATAAGGAGAATAAGATGGACAAAGATTTTGTTTATTTCAACCCGGTAAAGATCCTTTTTGGAGAGGGGAAGATAAAAGAGGCAGGAGAGTATTCCAGAGCTTATGGGAATAAGGCTCTTATAGTAACTACGGGTAATCTTTTTAAGGAAAACGGTCTTGTTAAAAGACTCCAGGAGATCCTGAAAAAAAGTGGTGTTGACTCGGTTCATTTCCCGGAGGTGGATCCCAATCCCACTAATAAACAGGTGGATGCCGGAGCTTTAGTGGCAAAAAAGGAGGGCTGCGATTTCTTTATAGGGCTTGGCGGAGGCAGTGCCATTGATGCTGCCAAGGGCATGGCCATTGCCTTAGGGCATGGAAAACCGATTTGGAACTTCTGCATGGGACCGGATATGGAACCTATAACTGAAAAGACCCTCCCTATTGTGGCAATTGTCACAACCTCCGGTACTGGAAGTGAATGCACCCAATGGTCTGTTATTACCAATCCCGAAACCAGGGAAAAACCGGGCATAGGTTCAGATTATACCTTTGCAAAGCTTGCCATAGTGGATCCGGAGCTTGCCGCCACCATGCCCCCCAATGTGACTGCTTCTACCGGCTTTGATGCTCTTGCCCATGCAATAGAGGCTTACACCGCTGTACTGAGTACCCCCATTACGGACATGGCCTGCGAAAAGTCTATTCTGCTCTGTGGTCGGTATCTAAGGAGAGCTGTGGCTGATGGGAAGGACATGGAGGCCAGGAGAGGCATGTCCTATGCAAGCATGCTTTCCGGGGTAGCTATATCCGTGGGAGTAGTAACCCTATGTCATGGGCTTGCTCATACCATAGGAGGGCTTGCGGGGACCACCCACGGTCAGACCCTGGCAGCCATGACTCCTCATACCATGAGACTCTCCCTTAAAGCGAATCCGGAAAAATTTCGTAAGATAGCCATGCTGCTCAAGGGCGAGGAGGGAACTGCCTCCAGGTACAGCCCCGAGGAGAGCATCAGGGAGGTGGAGAAGCTTATAAAGGATCTGGAACTGAACAGACCCCTTTCCAAGCAGGGTCTAGCAAAGGTGGATATCGAGGCTGCGGCGGATGCGGTTATAAGGTACATGGGCGGCTCTATAACCAATGACCCTGCCTGCCCCGAACGAATGGAAATTGTAGAAATTGTAAAGAGCTCCTTTTAACCGGGGGATTAGTTATGACCTTAAAGCCAGAGCATCTGCTTTCAGCAGGAAACATCATAGGAGAGGCCCCTCTTTGGGTACCGGAGGAAGGGGTCCTCTACTGGACAGATACGGAAACCAACACTGTCTGGAGCCTCTGCCAGGGACGGGAAGGGAGGGGTAAACCCTCCCTCCTTAGAAACTGGAAGCTAACCCTTCCGGTGACGGCAATACTTAGGCAGGAGGGAGAGGGTTTTATCCTGGTAACAAAAAGGGGAATCGCTCTCTGGGACAGTGTGGAAAATCTGTGCGACCTGATAGCTAACCCCTTGGCAGGCTGTAAAGAACTCTCCTTCAATGACGGGGCCTTGGATCGTCTGGGACGACTTGTTACAGGGACAATGAATCATATCAATCATGTTAATCCGGATGGCGAACTGTACAGAATGGACGGGGATCTTACCCTAACCAGGCTTGATCGTGATCTTTCCGTAGCAAATGGTATAGGTTTCAGCCCCGATGGAAAGACTATGTATGTTTCGGAACAGTTCAAGGGAAGGATCCTTTCCTATGACTATGATCCTCCCGCCGGTACCCTTTCGGGCAGGCGGGAATTTGCCAGGCTTTCCGAGACAGAGGGCCTTCCCGATGGAATAACGGTGGATGCCGAGGGGTTTATCTGGAATTGTCACTGGGGCGGAGGGCTTATTACCAGATATTCTCCCGACGGGAAAAGGGATCTTCAGATCCGGATGCCGGTTCCTATAGTAGCTTGCCTGGCCTTCGGAGGGGAAGATCTTTCGGAACTGTATGTTACTACGGGTTGTTACGGCATGGGAGAAAAGGAAAAGTCGAGGAATCCCGGATCCGGGGATCTGTTCCGGATAAAAACACCCTTCCGCGGGCTTTTTGAGCCAAGGTTCAGAAGGGAAGAAAGAAGGGGGAACTAGGATGGAAGGTAAGGGCATGAATAACCGGGGATACATGGGAAAGATTCTAACAGTTGATCTTTCCAACGGAAGGATAGGGGAGAGAGCTCTTGGGGAAGAGGAGGCCAGGCAATACCTGGGAGGCTCGGGTCTGGGAACAAGAATCCTTATGGATAATAAAACCTATTCTTGCGATCCCTTAGCCCCGGAGAATCTTTTGGTATTTGCCACAGGCCCCCTAACAGGTACGGGACTTTTCAATTCCGACAGATTCGAAGTAATTACCAAATCTCCCCTTACAGGAATCTATGCGGAATCCAGTGCCGGCGGATATTGGGGAGGCAGGTTCAAAAAGTGCGGATACGATGCCCTGATAATTACAGGAAAAGCGGAAAAACCTGTCTACCTTTTCATAACCGAAGGCAGGGCGCAGATTAAGGATGCCTCCAATCTTTGGGGTCTAGACACCTTTACCGCCACCGATGCCCTTAAGGCTGCGGAAGGAGAGGATGCCAAGGCTGCGGTTATCGGCCCTGCGGGAGAGAATCTGGTAAAGATTGCCGGTATTGTTTCCGACGGCCGTCATGGCAGGGTGGCGGGAAGGTGTGGAGTCGGTGCTGTAATGGGATCCAAGCTTTTAAAAGCCGTAGTGGTCAAGGGTTCCCGGAAGGTGGAGGTTTTTAACCGGGAGGCAGTGATTTCTGTAAACAAGAGAATGGCACAGATTATCCCCCAGAATACCCAGGGAATGAAGGATGGCGGAACAGGAGTAGGACTTGAAGCCTCCGAAGAGCTGGGAAACCTCCCTGTACAAAACTGGCTTGGAGGGGATTGGAAGAGAGGAGCAGGGAAGATAACCGGGCTTACCCTGGCAAAGTCGCACCTTGTAAAGACCTATAACTGCGGAAGCTGCATGATAAAGTGCGGAAGGATTGTTAAATCTGTTTCAGGGCCTTACAAGGGGCAGGAGATTGCAGGGCCGGAATATGAAACCCTGGGGCTTTTAGGATCCAATCTCCTTGAGGAGGACCCGGATTCGATAATCACCTCCAATGAGCTTTGTAACAGATATGGTTTGGACACTATATCCACGGGCGGTGTAATCGGTTTTGCCCTGGAAGCCTTTGAAAGGGGCCTTCTTACTTCAAAGGACTTCGAGGGGGAGGATCTTAGGTGGGGGGATTCCCTGCAGATTCATAAACTGATCGAGGCCATTGCCTACAGAAGAGGGATAGGAACCGTTCTTGGGGAAGGAGTTAAAAAGGCGGCAGAAAGTCTTGGCCCACTGGCAGAGGAGTTCTCTGCCCACATCAAGGGATTGGAGCCGCCCGCCCACGACGGCAGGGCGAAATTTACCGCTGCAATAGGGATGGCTACCTCCGCCAGGGGAGCTTGTCATCTTTCCGGTTTCGCCCACGACTTTGAGGAAGGGGCCGTACTTCCGGACCTTGGAAGCCCTCCCCTCACAAACCGTTTTACGCCCGTGGGAAAGGCGGAGAATGTCTTTCGAATGCAGAATCTTATGGGACTCTTCGACTCCCTGGTGATCTGCAAATTCGCCCTTTTTGGAGGCTTAACTGTTGATCCCCTTGTAGAAGTCTTAAGGGGGGTTACAGGCTGGGATATGGACAGGGAGGAATTCTTCCTGGCCGGGGAGAGGATCTTTAACCTGAAAAGGATCTTCAACAACAAGCTTGGGATAACCAGGAAGGATGATACCCTGCCCCTTCGAATGCTGCGATCCCGCAGGGGCGGTGGAACCGAGGTGCTTCCACCCCTCTTTGAAATGTTGGGAGAATATTATCAGTACCGGGGCTGGGATGAGTTCGGGCGCCCAAACAGGGATAAGGTTCGGCAGCTTGGCTTGGAGGCTTATGCCCATGCCGAGGGTTGAGTTCTTCGGGGCTATGGAGTATCTCCTCGGTACTCGAGGAATTCCGGAAATTCCGGGATCCACCCTAGAGGAAGTTTTAAAAACCCTGGAGGGGGAGTACCCGGTTCTAAGGGGTACTCTCATAAAGGGAGGCAAGGTGAGCAGTCTATTTTTAATCTATGTGGATGGTAAGGATTCAAGATTACTGCAGGGACTCAATACAGTCTTAAGCAGTACCAGCTGTGTAAAGATAATGAAAGCCCTGGCAGGAGGTTAGGGAGAGGATGAAACAGGTAAGGTATGATTTTTCCGGTAAGGTGGCTATAGTTACCGGAGCAACAAAGGGTATCGGCCGGGAGATTGCCCTGGCCTTTGCAAAGGCTGGAGCAGATGTCGGATTGGTAGGGAGAAACGAGGCTGAACTTGTACAGGTGCGGGACAGGGCTGTTTCCTGCGGGGTCAGGTGTGAGTTTAAAAAGGCGGATCTCTCCCTGGCAGAGGAGTGTGAGCAGGCAGCGGAATATTTCTGCAGGGTATTTCCTGTAATTGATATCCTGGTAAACAATGCGGGAATCAGTTTCCCGGAAAGACTGGAATCCCTCGATATAGAACATTGGAATACCACCCTGAATGTGAATCTGCGGGCTCCGGCTATACTTTCCAAGATTTTAGGAAAGCGGATGATTCAGCAGGGACATGGAAACATAATTAATATCTCGAGCAATGCGAGTCTTGCAGGAATAGAGGAACACGCCGCTTACTGTGCAAGTAAATTCGGTTTGAACGGTCTTACCAAGGTAATGGCTGTGGAGTTCGGGCCCCACAACATCCGGGTAAATGGAATAGCTCCCACAGTGGTGCTTACCCCCATGGGCACCCAGGTCTGGGGTGACCCTGATAAGGCGGATCCTGTAAAGGCAAAGATCCCTCTGGGCAGATTCATTGATCCAGATGAGGTAACCAATGCCGCCCTGTTCCTTGCCTCGGATGCAGTTCCCATGATCCACGGAGAGATTCTTGTAATAGACGGAGGAGTAAATGCTAAACTCTACTAGGACTCTGGATAATACAGGTGAAAGCACTTTGCCTCCATCCCAGGAACAAGATCCTTCCCGCTCCCCGCTTGATTATTCCCTTACAGGAAAAACAGCCCTTGTTACCGGTGCAGCGGGGATTATGGGAAAGGCTGTGGTTAAGGCCCTTATGGAACTGGATCTTACAGTAATTCTAGTGGATCTTTCAAAATCTAGGCTTGAAGAGCTTGCTACCCAGTACGGAAAGAAGACCCATCCCCTGGTTCTGGATATCAGTTCTCCCCGAGAGGTGGAAAGTGGGATTCTGAAACTGGAAAGGGAGTTGGGATCTGTAGATATCCTTGTAAACTGCGCAGGGATACTCTCCAAGAATAAATCCCAGACCACAGAGGCAGAGGAATGGCAAAGAGTGGTGGATATAAATCTGAATGGGATGTTCTATCTCTGTAAGGCGGTGATCCCAGGTATGAAGAAAAAGGGTTGGGGTAGAATTGTTAATGTCTCCTCCCTGGCGGCAAAAAGCGGGGGAATTACCGCCGGAACCGCCTATTCTGCCTCCAAGGGCGGGGTGAATGCCCTTACCTTTTCTCTGGCCGCGGAAACCGCCCCCTTCGGCATAACGGTAAATGGAATCGCTCCAGCCTATGTAAAGACCCCTATGATCACTGAGCAGCTTACCGAGGAGGAGCGTCAGGGAGTTCTGAAAAAGATCCCTGTGGGAAGGTTCTGCGAACCAGAGGAGTTTGCCCACGTGGTGCTCTTTCTAATAAGCCCCTTGGCAGGTTTCATTACCGGCGAGATCATAGATCTGAATGGCGGATTATGGTTCGATTAGGTCGGATGAAACTAGGGGATGAATATATAGGCGAAAATATTTCTTGACGGTTTTGGATAAGTGACTTACCATTAGCTAACCTGCTTTATGAGGTTAGTGTATTGAAAAATCTAGAACAGAATAATGAGCAGGGTATTACAGAATCCCTGTTCGCGAAATTAAAGAATCTCTTTGCCTGCCTGGAAAGCTACGATGCTGATATCAGTCAGATAGCCAACCTAAACACCACCTTTGCCCGGGAGCTTTTAACAGCCACGGAGGAAACTGCGGTATTCCTTAGAAATAATTCGGAGGAATTATCCGATCTTACCTCTGCTGCCTTTCAGATGAAGGAGAGGATTGAGAGATCGGATCATTTATTAAAAGAGGGCCTTGAGGCTGCACAGAAGAATACGGAAGCCATCGACTTTGCAGCGGCAAGGTTAAACCTGCTGCAGAAACATTTCAATGATGTAAGAAAAACAATTCAGGAGATCTCGAGCTCCTTAAATGGTATAAATAACAAGATCCTTTCTATTGAAGATCTTTCTTCCCTAACCGACCTTCTTGCCCTGAATGCCGCTGTAGAGGCTGCCAGGGCAGGGGAGGCTGGTAAAGGATTCGCTGTGGTAGCAAAGGAGATCCGCTCCCTGGCGGACAGAAGCAGGCATGCCACAGAAGAGATAACACTCCAGCTTAGGAAACTGAATGGGCAGGTCAAGGAAACCATAAAGGATATTCAGTCCTACGATGACCTGCAGGGACAGGTCCGGGAGGAGCTTCAGATTACGGGAAAAACTCTCACTAGTTCTATTCATGGAATATCCACAGTAAAGGAGGAGTTTTCTAAAATCTCCCTGGGGATTTTTGAAGAATGTGAAAAGACAAGTAGAATTGCAGAAAGGATAAACGGGCAGGTATCCAAGGCAAAAATTATGGCAGACAGCTCTGGCTATATCCTTTCCTCCCTGGAATATCAGAAGGATCTGTCCCAGGATCTGGTCAATTATATTGCCTCGGAAGAGGAGGAGATCGAAAGCCTTAAATCTGCCTATATTATAGAAGATTTATACGAAGATGTGGTAAAAAGGGTTGTTTTTGCAGGGCACGATTCCGCTTATCCGCCCTGGACCTTCCTGCAAAAGGGTATACCCCAGGGAATAAGTATCGACAGCTTTAAAAGGCTTACCGCCTCTCTGGGTTATTCTCCGGAACTCCTTTCCGGCCAGTGGAGTTCTCTCTTCCCTGCCCTTTTAGAGGGAAAACTGGATTGCCTTCTTAATGCCGGTTGGCCCAACAGTTTTTTTGACAATCAACCCGTAATCCCCTCCCTTCCTTACGCAGCCTTTCAGGTTAGGATCTTTATGCATAAGGGACTCGTTAAAGAGAGGCTGCCTCTTAAACCATCCTTTTTTGCAGGGAAAAGAGTTGCCGCCCAACGGGGCAGCTATGTCAGGACCTATATTGAACCCTTTGGCGCGGAAGTTTTGGAGTATGACAACGATATTCAGGGCATGATCAGCCATATCTGGGGTAAAACTGCGGCGATTATTACAGAAGAGAGGGTTGGAAAATACCTTTCCAAAAGATTCTTCCGGGAGGATATAATTCCCGTAACCGAATCCCTCGGCCAGCTGGATGTGGTAATGCTCTTCCACAGAAACAGCGAGCAGCTCCGGAATACCTTCAACGGAGGATTAGAGAGAATTGCAGGCGGCGGTGCCCTGCCCTCCGGAAAACAAAACGCGCCAGTTGGTGCCTAAAAAATCGCTTCCACAGAGAACCTGCCTGTAAACATAAGTATTTTCTAATATAAGACACCACACAACAATCTTCGAAGAACTAAGAAAAGGAAACCCTTTGCCCCCCCCCGCCTTTAGTCTATAAATTCCTCCTCTCTGCAGCAACTTCCCTTGCCTTTCTTTCTAAAGTGTAATAAAATAGAAAGCATAGTGAAAGAGAAACAAAAGCTGATAAAAACATGAGCGAAACATTACCGGAAAGAGAACGTAAGATAATCGATCTAATAGCAGAAAAGGGGATGGTCTCGGTTTCCTTACTGAGCCGTCATCTTAAGGTTTCTGCTGTTACTGTCCGTACCGATCTGCGCTCCCTGGAAAAGAAGGGGTTTATTGTAAGAAGCAGGGGCGGTGTTGCCCCCAGTTTTCATCCCGGCATCCTGGAAAGGCAGAGGGAGAGGGTGGAGGAAAAGATTCGGATAGCCAGGGCTGCGGCGGATCTTATCCTGGACGGAGACACAGTCATGATAGAAGCCGGAACCACCACAGCCCTCATCGGCCGGTATCTCCTGGGGAAAAGAGATATCCATATTGTAACCAATTCCACCCTCCTCTTTTCCTATACCAGGGTAAATCCGGGGATTCAGCTTACCCTCACCGGCGGCGAGTTCCGCAGATCCACGGAATCGATGGTAGGTTCTCTAGCCCTTAAAACCCTGGAACAATTCAATGTGCGCCTTGCCTTTGTTGGAACCGATGGTTTTTCTTTGGAAAAGTGGATGACTACTCATCTCATCGAGGGGGCGGAGATCGTAAAGGCCATGGCAAAACAGGCGGATAAAACGATCCTTGTGGCGGATTCCTCAAAATACGGCAAGGCCGGCTTTGTGCGGGTACTGTCTCTCAAGTCTGTAGGGATGATCATCACCGACGAGGGGCTGCCGGGCGAGGTGGCATCCTCCTTGCGGGAAGAGATTGCGGAACTGAAACTTGTCTAACAGGAGTTTATAGATGGCAGAAATTGTAGTAATGCCCAGGCAGGGTAACAGCGTGGAATCCTGTGTAATTCTGGAATGGAAAAAGAGGGAAGGGGATACCGTATTCTCGGAGGAGATACTCTGCGAGGTGGAGACGGATAAGGCAGCCTTCGAAATCCCTGCAGGTTTCGGGGGAACCCTTCTTAAGATCCTCCATTCCGCCGGGGAGGATGTGCCGGTGCTTAAACCGATTGCCGTGATCGGCAAACCTGGAGAAAACCTGGAAACTCTGCTTAGAGAGCTTAAGGATCCGGGAGGGACACAGGAAAAAGGAAGAGAAATCGAAAAGGAACTGGCGCCGTCCTTACCTGAGGCCGGGAAGGATATTCCGCAGGTGGAAGAAGTTGCCGAGAACCGGATAGAGCCAGCGATCCCTGCCGGGGAACCGGAGGTAGCTGTAAAGGGTAAAGAGGGCGGTCCCTATGTCTCCCCCAGGGCAAGGAGAAAGGCCCGGGAGGAAAAGGTCCTTTTTGAGGGCATAAGGGGAAGCGGACCTGAGGGGAGAGTGCTGGAGCGGGATCTTGTGGAGGCCCTGGAAGGGGGATTTAGGATCCTGAAAAGCCCAGGGCAAACCGAAAGCTCCGACAGGACCGGCAGGGAGCCCTTGGCAGAAGGAGCCCCCTCTGACAGAGCCTTGTCCGGTGGGGGCGGATCTGTGAAACCGGAATCTTTTCCCGGCCCCTACGAGGACGAGGAGATGACCAAGATCCGAGGCATTATTGCAGAAAGGATGTTCCAATCCCTATCCACCACGGCCCAGTACACCCTAAATACCAGGGCGGATGCCGAGATCCTTGTCTCCCTTAACAAAAGACTTAAAGAGCGACGGGGCAGGGAAGAGGGGTTCAAGGATCTGCCGGATCTTTCTATAAATGATCTGATTCTTTTTGCAGTATCCAGGATTTTGCCGGATTTCCCGGATCTCAATTCCCACAGGAATGGAAAGACTTTAAGACGCTTTTCCCGGGTTCATCTGGGGGTTGCGGTGGATACCCCGAGGGGACTCATGGTTCCCGTGATCAGGAATGCGGATCTTCTTTCCCTTGGGGAGATAGCCCGGGAAAAGAACCGCCTCTCCTCTGCCTGCAGGCAGGGGAGGATCCTGCCCGAGGATCTTAAGGGAAGCACCTTTACCGTCTCCAGCCTAGGCTCCCTGGGAGTGGAAAGCTTTACCCCGGTACTGAACATCCCCGAGGTGGCGATCCTCGGAGTCTGTTCAATAACAGCTCAGCCTGTTATCGGCGAAACAGGAGAAGTGGAATTCCGGCGGTTCCTCGGCCTGTCCCTCACCCTGGATCATCAGGCTGTGGATGGCGCCCCTGCAGCCCGGTTTCTGAAGGCCCTGACTTCCGGAATCCGGGATATTGATATACTCTTAAGTACCAGGAAATAGGAGGAGAAAGAAGATGTACGATATAATTATACTGGGCGGAGGGCCCGGAGGATATGTGGCTGCCGAGAGGGCAGCTGCCAAAAACAAGTCTGTTTTGATTATAGAAAAGGATCAATTAGGAGGAGTCTGTCTTAACCGAGGCTGTATCCCCACAAAATCGCTTTTAAATTCCGCAAAACTTTATGTCCACGCTTTGGAGGGAACCCGGTTCGGCGTTACGGCGGAGAAGGTAACCTATGATCTTCCCACAGCCATGGCTTGGAAAAGGGAGGTGCTGGATAAGCTTCGAAAAGGTATAGCCTATACAATGAAAGCGATGGGAATTACCGTTGTAACCGGAACCGGGGAGATTCTGGATAAAAACACCGTACTGGTAAAGGAGACAGGGGAGAAATACGAGGGCAGGAATCTGATTATTGCCACAGGTTCCTCCCCGGCGGTTCTTCCTGTTCCGGGGGCAGACTCGGAGAAGGTGCTGGATAGCAGCGGTATCCTGGAACTGGAAACCCTCCCCCAGAGTCTTGTGATAATCGGCGGCGGAGTGATAGGTCTGGAATTCGCCTCCTATTTCCACTCCCTGGGGGTAAAGGTAGAGGTAATAGAGATGATGGAGGAGATAGTTCCCAACATGGACAGGGATCTTGCCCAGACCCTGCGCAGGGCCTTAAAGGGTATAAACTTCCACCTTAAAAGCAAGGTGAGCAGGATAGAGGGGGGCACGGTCTTCTTTACTCCCGTCGATAGCGAGGGCGCATCCGGAGCCAAACCCTCCCAGGAGGGGGCTGAACAATCCGTTACGGGAGATCTTGTCCTTATGGCTGTGGGGAGAAAGCCCAATCTGACCGGTTACGGACTTGAAAAACTCAACCTTGATACCAACCGCCAGGGAATCCGAGTTAATGAAAGGATGGAAACCTCTCTGCCGGGGGTTTATGCCGTGGGGGATGTAAATGGGCTTTCCCTGCTTGCCCATTCCGCGTCCAGGATGGGAGAAGTAGCTGTCTCTTCCCTCTGCGGGGAAAGGGAAACCTTCAATAGTAAGGCTATTCCCTGGGTGGTTTACACCCTGCCGGAGGCTGCCGGGGTGGGACTTACAGAGCAGGATGCCCTTAGCCAGAATATAAGGTATGTGAAATCTGTTCTCTCCATGAAACTGAGCGGAAGATTTGCCGCGGAGAATGGTTTTACAGCCCAGGGGATCTGCAAGGTCCTTGCCCAGGCGGAAACAGGAGAGATCCTGGGTGTCCATATGGCAGGAAGCTACAGCTCCGAGATAATCTACGGTGCGGCGGGGATGATTGAAAAGAGGATGAGAGTTAAGGATGTAAAGGAGATAGTCTTTCCCCATCCTACGGTGGCAGAAATTTTACGGGAAACAATTTTAAGCATAAAGCTGGAGAATAAAAATGCCTAAATCATTACTAGTTGATCCCCAGGAGGTAAGGAAGCCTGGGGTTCTTAAGATCAATGATATTCCTTTGAATCAGTACAAACCGGATTTTAAAAAGGAACTGGAAAAATACGGAAGGGAAAACCTTGTCCGGATTTACAGGGACATGCTAATTATCCGGGAATTTGAAACCATGCTGAATACCTTTAAACTCCAGGGGAGCTACAAGGGGGTGGAGTACAACCACCGGGGGCCTGCCCATCTATCAATAGGGCAAGAGGCATCGGCGGTAGGCCAATCCTTTAACCTTACCCGGGAAGATTTCATTTTTGGTTCTCACCGAAGCCACGGGGAGATCCTGGCAAAGTGCCTTTCCGCTGCGGAAAAGACCGAGGAAGGGCAGCTTGCAGAAATCATGAAGACCTACCTTGGGGGGGATACCCTTAAGGTGGCGGAGAAGGCCAGTTACAAAAGTACGCGGGATCTGGCGGTGAACTTTATTATCTACGGAACCCTGGCAGAGATCTTTGCCAAGGCTGCGGGATTCAACCGGGGCCTTGGAGGATCCATGCATGCCTTTTTCCATCCCTTCGGATCCATGCCGAACAATGCCATTGTGGGCGGATCGGCGGATATAGCGGTAGGTTCCGCCCTGTACAAAAGGATAAACAGTAAGCCGGGAATAGTGATCTCCAATATCGGGGACGGAGCCTCGGCCTGCGGTCCTGTTTGGGAGGCCCTGATGCTTGCCTCCATGGACCAGTACCGAACCCTGTGGGATAAGAAAACAGGAGGAGCTCCGCCTATACTCTTCAATTTCTTCAACAATTTCTATGGGATGGGCGGCCAAACCGCAGGTGAAACCATGGGCTTTAAGGTTCTTGCCAGAATTGGGGCAGGGGTGAATCCTGAAAATCTCCACGCAGAAAGGGTGGACGGCTACAATCCCCTGGCTGTGGCAGAGGCCATGGAGCGGAAAATCAAGATCCTCCAGGAAGGAAGGGGACCGGTTCTTCTCGATACTATCACCTACAGGTTTTCCGGTCATTCCCCCTCCGACGCCTCCAGTTACAGAACCAAGGAGGAGCTGGAACTCTGGCAGAAAAACGATTCCCTCCTCTGGTACAGGGATTATCTCCTGCAGAACAGGGTGATCTCCCAGAAGGAAGCGGAGGAGCTTACAGGCTCCGTGGAGGAAAGGATCCTCTCGGCAGTGAAACTTGCAGTTTCCCAGGAGATCAGCCCCAGGGTTGATCCTGTGTTTATAGAAAGGGTGATGTTCTCCAACCAGCCAAAGGAAAAACTGGATTCCCGGGAACCGGAGGTGCTTATACCCAGGGAGGAGAATCCCAGGGTAAAATCCCTGGCAGGGAAGAGCAGGTATGCCTTTGATGCCCAGGGGAATCCTGTTCCAAAGGCCAAACTCTTTACCCTCCGGGATGCCCTTTTCGAGGCCATGCTCCACAGGTTCTACACAGACCCGACCATGGCAGCCTATGGCGAGGAAAACCGGGATTGGGGAGGAGCCTTTGCAGTTTACAGGGGCCTAACCGAATCCTTGCCCTATCACCGTCTCTTTAATTCCCCCATCTCCGAGGGATCCATTGTAGGTTCAGGAGTGGGTTACGCCCTCTCCGGCGGCCGGGCAGTGGTGGAGCTTATGTACTGCGATTTTATGGGCCGATCCGGGGATGAGCTTTTCAACCAGATGGCCAAGTGGCAGGCCATGTCCGCGGGGGAACTTTCCCTGCCCCTGGTCTTAAGGGTTTCCGTGGGAAACAAATACGGAGCCCAGCACTCCCAGGACTGGAGCGCCTTTGTGGCCCATGTACCGGGGCTAAAGGCGATGTTCCCTGCAACTCCCTACGATGCCAAGGGAATGCTTAATCTTGCCCTTAAGGGCAGCGACCCGGTGGTATTCTTCGAAAGCCAGCTCCTCTACGATATGGGCGAGCAGTTTGTAAAGGAGGGAGTACCGGAAGGGTACTATGAAGTGCCCGAAGGGGAGCCAGTAATAAGGAGGCCGGGAAGGGATATAACCCTGTGTACCCTGGGGGCAACCCTTTACAAGGCTATGGAGGCAGCAAAGATCCTATCGGAACGCTACTCTTTAGAGGCGGAGGTAATGGATCTCCGATTCATCAATCCGCTTAATCTTGACCCGGTGGTGGAATCGGTTAAAAAGACAGGCAGG
>Ga0067045_1030084_pt1 | contig 16797 bp, 13 predicted proteins | sample TerdegcTABiofilm_FD_59184 | JGI IMG/M metagenome (GOLD analysis project Ga0067045, IMG submission 59184) | Combined Assembly of (Gp0054472, Gp0054536) Wastewater bioreactor microbial communities from Singapore -Terephthalate degrading...
TGATCCCGAGGGCGTCGCGGGCGAGGGTCAGGGTCCGCTCCTGCCGGTCCCACAGGGCGAACGCGAACATGCCCGTCAGGCGTCGCAGGGCCTCGGGGGCCTCCCACTGGCACAGGGCGGCCAGAAGGACTTCCGTGTCGCCGTGTCCGCGGAACTGGTGCCCGAACGTCTCCAACTCCCGGCGTAGGGCCGCATGGTTGTAGATCTCGCCGTTGTACACGAGGCAGAACCGGCCGCAGGGCGAGAGCATCGGCTGGTGCCCGTGCTCGGAAAGGTCGAGCACCGAGAGCCGGCGGTGCCCGAGGGCCACGCCGCACGCCGCGTCGGCCCAGGTCCCGGCGGCATCGGGCCCCCGGTGGACCAGCGTCTGCGCCATCCGCCCTGCGACGGCGAGAAGCTCCGCTTCGCCTGAAGACACGGGATCGAGCAGTCCGGTGATGCCGCACATGACAGGTACTGAGAGACAAGGGACGGAACGGTCCTATTCTACCGTGTCGTGGTGGGGTGTTACAGGCGGTGCGCGCAAGGTCGCGTGGGTCCCCGAAGCATCACGGGGCTCCCGGCCACCCATGGCCGCGGCCCGAACCGTGAGGTAGACTACAACGATGGCCGACGAGGCACGTTTTGAATTCGGCAAGAACTGGCAGCGGTTCCTCCGGGTCGTCGATGAGGGACGCATCGAGGCTGCCGCCGGCTCGCTCCGGAAGATGCTCGATGTTGAACGGCTCGACGGGAAGTCGTTCCTGGACGCCGGGTGCGGCAGCGGGTTGTTCAGCCTTGCCGCGCGGAGGCTGGGGGCGTCGGTCCGATCGTTCGACTTCGACGAGCAGTCCGTGGCCTGCGCCGCGGAACTGAAACGGCGGCACTGCCCGGAGGACTCGGGCTGGATCGTCGAGAAGGGTTCCGTGCTGGACGGGGCGTACCTCGCGTCGCTCGGCCGTTTCGACGTGGTCTACTCGTGGGGTGTGCTCCACCATACGGGCGCCCTGTGGGACGCCATGGGGCGCGTCTGCGAGTTGGTGGGCGACGGCGGGCGACTGTGCGTCTCGATCTACAACGATCAGGACTACGTCTCGCGCGCGTGGTCGCTGGTGAAGCGGACCTACCAGCGCCTTCCGAGGTGGCTCCGGCCTTGCCTGGTGCTGGCCGTCGCCGGCTGGCAATTCACGTCGCGGGTGGTCACGACGCTGGCGGCGATGTTACTCCGCGTGATGTCGCTACGGAACCCGCTGGTGCCGGTCGCCAACTGGTGCCGGGAGGCACGGGCGAGAAGGTGCCGGGGGATGCACGGGTGGCACGACCTCGTGGATTGGGTCGGCGGCTACCCTTTCGAGGTGGCGAGGCCCGAGGCTGTTTTCGATTTCTGCCGTGGCCGAGGCTTCACCCTGGTCTACCTGACTACCCAGGGAGCGGGCCACGGGTGCAATGAGTTCGTGTTCACGAAGTGCGGAGCGTCCGGGCGATGAAGAAAGTCGCGTCCGAGGAGATGGAGAGGAACCGCCCCATGCGAGTCGTCGTCACCGGAGCGGCCGGTTTTATCGGCTCCCACGTCGCCGAGATCCTGGCCGCGGGAAATCACGAGGTCCTGGCGATCGACGATCTTTCAGGCGGGTTCGAGGAGAACGTGCCCGCCGGGTGCCGTTTCGAGCATCGCGGCGTCGAGGCGCCCTTGGATTCGCTCTTCGAGTCGTTTCGTCCGGAGGCTGTGTATCATCTGGCGGCCTACGCGGCCGAGGGACTCTCGCACCACATCCCGGTTTTCAACTACCGGAACAACGTCCTGGCGACGGCCAACGTCCTGGCGGCGGCTTTCCGTTGCGGGACGAGGCATTTCACGTTCACGTCGTCGATCGCGGCCTACGGCCCCTCCGAGGAAAGCGAGCCTTTCTCGGAGGACTCGGCTTGCCGTCCCTGCGATCCGTATGGAATCGCGAAGTTGGCGTGCGAGCAACAGATCCTCAGCACGCACCGCTACTACGGCCGGCCGGACTACACGATCTTCCGGCCGCACAACGTCTTCGGCCCACGGCAGAACGTCTCCGACCCGTACCGGAACGTGGTCGCGATCTTCATGCGATGCGCCCGGGAAGGGAAGCCGATGCCTATCTTCGGCGACGGCACGCAGACGCGGAGTTTCTCCTATATCGACGCGGTCGCCCGCAGCATTGCCGCGGCCCCCACGACCGCCGGCGCCAGGAACCGGATCATCAATGTGGGCGGGGATGAGCCGATGTCGGTTCGCGATCTTGCGAGGACCGTGGCCGACGTGATGGGCGTGCCGTTTGAAGTCGATTGGCTGCCGGCGCGCAAGGAGGTGGCCCACGCCCATTGCCGGCACGACTTGTCGAGGTCTCTCTTCCCGGAGGCTTACGCGGGCCACGTGGGGATTGCGGAGGGGCTCCAGCGGATGGCCGACTACGTCCGCAGCCGCCCGATCCCGCCGCCCACGGAGTGCCCGGCACCCATTGAAATCCCCGACGGACTCCCGCCCTCCTGGGCGGAGCGTCTTCGGTAGAAGGCGGACTGTCTTGCCATGAAGATCCTTTTCCTCACGTCCGGCGACCGTGCCCCGGCGACGCGGTTTCGCGTGCTCCAATTCCTCCCGCATCTTCGCGCCGCAGGCCACCGGTGCGTCGTGGCCCACAGCCTGCCGCAGAAATACGACTACTGGCCGGCGTTGGGCTGGCGTCCGAGCCAGTGGTTCAAGCGGGGCGTGCGGATGTGGCACCTGGTCCGTGCATGGGCCGGACGCTACGATGTGATCGTCCTAGAACGCGAGCTGTTCCACGACGCCACCTGGAGCATGGAGGCGAGGTTCCGCCGCGTGGCCCGCGCGATGGTCCTTGATGTGGACGACGCGGTCTTCCTCGAACACCCCGGCAAGCTGGAGCACATCGTACCGATGTGCGACGCCGTGATCGCCGGCAATCGCTTCCTGAAGGAGTGGGCCGATCCGCTTCATCCCGAGGTGGTCGTGATCCCCACATGCGTCGACCTCGAATCCTACACCCCCAGGCCCCCGGAGCGATCGGCCGGGCGGCCTCCGGTCGTCGGCTGGATGGGGACGACCGGCAACCTCAATTATCTCCGCGTCATGGCCCCGGCGCTGCGAAGCCTGGCGGCCCGATGCGACTTCGAACTCCGCCTCGTCGCGCCGGAAGACACGCCGCTGGCGACCCTCGATCTCAAGGGGGTCCGGACGACCTTTCTCCGCTGGGACGGAAAACGCGAAATCGAACACCTCCACGGCTTCGACGTGGGCATCATGCCGCTCCGCATGGATCAGCCGTGGGACATCTACAAGTGCGGCCTCAAGTTGATCCAGTACATGGCCGTTGGCACCCCCGGCGTGGCCTCGCCGGTCGGAGTGAACCGCGAGATCATCGACCACGGGAAGAACGGCTACCTGGCCGCGACGCCCGAGCAGTGGGAAGAGCATCTTGGCACGCTCGTGCAAGACCCCGAACTCCGCGCTCGCATGGGAGCAGCGGCGCGACGCCGCGTTGAGGAGGCGTATTCCGTCCGGGTGTGCCTGCCCCGGTGGATTGAGACGGTCGAGCGGGCCGCGCAGAAGGAGAAAGCCACGGGACGGGCCGAGTCCACAGCCTGATTCGCGGGCAAGCTGGGCAAGTCCTTTCGACTCTACACGGCCCGCGCGGTGACCGTGAGACGTCCTCCCTGCCGCAGCCACGCCGCCAGGATCGCCGGCGGGGCCATCGCCAGGGTGCCCCAGAGCCCCGGGTCGTTGGTGAAGCGAAGCACGGCGGGCCCGAGCCTGCTTGCCGGGAATCGCTCGCGGAGCCACAGCCCCACGCTTCCCGCCACGTTCAGGAGGTTCCGTTGATGCACCGCGCGAATCTCCCCAAACCCGTTGCTGCGGAGTAGCCGCCGCAGTTCGCGCACGTGGAACTGGTGGAGGTGCGTCGGAAGCTGAAGCGAGTACCAGTAGCGGCCGAAGACTCTCGGTTCCCAGCAGGCGTAATTGGGAACGCTGAAGACCAGCCACGCGGAGTCTTTGAGGATCCGGCGGATCTCGCCCAGCGCGGCGGCCGGGTCGTGGAGGTGTTCGAGGAGCATCCAGGCGAAGACCGCGTCGAAGGAGCCGGCGGGAAACTGCCCGGCCTCGAACCGTCCCGCATGGACTTGAAGGCCGCGAGCCTGCGCTCGACGTGCTGGGTCGGCGGCCAGCTCCACGCCGACCGGCTCCCACCCGCGTCGCTGCAACCGCTCCAGGAATTGACCGTCGGCGCAGCCCAGTTCCAGCGCCCGCTTCGGGGAGCACGCGACCTCCGGTATGATCTCGGCATAGCTTTCCGAGAGCCAGTAGTACAGCCGCCGCAGGCCGGGAACCGACCGCACCGGCCGCGACAAGTACCAGGGCCCCTTGACCGGATGCCTCGTCTCGGCGCGTGCCTCGCTCGGTTCTTCGGCGAGGTTCGGGGGGTGATGCGGGACGTAGTCCTTCGGGTAGAAGCGGTGAATGCAATCCGGCGTTGGACGCGGATTGACGAAATGGTGTCGACAATCGGCACAACGCACCAACTGAAACTCGCCCGGAAGCCCGTACAGAAGGTCTTTGGCCGCCAGGCGCACCGACCACCGTTCCGAGCCGCAGAGGGGACACGGCACTTGTTCCCAGGTGATGTCCGAGAGCGACTCCATGGTGCGCGCCGTTCAAACCGAGCTCCGCCGGGTGTCGGCCCGGATGGCACTACATCATAAGTCCAAACAACGCAATCGACCAGGGCCTGTCCTTCCCCGGGACGACCCGTCGTGGTGCTCCCAGGGCACGCTACGAAGACCTGCGGCTCTCATGTCTCGTCCGGCTGGAGCCACTTGTCCAGGTCGGGCGGTTGGAAGGTCGCCAGGTGGTCGAGGAGCGTCTCGGGGTCCGAGTCAACCAGGACCATGGCGCGGTGCTCGGGCCGCAGGAAGCGCTCGGCCAAGGCGTGGTCGAAGAAGGTCAACAGCGGGTCGAAATAGCCGGCGACGTTCAACAGGCCGCTCGGCTTGCGGTGCAGCCCGAGTTGGGCCCACGTGAGCACTTCGCACAGCTCTTCCAAGGTCCCGAAGCCGCCGGGCAGGGCGACGAAGGCGTCGGCCAACTCGGCCATGAGGGCCTTGCGCTCGTGCATCGACCGCACGACCCGCAAGTCCGAAAGCCCGCGATGGGCCAGTTCCTTGGCCACCAAAGCCTCGGGGATCACACCGATGATCTCAAGCCCGAGTTCCAGGCCCGCATCGGCCATCACCTTCATCAGCCCGATCCCGCCGCCGCCGAACACCAATCCCAGCCCTCGCCGCGCCAGCGAGCAGACCAACTCCTCCGCCGCCGCCCGATACTCCGGCCGCGACCCATGACTGGAACCGCAGAACACGCAAACACGCTTCATCGTCATGAGGAAAATCCCTGGAGTGCGGCGACCGGTCGCCGCTTTCTTTTCCGATCCGCCGATTCTCCCATAGTCTACAAGAAAAGCGGCGACAGGTCGCCGCACTCCAAACGCGCTCGGCGCGGGTCTCCTGACCCCGCCGACCGAGTTGACCGAAGGTCTGCTCAATTCCCAGGAGACCTGCGGTCGCATCCTGTGCGGGGTCGGGCGACCCGCGCACAGCGCGGCGCGGGTCGCCGATTCCGAACGCCCTCACCCCCTGCCCCTCTCCCGCTGAGCGGGCGAGGGGAGTCTCTGTCGCCTACTTCCGTTTCTTCTTGTCGGTCTTCAGTTGCTCTTGCCACTTGTGGACCAGGCCGAGGGCGTCGAGCGGGGTGAGTTGGTTGGGGTCGAGCTGGCGGATGTCGTCGAGCAGGGGGTGGTCGGCGGGGCCGAAGAGGGTGAGCTGGAGTTGGCCGCGACGCTGCGGGGGCGCGGGCCGGGCGATCTTGGCACGGCCTTCGGCGTCGAGGTGCTCTTCTTCGAGCTGCACGAGGATGTCTTTGGATCGCTCGATCACCTCCCGCGGCACGCCGGCCAGCCGGGCCACATGGATCCCGTAGCTCTTGTCGGCCGCACCCTCGACGATCTTGTGGAGAAAAACCACCTCGTCCTGCCACTCGCGGACCGAGACGTTGAGGTTCTTCACGCCCGGGAGCGATTGGGCCAGGTCGGTCAGCTCGTGGTAGTGCGTGGCGAAGAGCGTGCGGCAGCCGATGCGGTCGTGCAGGTGCTCGGCCACCGACCACGCCAGCGAGATGCCGTCGTAGGTGCTCGTGCCTCGCCCGATCTCGTCGAGGATGACCAGGCTCCGGGCGGTGGCCGTGTTAAGGATGCGGGCCGTTTCGGTCATCTCGACCATGAAGGTGCTCTGGCCGCGGGTCAGCTCGTCGCTGGCGCCCACGCGGGCGAAGATGCGGTCGGCCACGCCGATCGTGGCCTCGCGGGCCGGCACGAAGCTGCCGATCTGCGCCATGAGCGTCAGGAGGGCCACCTGGCGGATGTACGTGCTCTTGCCCGCCATGTTCGGGCCCGTGATGAGGAGAATCACCCCCGCCGGGCCGCCGAGACGCGCGTCGTTGGGCACGAAGGTGCCGTGCGGCTCGATCACGTCGAGCACCGGGTGACGCCCGTCGAGAATCTCCAGGACCGGCTCCGACACGACCTTCGGCCGGCAGTAGTTCCGGGCCCGGGCCAACTCGGCCAGGGAGGCGAGGGCATCGACTTCGGCCAGGGCCGCGGCCGTGAGCCGCACCTGGCGCCGGGCCACGGCCACCGTGTCGCGGAGCCTGGCGAAAAGCTCGTACTCCAGTTCCTTCGACTTCTCCTCGGCCGTCAGGACCTTTTCTTCGTACTCCTTCAGTTCCGGCGTGATGTAGCGTTCGGCATTCTTGACGGTCTGCTTGCGGATGTACTCCTCGGGCACCTTGCCCTGGTGCGTGTTGGTCACTTCCAGGTAGTAGCCGAAGACCTTGTTGAAGCCGACCTTGAGGTTCGGGATTCCGGTCCGCTCGGTCTCTTTGGCCTGATAGGCGGCGATCCACTGCTTGCCGCCTCGCATCAGATCGCGCAGGGCGTCGAGTTCCGGGCTGAAACCCTCGCGGATGAACCCGCCGTCGCGGCTCGATAGCGGGCAGTCGTCGGCCAGGGCCGCGTCGAGCTGGGCCCGGAGGTCGCCGCACAGATCGATCCGCGATTCCAATTCGGCCAACAACGAGGCGGAACGCGCGGCGAGCTTCGCCTTGATCCCAGGAAGGACGCAGAGCGTGCGGCCCAGGAAGCTCAGGTCGCGGGGACTGGCCCGGCCGGTCGTGATCCGCGCCAGCAGCCGTTCCAGGTCGTAGACGCGGCGGAGTGATTCCCGCAGGTCGGACGCAAGCCGGGCATCGGCCACGAGTTCGGCCACGGCGTCCAGACGCGCGTCGATGGCGGCCACGTCGGTGAGCGGATTGGCCACCCACTCGGCCAGCAGACGCGAGCCCATGGCCGTGATGGTCTGATCCAGGACCGCCAACAAAGAGCCCTCGCGGCGTCCTTCGCGGATGGTGCGGGTGATCTCCAGGCTGCGGCGACTGGCCTGGTCGATCTCCAGGGCATTGGTGACGCGGTAGGGGACGAGGCGGTCGATGTGGGCCGGCGAGGTCCTTTGGGTCTCGTTGAGGTAATCGAGGATCGCGCCGGCCGCGCGGATCGCCTGGCCGTCCTCGCTGCTCTCGGTGAATCCAAACCCCTCCAGGCCCGCGGTGCCGAAATGCTTGGAGAGGCCCTCGCGCGACGTCGCGGCGGCAAAGGCCCAGGCCGGCCGGCGCGTGACCATCATCGACGCGGCGGTCTGCGTGGGAAGCGGCTCCGACTCCTCGGCCACGAGGCATTCGGCCGGGGCGATCCGGGCAAGCTGATCGGCCAACTGCCGCCGCGGGAAGGCCGCGGCCACGAACCGCCCGGTCGAAAGCTCCACCCACGCCAGCCCCGCCGGATCGCCCGGCGTGACCGCCGCCAGGTAGTTGCTCTCGCGCGGGTCCAACAGCGAATCGTCGATCAGCGTGCCGGGCGTGACCACTCGGGTCAGCTCGCGCCGTACCAGTCCGACCGCCTTCTTCGGGTCCTCCACCTGCTCGCACACCGCCACGCGCATCCCCAGGGCGATCAGCTTGCCCAGGTAGCTCTCCAACTGATGGTGCGGAAAACCGGCCATGGGCACGGCGTTTTCGCCCTTCTCCCTGCTGGTCAGCGCGAGATTCACAAGCCGCGCGGCGGTCTTCGCGTCGTCATAAAACATCTCATAGAAATCGCCCATGCGAAACAGCAGCAAGGCGTCGGGGCACGCCTGCTTGGCTTCCTGGTACTGCTTCATCATGGGGGTGACGGGCGTGGACATGGAATAATGATGAAGGATGAGTGATGAAGGAGAGACTACCTCCCCTCTCCCGTCCAACGGGAGAGGGGAAGCACGGTGGCAATCCGCCGCGCTGTGCGCGGGTCTCCTGACCCCGCACCTGCTGCGACCGGAGGTCTCCGGATTGGGTGGCATGCTCTCACGCCGCGAAGCGGCGGGTGAGCATGGGAATCGCCATGGTGCTTCCATGCCGACCCTCGGCTGCGCCGAGTGACGGCATGCCACCCGCCGCCGAGCGGCCCCGTTCGCAGTTCGCTATTCAGTACTCAGTATTCGCCATTCATTTGTTGAACACGCTCCTAGCGCGTTCTCCCCTCTCCCTTCTCCCGTCTCCCCTCGGTTCCCTTCCCCGCGCCATAGGCCTCGGCTGCCTGCTGGAGTTCGGCGAGTTCCGCCGCCGTCTTGTGGATCCAGACGCGGTAGTCGAGCCGGATCGGCGTGCCCGGCGGGAAGGTCTTGCCTTTCACGCCGGGGTAGCCGCAGCAGAGGATGCCGTAGTGGCGGGTGAGCCAGGTGGGCGGGAAATCGGGGTGCTTTGAATCGACGAAGATGGCAGCGCCGCTCGGGACCGGGGCGTCCGGGAATCTTGCGGTCAGATCGACCCAGGCCAATGGGGTGTCGGGCAAGTCGTCCTTGGCCCGGCCCTTGGGCACGGTGATGACCGTATCCTTGCGCGGGGCGTAGCGGAGGTTCAGGCCGCCGTAGCTCTTGCCCTCCGCGCCGCGTAGCGTGATCGGCTTGTCGACCGGGATGAAAGCGAACTCGAGATCCATCGACCGTTCGCCGCCGGACGCCTTGTAGACCCGCAGCCAAACGCGCTCGATCATCACCTTCTTATCGCCGACGAACCAGCCGTTTTCAACAGCCAGGACCGCGGCCACCGGGCCCGCCTCGCGCGCAAGCCAGCGGACGAACCGCTGTTGGATGTTGTTGTAGACCCAGAGGTCATACTCCTTGCCCTCGATCGCGACGTGCGGCCAGGCCCAGAAGATGCCGTGATGGTGGTAGTGGTCCTTGGGGAAATCGCCGGTGAGCACTTCGCCGCTCAGGCCATAGAGCGGATGGACGTAACAGGCCCGGCTGCGGCGGGCATCCTTGGCGGGCACCTGTTCATTGGTGACGACACCGAAGTTGTAGACCAGCACGGGGTTGCCCGCGTCGTCCAGCGCGAGCGACTTGTCGTCGATCTCGCGGAAACGGAAGCCGGCCGACTTCTCGGCGGGGTCGGAGACCCGCGCCGAGCGCGGCGCGGTCTCCATGCGGAACCGCCGCGGGCCCGAGACGCCTTCGCGTGGCGGAATGCTGGCCGCCAGACGGCCCGGCCCAGTGGCCACGGTGCCGTCGTCCGCCATGGCGGGAACCCGCTGCGCGGGGAGGGGCACGTCCGAATGGTCTATTTCCACCAGTTGCAGCGCCGCTTCTTTCTCCCCGGACCAACCCGATGGAAGCGGGACCGCCACGTGCAACGTGGCCTTGGTAGCCGGAAGGACGAGGACTTCCGTCGGCGTCGCCCCGAGAACCGCCGCGGGCGAAACCCCGAGCAACATCGCACAGGAGACGATCCAGGGCTTCATGGTTTGTTCCTCACGTCGGAGCGAGAGAAGGACACGGAGTCGCACGGTTGTGGCGTGGCCTTCGATAGCGTACACGCTGACACCGCGCCGGACAAGTCCGGCCGCTACGCGGCGGGGGCCAGAGTCAACGCAGAATGCCGGAACGGGGAGACTGCCCTCTGCCTACTGCCCTCTGCCCTCTGCCCTCTGCCTACTGCCTACTCCGTACTATCCCCCGAACGTCCCCACCTCGACTGCGGCGCCGGCGCGGGCAGCGGAGAGGTACGCGCCGTAGATCGTCGCAATGGCGTCGGCGGCCAGGAGGAGGTCGCTCTCCAGGGGCTCGCCGTAGGCGATCGTCCGGTAGAAGGCTTCCATCTCCTGGTGATAGCCGGTGAACCAGTCTTCCTCGGGCGAGGTGAAGGCCCAGCCCTGCTTCGTGCCGGTCTTTTCGACGACGTAGATGTCGCGGAAGTACTCTTCCTTCGGGTTGTAGGTCTGCATCGCCGTGTTGGGGTTGATATTGCAGACCGTGCGGTGGTTGTTGGCGCAGACCTCCAGCCAGTTGTGGATCCCGCCCAGCACGATGTCGGAGGCGAAGACCGTGGCGATCGTGCCGTCGTCGAACTCGACGTGGATCATCGAAAAATCGTCGATGTCGTAGTAGTCCGTGCGGAGATGCCCGGCATCGCGGAAGGCAGGCAGCCGGGTGATGGCGTGGGTGCGGGCGGAGACGCTTTTCGGACGGATCGGCACGCCCGCGTTGGCCCGACCTTCGACCCGCTTCAGGTAGAGCGCCGCGGTGAGCGGGTGGCAGGCCTTGCCGATCAACACGCCGCCGCCGCAGCGGGCCGCGTAGGCATAGTCGACCGAGTGCGAGCCGCTGTGGGCCTCTTCGCCGTGGATCCAGAGAATCTGCCCGCCCGTCTTCTCCAGGATCTCACGCTCCTTCTGGACCGCCGGGGCGTAGACCCAGTTTTCGGCGTAGAGCAGTCGTCCGCGGCTGGCACGCTCGGCTTCGAGGAGCCGGCCGACGCTCTCCAGCGCCGTGCGGAACGCGACCTCCTTGTCGGCGCGGTCCCAGTGGAAGTCCGGCGAGCCGTCGCCGAAGTAGCCGGTAAGCGGCTTCTCGCAGACGACGAACTTGTCGCGTTTCAGGCCGGCCACGGCGGTCGGCTCGTGGGCCATCGGCGGGACGCAGACGTGGATGGCATCGACCTCGTCGAGCAGGGCCTCCAGGCTCTCGAACGCGCGGATCCCTCGCTTTTCAGCGTAGGCGGCGCCCTGCGCCGCGTCCTTCGAGTAGACGCCGACCACCTCGACGTCCGTCCCATGGACCTGCCGGAGGGCCTCGAAGTGGAACGTGGCGGAAAAGCCGGAGCCGACGATTCCGGTGCGAATGGTCTTCTTCGTATTTCGCATTCAATCCCTTTCTCGCGATTCTCTTTCGTAGGGTGGGACAAGCGCAGCGCAGTCCCACCAGAACAACTTAGATGCCGGTGGGACTGCGCTGCGCTTGTCCCACCCTACGGCCGTCGCGCGACCGGCCTGGTTAGCCCAGCCAGCCGAGATACTCCATGAAGTCATAGAACCACGGTTGCGTCCAAGGGTTCCACGTCGGATAGCTCGCCGAAAGGGCCGAGACGGCGAGGAACACAACGGCCAAGCACCGCGACCATTTCCACCGGGCGACCACGTCGGCTGCGGGGAGCATGACCACGAGCCACATCGGGATGAGCCAGAACATCCACCGCAGGCCGCTCGTCATGCCGCCGTAGTTGCGGTCCCCCTGCCCGACGACGCCGATGTAGAAAACCAGGCACGCAAGCGAAACGACCGCGATGAATACCGCCAGATGGCGGAGCCTCGGATCGCCGGGCCGGAAGAGCCACATTCCAAGCCCCGTCAGGCTCAACAGCCAGATCGGCGTGAGCGAAAAGATCCCGTGGTGCCCCACCAGCACGTGCAGGGCGTACACGGCCCGCGACGGCTCGCCCAGGTCGATCCCCTGCCGATTCTCCCAGTAGCTCCGGTACTGCTTCCCGTTGCGCTCGTAGGAGTATTGATACCAGTTGTCGGCCGGGTTGGTCTCGCTGCGGTGGGCGTAGGGCGGCCGGAGGCTTGCGTGGGCAATCCAGTTCGTGGCGAAGAACCCGGCTGCCACGACCAGCACGGCGGGCGCGAACGCGACCAGAGTTCCCCGCGCGTCCTTCCACAGCAGCGCGAGGCCCAGCGGGGCGAGGAAGGCCAGGACGGGCAGCTCGTCGGCCACGGCAAAGGCCGCAAACAGCCCTGCCAGGAGGAAGTATCGCAGACGCCGCTCGCCGTCGAACCAGATCCGCACGGCGGCCCAAAGCGCGATCGCGACGCTCACCGCGGCCGGCAAGTGGTTGTTGACGACCACGGCGAACGTCGTCAGGAACGTGCCGAACACCGCGGAGGCGAGCACAAACAGCCGGCTCCACGCGTTCTGGGTGAATCGCTCGGCCAGCAGGCCGACGAGCCAGAAGTACAGGACCATCGGCAGGACGTTGACGAGGATCAGGATCGCGCGGCCAATCTCGTAGGGGTGCGTGCCGAGCGTCGCGCCGGTGAGCCGGTGAATCACCCAGTAGGGAACGGCCAACAGCGTGGGAAACAGCGGCGGCTTGCTGGAGTACAGGTGGCCGTCGTGCTTGACCATGTCGATGGTGTCCCACTGCGGCTGCTGGATCACCTTGTCGATCGCATAGGGCGCCCCCGGCACACGCATTTCCTCTTCCACGAGGGCGCGGACCGTGCACCAGCGGCTGCGGTCGTTGGCGCTGAGGAACGGCCGCCGAATCCTCGCCTGACGTTCCCACTGGGCCTGCTTTGCCGCAAGCTGCGATTCGACCTCCGCGGCGGGAAGCCCCTGCGACTGAAGCTGCTTGCGGGCCTCGGCGAGATCGCCGCGAGTCTTCGCCAACCGGGTCTTCTCCAGGCCGCGGATGTCGACCGAATCCACGGCGAGGATCCGTCCCGCCATCACCCCGACCCCGACGGCGATCAGGATCCACGCAATGCTGCGGTGAAGTTCCGACGGGGAAGGTTCCGAGGGACTGCTCATGGGCGTCGGGAGTCGGCTGGGAGCGCCCGATCGGCGGACGAGACCGACACGTCCGCCCCGGTGCGCTCGGAAATGGAGTACTTACGAAACGCACGATCATGATACGCGACGAACAACTCCCCGAGCACCCCCAGGGAAAGCGCTTGGCCGCCGAACAACAGGAGTCCCAAGCTACCGATCAAGGCGGGGAGTTGGTCCAGTCGCCGCGAATCCCAGTCCGGCGATCCGTGGGCGAGGAGCCAGAACGCGATCAGCCCTATCAGCCCGGCCCCGCCCAGCAACAGGGAAGCCATCCCCACAGTCCCCAAAAAATGTTGGGGCCGCTGTCCGAAGCCGGTGAGGAACCGCACGGTGAGCAGGTCGAGAAAGCCCTTGAGGAACCGCGTTCCACCGTACTTCGACCGCCCAAACTTCCTGGCCCGGTGCTCGATCACCAACTCGCCGACGCGGAATCCCCGCGCGGCCGCCAGCACCGGCACGAAGCGGTGCAGCTCCCCGTAGAGCCGTACCTCGTCGAACACCTCGCGGCGGTAGCACTTCATTCCGCAGTTGTGATCGTGCAGCGCGACGCCCGTGACCGCGCGGACCATCCGGTTGAACACGTGGGAAGGGAAGACCTTGGTCCACGGGTCGTGCCGCACCTTCTTCCACCCGCTCACCACGTCCAGGCCGCGGTCGATCTCGGCCAGGAAGCGGGGGATCTCGTGCGGGTCGTCCTGAAGGTCGGCGTCGAGGGTCACAAACCGCTCGCCCCGGGCCTCGTCGAAGCCTGCCGTCAGCGCGGCTGCCTTGCCGAAATTGCGACGGAATCGCAGCCCCCGGACCCGGGGATCCTTGGCCGCAATCCGCCCGATCGCATTCCAGGAGCCATCGGCCGACCCGTCGTCCACGAAGATCATCTCAACGTCAAGCCGGTGGTCGCCGACAACCTGGGCGATCTCCTCGTGGAGAGGCTCCAAGCTGTCCTTCTCGTTGAATACCGGAATAATAATCGAGAGCATGAGCAGGATGGGGCTGGCCGGCCTTCGGGTCGGGAGGTTCAGGGTGCCGGCGGCTCTACGGGGGGAGGCTTCCGTCGGGAGATACCAGCAATATACAGAATACCCGAAATCCCTAGCTCCGACACCACCGAGACCAAGCGGAGCAAAAGGGCCGCAGCCCAGGCGACCAGCTCTGGCTGCTGAGTTACCCCCCGAAGATACGGGATGATGATCTTCACCAACGCAGCTTCACGGACACCCACTCCAGCGGGGATGAAAATCGCAACAAACCCCGCTGCGGTGGCAAGCGCAACGGCAGCAGTGAATCGGGGCAGCTCGGCTCCCAGGGCAACCTCCGAAAATCCCAACGCTCGCAGGGTCGCCCAATACCCCGCACCCATGAGTACCCATCCGACGGCCATAAGAAACCAACCCAACAGAATGGTTCCGTGGCTCAGGCGGTGCAGCTTCTCGACGATCTCAGGGTTGGTTCTTCCCACTCCGGCCAGCCGTGCCAACCTGGGAAAGACCGCGGGCAGGGTCGGCAGGCCCGTGGCGATCATCAGGGCAAGGGCGGCCCAGAACACGGTATCGGTGCGGCTTGCCGTGGCCACCAGATAACCCGCTGCCAGGAAGCTTCCCACGGCAAACCAAGTGAGCGTTTCCAGGAAAACGCTCGCGGCCGCCACCCCAAAGTCAACGCGATGGCCTCCAATCAGGCCGGCCCGGATCACGACCACCATCGCCTTGCCCGGGACATACTTGCCCAGGTGCCCGATGTAGTAGGCCCGCATCGCTTCCCAGAAATAGGGGTGCTGCCCGAGCGCGCGGAGCGACGCGAACCAGAAGAGGGCCGGCGGCAGGAGGGCCAGGAGATAGAGCCCGCCCGCTGCGACGATCCACCCGGCGTGAAACTGCCAAGGATGCTGACCGAGTTGGCTCCACGCCTCCACGATGGTCCGGCCCACAAACCAGACCACCACCACAAGGATCAGCAGACTGACGGCCGCAGGAAGCCAGCGTCTCCAGGCAGGGCGAGCGTCGGGCACGCGGACCTCACGAGGGTTGGACTACGGTGGGGGTTCGGGAAGCTGCGATTCTCGCCCGCGGCGTCGGGCAACGCAAGCCTGCCTGACTCCCTTTACCCGCTGCCCTCCCCCCCGGTAAGATAGAGCGGCTGGATAAAAACTAGGAGCCGTGCCAACTCCGGGGGGAATGTCCATGGGTACCGTTTTGCTCGGGGTGACGTGGGGGCTCGTGGGGCTTGATGTGGGGTGGAGGGCGTTACCAGCGGGCGGTGTTGAGTACATCATTCAGATCGCTCCCTACGAGCTTGAGGTGTTCAAGCAAGACAAGAGCATCGAGGGCGATATCCCCTCGCAACTGCGGGACATTCGCAGCTATCGGATCGTGGTGGGCACCGACGTCTTGCCCCGCGAAGATCCACCCAAGACAACTTCTGCGGCCGTGGCCCCGCCTGCCACACCCCTGTGGCCTGGAACGACCACGAACGCCTCGGGGGAACGCACGAGGTCGGCGCGAGGCTTCTTCTCTCCGGTCGCGTCGCTGTGGGATCGGTATCCCTTTGCCCAAAGCGACTCCGACCCCACGAAGCGGATCGGCCAGCCGGAGCCCTCCGAAACGAAGAAGACCGCGAACATCCCATCCGACCGCAAGTCCGAGCAGAAGCCGGCGCCGAGCGTCCAGACAAACTCCAAGGAACCCACGAAGCCTTCGAGTTCGTGGATCACCATAGGGATCGTCTTGTGCGGCTCGCTCGGCGGGAATCTCTACCTGGTCTGGATCACTTGGGAGACCCGGGCGCGGTACCATGCCCTGGTGAGGCGTCGCAAAAAGGCGGAACGTCATTCCAGGGACAGAGTATTCGACCCGGACGCAGATTCCGGAGGGGAGGACGAGTAGCTACCGGGCGGCGTCTCCATACCGGACGGAGAGGCGCTCGACGGGCGATTGCCTCCGGCCAAGATGCGATTGGTCCTGGCGCGGATCGTGATTCACCTCACCCGCAGCCCGTGGCGTGACGCGGTCGTCGACGAGGAGGCTCACAGACGCTCCACGAGGTTTCCGTCCATGTCAGGCGCCGGCATGCTTCCGTTGATCTTGCTTCCCGGGATGGGGGCTGATGCTCGGATGTTCCGGCCCCAATTGGCCGCATTGCCCAGCGCCGTCGTTCCGGGCTGGGTCCTCCCTGAACCGGAAGAACCGCTTCCGGTCTACGCCGCCAGAATGGCCCGGACGATCGAGTTGCCCGGGCCGTGCTTCGTGGGAGGCGCCTCGTTCGGCGGCATGGTGGCCGTGGAAATGGCGAGGCATCTCGAGGCCCGCGCCTGTTTTCTCATCGGCAGCATCCGTTCGCCGCTGGAATTGCCTCGCCGCGTGCGGATGTTGCGGCCGTTGGCCCGCGCGGCGGGTCGTATCCCGGGGTGGATCCCGCCCTTGGTCCGGGCCCTCCGACTCACCGTCCCTCGCCGCCTGGCGCCCGCCACGCGCTCGATGCTCGACCAGCTTGCCGAAACCGACCGGCGCTTCTTCCGCTGGGCCGCGTTGGCGGTCCTCCGCTGGGAGCCGCCGACGGAGCCGCTCGCCGTGCCGGTGGCGCAGATCCACGGGGATCGCGACAGGATTCTCCCCCATCGGCTCACCCGCCCCGACGTGCTCGTCCGCGGCGGCGGGCACTTGATCTCCATGACCCACGCCGACGTGGTGAACGAATTCCTTCGCGCCGGCATGGAGAAGTGGGGTTAGACGATGATTCACCATTCCGGGAGGGCGAGGCTCCTGCCGAGCCGGCAACGAACCTGTGTCTTCACGGTGCAAGACACGGCTC
>Ga0067045_1030086_pt1 | contig 16789 bp, 13 predicted proteins | sample TerdegcTABiofilm_FD_59184 | JGI IMG/M metagenome (GOLD analysis project Ga0067045, IMG submission 59184) | Combined Assembly of (Gp0054472, Gp0054536) Wastewater bioreactor microbial communities from Singapore -Terephthalate degrading...
CCGCGGCCCGACGGCGCTGCGCCGCCGGGCGATCCCCTCGCCTCGACGTTGCTCCCATGACCTCGCGATCCTACGAGCCGGTTGACGACATCGACGACCCGCGGCTGGCGCCGTATCGCAACCTGCCGGAACGGACGCTCCGCGGCGAGGCCCTGTTCATCGCCGAGGGCTGGTTCGTCACGGAGCGCCTGCTGCACAGCGAATACGCCTGCGCATCGGTCTTGATGGCGGCCGATCACCTGGACGAGTTCGCGGATCGCATCCCCGACTCGATCCCGCTCTACGTGGGTGATCGCCGCCTGCTGTACGCGGTGGTCGGATACAAGTTTCACCAAGGCATCTTGGCGGTCGGCCGCCGCAAACCCTTTCGCTCGCCCGAGCAACTCTTCGCCCGCCCGTGGAAGGACGATCCGATTTGGGTCGTCTGTCCCGAAGTGACGAAGCCGGAAAACCTGGGGCTGGTGTTTCGTTCGGCGGCGGCCTTCGGCGTCGGCGGCGTCCTGTTGGGCGAGCGGTGCTGCGACCCGTTCACGCGCCGCGCGCTGCGGGTATCCATGGGAGCGGTCACGGCGGTCCCCATCGCCAAGACGCGCGATCTGCACGCCGATCTCAAGGCGCTCAAGGAGCGCTACGGCCTGCATTTGGCGGCCACGGTGCTGAGCGAATCGGCCGTCCCCTTGCCCGACTTCAACTGCCCCTTTCCCTGCGTGTTGATGCTGGGCCACGAGACCGAGGGTCTGGGCCCGTGGCTGGAGTTGTGCGACTCCCAAGTGACCATCCCCATGACGCCGGAAGTGGACTCGCTGAACCTGGGCGTGGCGGCGGGGGTCTTTCTGTACGAGTTTCGCCGGGCCGCGCTCTCCCGCAGGAAGACATCGGGCGACAGGGCGTAAAGGCGGCCGTCTTCGCCGCGACCGGCCGGGCAAAGCGGCGGCAGGTCATCCGGCGGGCGGGGCGGGCGGCGGAGGCAAACCGCCCGAGGCACCCCCGGCCGGCAAGGCCGCCGGCGCAGCCCCGCTGAACGGCCGTTGGTAACGGGCGGACAACTGCTCGGCCACGGCGGATAGCCGCGCCTTCACGTCCTGGGCCTGCCGCACGATCTCCGCGAAGTCGCCGACCACGCCTTGCACGGCCTGATCGTTCAGCCCCGGCAGCGCGCCCCCCTCCGGAATCTGCCCCATCGAGAGGTCCAGGACCATCTGCTGCTGCCGTTCCGACCACTGCTTCATGGCCTCGGCGGCGCGGCCCAAACGCTCGCCCAACGCGGTCAGGGTTCGGATCGCCTCGTCGGCGGCCTGGAGGGCTTGCGGGTCCACGTTCGTGCGATCGACGTCTTTCAGGGAGGCCAGGAATTGCCCGATCTCGTCGGCGGCTTGGCGGAGGGCGGCCCCTTCCAAGAGGGCGGCCGGCCCGGCCGCGGCGCCGAATCCCCGCGTCCGCTCCTCCAGAATCGCCAACCTCCGCTGGAAGTCCTCCCAAAACCGCGACGTCGCCTCGGCCACGGCGGGATCGAAGGCGGGTTGCGCGACGGCCGCGGGGGCCGCGGGAACGGGCATCGGCGCTTGCTGCGCCACCGGCTGCGGACGCAACAGCAGCCACAGCAGCACGCCTCCCGCCGCGATCAAGACCGTCAGCGCCGCACCCCCAAGAATGCCGAACAGCAGCCAAAAGGCCGACACCTTTTCGGGGGTCGCGGCCGAAGCCGTCCCCGCCCCCAAGCCGGACCCGATCGCGCCGGTAGCGCCCGGCTGCGAGACGGAGGCCCCGAAATCAGGCCCTGTTTCCGCGGGCGCCGGTGCGGCGAACTCCGCTTCGACATCGCGAGGGACTTCCAGGACCTCGCCGCACTTGGGGCATTTCCCCCGCTTTCCCCGCATGGCCGCCGGCACGCGAAACGTCACCCCGCAGCTCGGACACTTGCCCGTGATGGAACCTGCTTCGCCCATGATTCCTCCTCCGGCTGATCGCGCCGACGCACGGCCCCGGGCCGGGAGCCGCTCGAAATCGCCGCCTTTCGGCGATCGGGCGCCGGCCCTCGGCACCGTATTGTACGGCGCGGCCGCGGCTTTCTCGACCCTTGCGTCGCGCCGTCGGAGCCGCTTGCGTCGCGCCGTCGAGCCGCCCGCATTATTCCGGCATTCCAAGCTAGCCTTGCGGGCCGCCGGGGGAAAGAATGATAATAGCAATACGACCGAGGAAGACCTGTCCGTTGCAAGGCCGCCGCGAGGAGTACGCCGAAATGGTCGGCAGCGAAGCCAAGTCGGTGACGCGATTCGACGAATTGAAAGTGGGCGATCGGATCACGGTCGAGCACCGGGTTCAAGTCGGCTCCAAGAAGTGGAAGGCCGCCGTCACGGGTACGGTGGTGCGCACGGAGCGTGCTCATCACGGCCTGCATTTCGACCGTTCCGCCGACGAGCAGACCTACAGCGACGTGATCCTGCTGGAGCTGCCGGACGGCGAACTGTCGGCCGTGACGGTGGACGAATTCACGGTCATTCGCCGCGCCGATTGAGGCCCGCCCTTTTTTTCTTTTTCATCATCGGCGGCGGTCGAAGTCGCCTCGGCGCCGGCCGCTTGGATGTGATATCGATGCCCGATCCCTCCGCCGCTCCTCTCGTTTTCCGCCATCACCCCCGCCGCTTCGGCGAGTGGAAGTATGTCTATCCCGTGGTCAGCCGGCGGGCCGGCGGCGTCTCCCTGGGGGTCAACCTGAACCTGGACAAGGTCTGCAATTTCGATTGCGTGTATTGCCAGGTGGATCGCCGGGAAATGGGAGAGCGGGAATTCCTCGACCTCAAACGATTGGACGAGGAGCTGCGGGAGGCGGTGCCGTGGATCGTCTCGGGGGAGATCTTCCGCGATCCGGCGTTCGCCCAAACCCCCGCCGATTTCCGCCGCTTGAACGACATCGCCTTCAGCGGAGACGGCGAGCCGACGACCTATCGCAACTTCGCGGAGGTGATCGCCGCGGCCGCCGCCGTGCGGCGTGAACTCGCCCCGCCCGAGCTGAAGCTGGTGCTCATCACCAACGCCTCCATGTTTCATCGGCCCGCCGTCCGCGAGGGGCTGGCCCTGTTGGACGCCAACCACGGCGAGATTTGGGCCAAGTTGGACGCCGGCACCGAGGCCTATTTCCGACGCATCGCGCGTACCGCGATCTCGTTCCAACAGATTTTGGAGAACATCACCGAGGCGGCCCGGGTGAGACCGATCGTCATCCAAACCCTTCTCATGCGATGGGGCGACGATCCGCCGGACGAGGCCGAACGGGAGGCCTATTGCGAGCGGTTGCGAGAGATACTTCGGGCGGGCGGGCAGTTGCGGCGCGTCCAATTGTACAGCGTGGCCCGCAAACCCGCCGAAAGCTTCGTCCGGCCCTTGACCGCCGCCGAACTGGAGACCTGGGCCGAGGCCGTCCGCCGCACGGCGGGCGTCCCCGTCAGCGTCTATCCGTGACGGGGCCGAGTTGCGCCGGACCGAGCTGAGACGGGCCGAGTTGCGACGGGCCGATCGCGCGGCCTCCCCGCGGCGCAACGGCGGACGGAGCCTGCCGCGTCCCCCGCCCCGGCGCCGCCGACCGATTGGGCCGCTTGCGGGAATCGGGGCCGAGCGCCGCTCGGGCCGAGCGGGCGCGAACTTCGGGCCGCCCGTGGCATCGCAAACCCTTTCCGGTCACAATGAAATGGGGAGCGGCGGTCCGCTCCCATGGCACGGCGCCAAGGGCGTGCCGCTGGGAATCCGAGGGGGTTTGCATGACCGCGGCCGGTCGGGATGAACCGCTGCTGATTCGGCGTATTCGCGAAGGCGACTCCGAAGCCTGGGCCGAATTGATCCGCCGTTACGAGGGCCGGCTGCTGGCCTTCGTCGAGTCGCGCGTGGGCGACCGCATGATGGCTGAGGATCTGGTGCAGGAGACGTTTTTGGGCTTTCTCAACAGTCTGCCCAACTACGACGGCAAGCGCTCCTTGGAGGGCTGGCTGTTTTCCATCGCCGCCCACAAACTGACGGACCATCTCCGCCGCGTGGGTCGGCGTCCGGCCGTGCCGCTGTCCGGGCTGGGATCGAACAGTTCGCCGTGGGAGCCGCCGGGGGCCGCCCGGGGTCCCAGCACCGTGATGGGCAGCCGCGAGCGCCGCGGGATCGAGGAAGAGGCCCTGGCCGCCGCCGTGCAGGAACAAATGACCCGGCTCAAGCAGAGCGGCGAGTGGCTTCGCGCCGCCTGCCTGGAGTTGCTGTTTCTCCGCGGCCGGCCCAACAACGAAACGGCCGGACTTCTGGGCGTGGACGAACAGAAGGTGGCCAACTGGAAGTTCGACTTCCTGAATCGGCTGCGGACGGCGGTCCGCCGCCAAAACCTGCCGGAAGAGCTGTTTCCCGAATTGCACGCCGCGGATTGACGTTCGGCGCGATGACCCGCGACCTCGGCGACCCGACATGAAACGAACCCTGCGACAACACGACCTGGAAGCCTACTTGGACGAGGCCTTGCCCGCCGAAGAAATGGCCGAGATCGAAAAGCGGCTTCGCCGCGATCCCGCCTTGCTGGAGCAATTGTCGGCGATCAACGCCCGGCACGATTCCGGCATCCACACCCTGAGCGAGATTTGGCGTCGCCGCCGGGCGAGCTGTCCCGATCGTCGCGAGTGGGCGGCCTACCTGCTCGGCACGCTCGATGAAGCGGCCCGACGGTATATGGAAATCCATTTGCACGCCGTGGGTTGCCGCTTCTGCCAGGCCAATTTGCGCGATTTGCAGGCTCAAAGCGAAGAAGGCGATGCGGCGGGAGAGTCGCGCCGCCGGCGATACTACGAATCGAGCGTGGGCCGCTTGCGATCGCGCCGTTGAACGGCGTTCGCGGAATCCGGGAGAGCATCGCGCCCGATCGCCGCCCCGGCAGGGAAGCGCCCCGTCGCGTTCGTTCCGCGGGAAAGCGCAGGCTCGGCGGTTCTCATCCCCCGCCGGGAAGCTCCAGCATCCGTTCCAAGGCCGTCAGGGCGTCGGCGGCCGTGGCCTCGTCCACGCGAATGACGTTCACCGGCGTGCCCGCCGCCAGGTTCTCCAACGCCCAGCACAAGTGCGGCAAGTCGATGCGATACATCGTGGAGCACATGCACACGACGGGAGAAAGAAAGTAGATTTCCTGCTCGGGGTGCTCCTTTTTCAGGCGATTGACCAAGTGCAATTCCGTCCCGATCGCCCAACGGGTCCCCGGAGCGGCCTCGTTGACCAGCCGGATGATCCTGCCCGTCGATCCCACCTCATCCGCCTTGGCCACGACCTCCATCATGCACTCGGGATGGACGAGGATCTTGATGCCGGGGTATTCCCGCCGGAAGTAGTCCACGTGTTCCGGCAGGAACATCTGATGGACGCTGCAATGGCCCTTCCAGAGGATGATCTTGGCGCGGGTCAGCGCGTCGGGATCGGCGCCGCCCCAGTCGGGTTCGAGCGGGTCCCAGACCTGCATCTGTTCCAAGGGAACGCCCATCTTCAAGGCCGTGTTGCGACCCAGGTGTTGATCGGGGAAGAAGAGGACCTTTTCGCCGCGGGCCGAGGCCCAGCGCAAGGCCGCGTCGGCGTTGGCCGACGTGCAGACGATGCCGCCGTGCCGCCCGCAAAAGGCCTTGATCGCCGCCGAGGAGTTGACGTAGGTCACCGGCACGATTTTTTCCTGCGCGACGATTTCCGAGAGCTGGTGCCAACAATCCTCGACTTGGTCGATCTCGGCCATATCGGCCATGGAGCAACCGGCGGAGAGGTCGGGCAAGACGACGGGGATGAATTCGCCGTCCCTCCCGGCCACGCGTTCCGGTCGATTGGCCAGGATATCGGCCGTCTCGGCCATGAAGTGCACGCCGCAAAAGACGATCGCCCGGCACGTCTCGTTAGCGGCCGCCAAGGCGCTCAGGCGGTAGCTGTCGCCCCGCAGATCCGACAGTTCCACCACCTCGTCGCGCTGGTAGTGATGGCCCAGGATCAGCAGGCGTTCGCCCAGCTCGCGCTTCACGCGGTGAATGCGGGCGGTCAGCTCCTCGGCCGGCAATCGGCGGTACGGGAGGAAAGGATACGTTTCTTCAACGACGCGCGCGGACATGGGGGTTCCTCGCGAATTCGGGATCGATCGTCATGAGGCGGGCCGTCGCGGTGCATGCCCCGACGGGGCGGGCGAGGCGACTCAGTCCTTGTCCTTGAATTCTACGTCGATCACGTCGTCTTGGGCACCCGATCGCGTCCCCGGCCCGAACGGTTCGGCGTGAAACGGGTCGAACGGATCGGCGGCGGAAAAGGACCTTCCGTCGATCGAGACGTGCAAGTGCCGGGCCAGGCGACGGCGGAGGTAGGCCCGAATCCAAGCCCGGCTGGGCGGGAAAAGCAGCGCAAATCCCACCGCATCGGTAATCAATCCCGGTGTGAGCAGGAGCGCCCCGGCGATGAGGATCAGCAAACCGTCGAAGAGCGGTTCGGTGGGCAATTCGCCGCGGCGGACGGTTTCCTCGAAACGCCGCCAACAACGCAGGCCCTCGCGGCGCAGCTCGAACGCCCCCAACAGTGCGGTGCCCACGATGATTCCCACCGTCGTCAGCCAGCCGATGCGATCCGCCAGCCAGAGGAGCAGGATCAGCTCCACGAAGGGGACGACCAAGAGCAGGGCCAAAATGCGGATCACGGGCACGCGCGCCTCTTGACGATCACAGGGGGCAGGGGCGACTTCGGCGCGGCGGCCGGCCGCCCCGCCTTGCCTCCACGGTCGCCGCAACGACCAAGGGACTCGCCGAGCACCGACCCTCATTGTAACAGGCGCCATCCCCGATCGAAGCGGGCGTCGGCCCGGGTTCCACCTTCAACTGACACCACCAGCTTACGCTGGCGGCTCAAACACCACCAGCTTACGCTGGTAACTCAAACACCACCAGCTTACGCTGGTGGCTCAAACACCACCGGCTCACGCCGGCGGCTCCAACACGGCCGGCGGTCTCCGCCTTGAGGCGGCGCCGTTCAAACCGCCTTTCCCGCAATCTATACTCAAGAGGACGGATTTTCGGAATGAGACGCCGCAAGCCGGCAAGTCTCCCCCTCCGGCGGCCGTTACCGGCCGGTCCTTCCACCCCGAACGGCGAACCGCGCCGGGCGCCGGTGCTTGCCCCCGCGGCAGTCTTTGGAACGCGAGCAGAGGCCTGAATGATCGACCATGAACACGCCATCCCGGCGGTCGGGATCGACCTCGGGACGACCTTTTCGGTGATCGCCTGGATCGACGCCCAAGGGCGGCCCGAGACGATCCCCAATGCCGAGGGCGAGCGGCTCACCCCCAGCGTCGTCTTCTTCGACGGCGAGGAAGCGGTGGTCGGACGCGAGGCCGTCAAGGCCTTCTCGTTGGATCCCAACCAAGCGGCGGAGTGTTCCAAGCGGGACGTGGGCTACCCCATCTATCACAAGGTCATTCAAGGCAAGCGCTACCCGCCGGAAGTGATCGAGGCCTTCATTCTGAACAAGCTCCGGCGGGACGCGGCCGGGCAGTTGGGCGACTTTACCCGCGTGGTCATCACCGTGCCGGCCTACTTCGACGAGGTCCGCCGCAAGGCCACCCAAGACGCGGGCTACATGGCGGGGCTGGAAGTCATCGACATCATCAACGAGCCGGTCGCGGCGGCCTTGGCCTCCGCCTACGAATCCGGCTATTTGGATCGGCCGGGACCGCGCGATCGCCCGCAACGCGTCCTGGTTTACGACCTGGGCGGCGGCACGTTCGACGTTACGGTGATGGAGATCCGCGGCCGCGAGTACATCACCCTGGCGATCGACGGCGACGTGCGGCTGGGCGGCTGGGACTGGGATCAGCGATTGGTCGATCTGGCGGCCGAGGCCTTCATCCGCCGCCACGGCATCGACCCCCGCGAGGATCCCCGCGGTTGGGGCAAACTGTGGCGGGAATGCGAAGAGGCCAAGCGCAGCCTCTCCGCCCGGCAACGCGTCCTGGTGCCGTTCGAATACCAAGGAAAGTCGGCCGAGATCGAGCTGCTGCGCTCCGCCTTCGAGGAGGCCACCAAGGACCTGCTGGATCGCACCCGTTTCACCACGGTCCAGGCGCTCAAGGCCGCCGGCCTGCACTGGCAGGAGATCGACCGCGTGCTCTTGGTCGGGGGATCGAGCCGGATGCCGATGGTCCGAGCCATGCTGCGGGAACTGTCGGGGAGGGAGCCGGAGTCCGTGGTGGCGGCCGACGAGGCCGTGGCCTGGGGCGCCGCCCTGCACGCCAAGCGGCGGATCGACAAAGCCCGCGGAAATCCCACCGCCTTCCGCGTCCGCAATGTGAACTCGCACAGCTTGGGCGTGGTGGGCCGCGACCCCCTCACCAAACGCCGCCGCGTGGGCGTCGTGATCCCCCGCAATACCCGGCTCCCCGTCTCCGCCAAGCGACGGTTCCGCACCTCCCACGCCGGACAGCGATCGATCTTGGTCGAAATCGTGGAGGGCGAAAGCACCTTTCCGGAGGATTGCTCCGCGATCGGCCGGGTGACCGTGGCCGACCTCCCCCCCAATTTGCCCGCCAAGTCGCCCGTGGACGTCGTGTTTCACTACGAGGCCAACGGCCGGCTCCGGGTGAAGGTCGCCGTACCGAACACGTCGGCCGAGGTCAGCGGCGAGTTCAGCCGCGAAACCGGCCTGCCCAAAGAGCATCTGGACGGCTGGCGGCAGTACATCAGCGGCAAAGCGCCGACCGACTACCGCTGACGGCCCCGCCCCCTCCGCCGCAGGCGAGAGCCGGCGGGGGCGAATCGGGGGCAGCGCCGAAGCACCGCCGGCTTACGCCGGAGACTCCGCCGGCGGCTCCAACAGTTCGAGCAAGCGTTGCGCCGCGGCGGCAGGATCGTCCGCCCGGGTTATTCCGCTGCTGACGGCCACGCGGCGGAAGCCGGTCTCCAAAACCATCCCCAAATTGCCCTCGTGGATACCGCCGATGGCGAAGGCGGGCAAGCGTATCTCCGCGGCGACTTGCCGCAAAAACGCCGGCCCGGGAAAGGCCTCGAACCGCTTGGTGGCGGAGGGAAACGTCGGCCCGCAGCCGATGTAGTCCGCCCCGTCCAGCACCGCCTGCCGCGCCTGCTCGATGTCGTGCGTGGAGACCCCGACCAGCCGATCGGGACCGACGACGGTCCGCACGTCCTTGACCGAAAGCTCCTCCTGCCCCACGTGAACGCCGTCGGCTTCCGCGAGGACGGCCAGGTCCGGGCGATCGTTCATGATGAACAGCGTGTCGGTGCCGCGGGTGACCCGGCGGACCGTTCGCGCGCGGGCGATGAGGGTACGATCATCCAGGCGTTTTTCTCGCAATTGGATGACGTGGACGCCCGCTTGAACCAGACTTTCGCACAGCGTTGCCAGCTCGGCCTCGGAGGCGCACGCATCCAGAAGGACGTACAGTCGGGCGTCGGCCAACCGCTCCCGCGCCCACCCCGTGCGCCGGACCGCTCGATGAAGCGTGTACAGGCGGTAGCGGAGCCGTTCCGCCGCGGCGGCCAAGTCCGGCGCGACCAGCTTGGCGTACTCTTCCAAGGAACGCATCGCCTCTCGGACTCGGGAAAAATTGGCGTCCACGAGCTGCGCAAGGTCTTGGCGGCGAGCCTCTTGCGATCCTTTGACGGTCGTACCGACGTCGGCCAGGGTCTCCCGAGCGGCCAGGCGCACGTCCAAGGGCAGGCCTTCCAGGCAGGCGGTCAGCTCGTGGCGGACGTCCTTCAACCGGCCCATCAGAAAGGGATCGTCCAGCACGAAGCGGACGTAATCTTCCAAGACCCGCAGCCCCTCCACAGCCCGATTGGCGGAGGCATCGACGACCCGCATCACGCGAAACGCCGCCTCCGGGGGAAGGCGGTCCTCATCCCGGCCCCTGTTCTCCGGGCCGGACGGATCGGCGGCGCCGGTCGATTGCCGAGGCGCGGCGGTCTCCGGCCCGTTCGACCCCGCTTCGCCGCCGGAAACGTCTCGTGCCGCTTCGCCCCCGGGCGTAGGCTCGGGCGGTGCGACCTCGGTCCGGTCCGCGGTACGCCTTCCGGATGTTCCGTAGCGGTCGTGGATGCGCCGCAAGATTTCCGCGGGATCCACGCCGTGCGCACGCAGCCAGGCGCCCACCGCGTGGTCGGCCGCGGCCAAACCCAGCAACAGGTGTTCGGTGGAGAGAATGGCCGGCCAATCCCCCCAATCCACCAAGGCGTCGATCGCGGCGAGTCCGGCCTGGAGGTCGGGATGCAGCGGCGGCAAGGGAGCGTCGTAGGGCGGCGGAGGCACGCTCGAACGCCGCAGGTCGGGCCACTCCGCCAAGAGTCGCCCCGCATCGATGCCGCATTCGCGAAGCGTGATCGCCGCGCGGCATTCCTCCTCTTCCAACAGCCCCAACAGGACCGCTTCCGCGCGCAGGTACTCTCCCGACTCCCCCCATTTCCAGGTCGTCGCCGCGGTCAAGGCGCGCAAGGCGCCGGGCGTAAACTCGCGTCGCGTCTGTCGCATGGCACGGCGTACTCCCCAAGGATCGAACGGCGGATCATGCGGCGCCGCTCGCACCCGCTCGATCGACGGCCGCCGATCCCCCTTCATTGTAATGAAGGCATCCGCGCGGGGGTGAAGTGCGGCGCGAGGCTCGGCGGGGCCGCGCCCCGTCGCCTCCAAGATCCTCCTCAAAGGTGACTGCAAGAGCGAGTTTGACGGCGGGGTGCGGTCCGTCCGTTCCGACCGGGCAGGCCGGGGCGACTTGGCCGGTTCCGAAGACCGATGCCGACGTGCCGAGGATAGCGCGGGGAGCGAGTTGACCCAATGCGGTCGCACGTCGCGGACGATGACGAAAGTAGGAGGCATCCCGCCCGCCCTCTTCACGGAATCGAACGAACCGCCAGGGAACCGGCGTCTTCAGGCGGGGAACGGAAGTGCCCGGTTCGTAGCCCCGCGAGTCTTCTCGCCCGGCCGTGACTCTGGAAGGCGGTAAAACCCATGCGATCTCTTGCGGCAACCCGACGAAAGGCCGATCCCCGATCAGGCGACGCCCCGCAACCGACGGGACGAGCGACCCGACGGCACCCCTGGAAATTGGGCGGAGTGAGCGCAATCCTCTCGCTCTGCCTGCTGGTCGGCGCAGCGTCGCCGTTCGGGCGTGTCTGGGCGACGGAGAACGGACCGATCCTATTGGCGCCGTCCGTCGAGGACCTGCCCGCGTCCTCACCCGGCGGCCCCCCGAGCAGCCCGGCCGGGATCGCCCCGGCGCCTTCGCCCGATGTCGGTTCCATTCCGATCGGCCCGGCGATTTCCCTCCCGCCTGCGCCCTCTTCCGGGCAAGGGGGTTGGGTCCGCGCGGGAACGGGAAGGAGCCAGGGGTACTCGGCAGGAACGGGGTACTCGGCGGGAACTTCGGCAACGGACAGTCCCCCCAGCACGTCAGGAGCACCGATCGCCGCGCCCGATCAATCTCCAACCGTCCAACCGCCCAAGATGTTCTTCGGCACCGCCCGGCCGCTGGGCAATCCGGCCGTCACGACCGCGCCGCCGCAGGGCGGCCTTTTGCCGGGCACCGCCTCGCCGTACCCGCCGAATCCCGCTGCGAGAGGGCAGGTCGCGGCTCAACCGTATCCGCCCGGCCGGCCCGGTGCCTATTCCGCTCCCAAGCAGGAGTCGGAGAAGGGTTGGTTCGGCCTGCCGAAGCTCGACCTCGGCAAGCTGTTCCGTCGCAATCCGCAGAACCCGACTTACGGCCCCGTCGCCGCCCCAACGGCGCTTCAACCTAGCCCGAATGCATGGCGGGGAACGAATCCCGCCGAGGCGGCGATCGGCTACCCGCCGCAAATGACGGACGAAGGAATTCGCCAACCCGACTGGAACCACCCCGATCCCCCTCAGTTCGGTAACGGCACGGGGAACAATCTCCCGCCGCCGGTTTACGGGACGTCCACGGCGGAAGCTGGAACGCGGACCGACTCCGGAGCGGCGGCCGCGCCGCAATGGAATCCCCACAGTCCCTATGCTGCGCCCTATGCCGTGCCGCCGAGCAGCGACTCGACCCGAGCGACGAATCCGCAAGCATTGCCGCTGACGGCGTTACCGCCGCAAGGCGGGCAAATCGGGGCTGCGACCCCGCTCGCACCGTCGGCACAAGCACGGCAAGCCACGCGAATCGCCGCGCCGACGCCCTACGCCGGGCCGACCGGCACCCTGTTCGGCGGCACCGGTTCGCCGACTCCCCACGAAAACGGCTTCGCCAAGCCCACCTTCTGGGATCGGGTCACCGTCTGGTGGAAGGACGTCACGACGCCGCGGCGGGACAATCCCCGGGCAGCGCTCTTGCCGCCCGGTCAAGTTTGGCGGAATCTGCAAAACCGGCTGGAGCCGCGGCCGCAAACGCCGGGCCAAGACCCCTTTTCGGCCCAGCGCGGGGCCGCCTACCCGGTCTATTCCCCGGACGCGGGAGCCGCTTCCGCCATGCAGCGGCACAACTACTCGCCGGCGTTGCTACCCCCGCCGCGGCCGCAACTGCCCGGCAGCATCCCGCGATGGTGAGCCGATCGCAGCCCATCGGGCGAGGTCCGGCGTCTTGCGCGACGCTGGAGCATTCTCTTGCGTCGCTTGCCGGGATTTGCTAACCTCCTCCACCCGGTCGAGCGACCGCCCCGCGTGACGCCGTCCCCGGATCGTCCGCGGGCGGATCGCCCTACCCCGTTGCAATGCCACGGATGGGAAGAGGGAGTGCGGTGATCGACTTCGAGATCGAGCGTTGTACACGGCACTGCGCGGTGACGGGACGCGAACTCAAACCCGGCGAGGAATACTACACCGTCTTGATCGACGACGATGAGCAGTGGCGGCGGCTGGACTATTCGGCCGAAGCCTGGCAGGGGCCGCCCGACGACTGCGTCGCCTGGTGGCGCGCACGCATCCCGCCCCCCTCCGGCACGCGGAAGCATTGGGCCCCCGACGACGTCATGCTCCACTGCTTGGAAGAGTTGGAAGGCAGCGCCGAACGGGCGGATTTCCGCTACGTGCTGGCCCTCCTCATGATGCGTCGCAGAATCCTACGCCTGGAAGGGACGGAACGGATGCCGGACGGGAGCGAAAGGGCGACGTTCTATTGCCCCAAGCGGGACGCCACCTACACGGTGCCGGTCGTCCTTCCCGACAAGGCCCGATTTCAAGGGTTGCAGGAGGAAATCCACCGTCTGTTTTCGGGCGGGGCGGGCGGAGATGCGAGGGAGATGCGAACCGGGTAAGGCTCGGCCGCACCATCGCCGCGATCGCGACGAGAGGGAATCCGGCCGGATCGCCGGGCGAATCGACAAGGTGCTTCAAGCATGGATGCCGATGGAACGCGTGGAAGACGGCGGCCGGCGCCGACGGCCGTATTCTGGCTGGGACTGTTGCCGGCGGCGGTGCTGTGCGGTTGCCGGATGTTTCCCCCCGCCGAAACGGCGTACGTCGGCCCGCAATTGCCCCCCGCGCCCACCCTGGAACAAATTGCCGCGTTTGTGAACGGGAACTCGACGCGGATTCAAACGTTCCTCGCGGACGAGGCGGTGATCTCCGGACCGGGGATTCCCTCGCTGCGAACCCAGATCGCCTTCGAGCGGCCGCGGCGGCTGCGCATGCGGGGCGAGACGGGATTGAGCGGCATGGAATTGGACGTGGGCAGCAACGACGAGGTGTTTTGGTTCTGGGTCAAGCGCAACCAGCCGCCCGCGTTGTACTACGCGCGTTGGGCCGACTACGATTTTCCCGGCAGCGCCGCACGGCAGGCCGTGCCCCTCGACCCGCGCTGGCTGACCGAGGCCTTCGGCATCGTCGAGATCGACCTCAGCGCGCCGACGGAAGGGCCGGTACCCTTGGCCGGCAATCGCCTGGAGGTCCGCACGCGGCGGCAGACGCCCGAGGGACCGATGGTCAAGGTGATCGTTCTGGACGCGCAATACGGCCTGGTCTTGGCCCAGCACCTATACGATCCGCAGGGCCGCTTGCTGGCCTCGGCCGTATCGTACGATCATCGCCGCGACCCGGTCTCGGGTCTGGTGATGCCCCGGTCCGTGGAGTTGCAGGTGCCCCGGGCGGAGATGACGCTCCGCGTGCACCTGGGCAACGCGCGGATCAACCAGCCGATTCCGGACCCCGCCGCCACCTGGAACATGCCGAGCTACGCCGGCTATCCGCTGGTGAACCTGGCCGATCCGACCATGCAGGCGGTGCCGATCCCGCCGGCGCAGCCGGTGCTGTATTCCGAACAGGCCGTCGTCTGCCCGCCCGCCGCCGCGCCGGCCTACTGATCGCCGGGCGGGCGTTTTTGTTAAGATGAGCCTCCGGCGTCAGCGTGCGTTTTCGTTTATAGCCTCCGGCGTCAGCCGGAGGTGTCTACGGCGTTACCCGAGATTCACCACCGACTTGCGGCTCCACCACCAGCTTACGCTGGTGGCTCAAAGAATATTCCACGAATACTTCACCGCCGGCTCACGTCGGCGGTTCGCCTGTGCGTATTTGATTGCACGTCCGTTTGAGCCTCCGGCGTCAGCCGGAGGTGTCTACGGCGCTACCCGAGATTCACCACCGGCTCGCGCTACCACCACCAGCTCACGCTGGTGGCTCGCGCTACCACCACCAGCTTACGCTGGTGGCTCATGGTTTTCGCGTGAATTCACCACCAGCTTACGCTGGTGGCTCAAAGAATACTCCACGAATACTTCACCGCCGGCTCACGCCGGCGGTTCGCGCCGGCACTACTCGGGGTCGCCGGGCACTGAGCGCAGCAGGTCCCGCAACCGCACGATCAAACCGGTCACGTCTTGCTCGGGCCGTTCGATCGGCAAATAGGCCGACTCGGCATCCACGATCCGCAACCGGTTGCCCGACCGTTCGGCCACGCGGCGAATCTTTTCGCGGGAGACGTACTGGAAGACGACGAAGCCGTGCTCGCGGCGAATGGCGCGGATGCGCAGGCGATGGGCGGCGATGCGCAGCTCTTGCAGCAACAACATTTGCCGCACCGGCTCCGGCGGAGGCCCGAACCGGTCCGCCAATTCCTCGGCCAGCGCCGCCAATTGCTCGCCGTCGCCGATGCGGCTCAAGCGGCGGTAGAGGTCGATCTTCGTGCGGATGTCGGCGACGTAGTCATCCGGCAGAAAGGCCTGGACGGGCAGGTCGACGTCCACGTCCACGTAGGTCTTGGGCGGCAGGTTTTGCAGCCGGCGGACGGCGAATTCCAGCAGTTCGCAATACAGCTCGTAGCCGACCGCGGCGATATGCCCGCTCTGCTGCGGCCCCAGGATGTTGCCCGCCCCGCGAATCTCCAGGTCTCGCATGGCCAGGGCGAATCCCGCCCCCAACTCGCTGTATTCCTCGATGGCGCGGAGGCGTTTTCGCGCGTTGGGGTGCAGGCGACGGGACGGATCGATCAGCAGGTAGCAATAGGCGCGGTGCTTGTACCGTCCCACGCGCCCCCGCAACTGGTGCAGGTCGGCCAGGCCGAAGCGATCCGCCCGATCGATAAAGATCGTGTTGGCGGTGGGGATGTCCAGGCCGCTTTCGATGATCGTGGTCGTCAAGAGGACGTCGCATTCGCGGCGGACGAAGGCCGCCATCACCTCTTCCAGCTCGTGGTCGGGCATTTGGGCGTGAGCGATGCGGAGGCGGGCCTCGGGGACGATGCTCCGCAGCACGGCCCCCACCGCCTCGATGTCCTGCACCCGATTGTGTACGAAATAGACCTGCCCCTCGCGGCTCAGTTCCCGCAGCACGGCCTCGCGAATGAGCTTGGGATCGAAGCGGCAGACCCGCGTCTCCACGGCCAGGCGCTCCCGCGGCGGCGTGGTCAAATTGCTGATGTCGCGGATGCCGACCAAAGCCATGTGTAGCGTCCGGGGAATGGGCGTGGCGGTCATCGTCAGCACGTCCACCGTTTGCCGCAGGGCCTTCAACCGCTCCTTGATCTCCACGCCGAAACGCTGTTCCTCGTCGATCACCAGCAGACCCAGGTTGCGAAATTGCACGTCCGGCTGGGCCAGCCGGTGCGTACCGATGACGATGTCGATCTCGCCCTCGGCCAGTCCGCGCAAGATCGCCTTTTGCTCCTTGGGCGCGGCGAAGCGCGAGAGCGCGGCGATCCGCAGGGGATATTCCGCCATCCGCTCGCGAAACGTGCGGAGGTGCTGCTCGGCCAAGACCGTGGTGGGCACGAGCACGGCGACTTGGTAACCGGCATCGACGGCCTTGAACGCCGCCCGCATCGCCAACTCCGTCTTGCCGAAACCGACGTCCCCGCAGAGCAGGCGGTCCATGGGCCGCGGGCGAAGCATGTCCTCCTTGACGGCGGCCATGGCCTGGAGCTGATCCGGCGTCTCCTCGAAGGGGAACGAGGCGTCGAACTCCCGCTGCCACAGGGTATCGGGCGGGAAGGCGATGCCGGGCTGCGTGGCGCGGCGGGCCTGCAACTCCAAAAGCTCGCCCGCCAAATCGAACACGGCGCGGGCCGCGGCCTGCTTTTGTTTGCTCCAAAGCCTGCCGCCCAATTTGGAAAGCTTGGGCCTTCCCCGCGCCCCGCCCACGTACTTCTGCACCAAGCCCACCTTCGACGCCGGCACGTACAGCATCGTGCCCTCGGCGAACTCCAGGGCCAAGTGCTCCTCGACGCGGCCGTCCTTCTCCAGCCGCATCAGTCCGCGGTAGCGGGCGATCCCGTGCGAGACGTGCACCACAAGCTGCCCTTCCCGCAGCTCCAAAAAGGAGTCGATGGGCCGGCCGGCGTACGTCCGGATCGGCCGCGGCGGGG
>Ga0067045_1030087_pt1 | contig 16773 bp, 14 predicted proteins | sample TerdegcTABiofilm_FD_59184 | JGI IMG/M metagenome (GOLD analysis project Ga0067045, IMG submission 59184) | Combined Assembly of (Gp0054472, Gp0054536) Wastewater bioreactor microbial communities from Singapore -Terephthalate degrading...
GTTTGCCACTGCTTCTAGCAGGTGGGATTGGCGTCCTGCCCCTCTTCGCGGGTTTCATCTTGCTGGTTATAGGCGGGATCATTGCTTTCAACCTGTATCGTAAAGCCAGAGAATCGGAGGCCGACTGATGGAGCAGCAAATCATTCCTCCCAGCCACATCACTGAAACAGTAGAATTGACATGGGGGCTTGAACGAATCGTTGGCGGCTGCCGCGCCTGCGGCCAGGCGTATCTGATCAGCAAGAGCTGGATCGGGCAGATTTGTCCCCATTGTATCAATGGGCGTCTCGAAGAACAACCTGCCGTTGTACGCCAGGAACCTCCTGAACTACTCATCCTCTTTCAGCTCAACAAAGCCCGACTCCAAAATATCTATACGCAATTCACAAGGGGGTTGTGGCTTGCGCCGGATGATTTCAATCCCAATCATCTGCTTCAACGCGCCATGCCCGTTTTCTGGCCTATGTGGCTGGTAGACAGTGACGTGAAAGGCGTCTGGCAAGCCGAAATGGGGTTTGATTACCAGGTTAAAAGTTCAGTGGAAGCCTATCAAGCTGGCCAATGGAACACCCAGCAAAGAATCGAGACCCGTATTCGTTGGGAAACCCGAATTGGAACGCTCGAACGTCATTATGACAATATCGCCGTACCTGCTTTAGAGGAGCACGCCAAAATGAGTAGCCTGCTAGGAGATTATGCGCTAGAGCAGGCAAAAACCTACCAGATTGAAGACCTTGGAAATGCTCTTATCTGGCTGCCAGATCTATCGCCTGAAAACTCGTGGGAGATTGCCCAAAAAGCCATCCAACAGGCCGCTGGAAACGAATGCCAGAAAGCAGCCGAAGCGCAGCACGCTCGAAACTTTAGCATCCAGGCTGAATATTCAAACCAGCGATGGTCTCAAATGCTCCTCCCGATGATTGTCTCTTATTACCACGGTGATGATGGCAAGGTTTACCCGGTATGGATCAACGGACAAAATGGGCAGATCCGCGGGATACGCGCCGCCTCGCAACGAAAAGGCTGGATTTGGGCAGGAGTCTCGTCTGGAATCGCACTGGCGCTTTTCATCGCCGGTTTATTACTTACCGCGATCCCTCCCATCACCGTTTTAGGAGCAATTCTGATCGTTCTGGCATTCTGTATAGGCGTGTTTGCCATCATTCCCGCAGTCTGGCCATGGCAATGGAACCGAAAACAGAGGTAAACCTCACAGCAAAGAAATGGTATACTTTAATTCAGAAATCATCCATTGATCATCCAAATTATTCCTAATGTGAGGTTAGTTCCCCCATGCACATTGAAATTAATCACAGTGATGACCCCATCCGGCTTTTCAAATCAGACTTTTTAGAATTTTTCACCCATATCAGCCCCATTACAATTGTTGTGATCTGGGCGCCGGTGGCCGTTTTCTTCCTCTACCGAGCCATTGCAACGGCTGGGAATGGTTTTCCCTGGTTCATCCCCGTAGGATTTTTGCTGGGACTTTTTGTCTGGACCTTTACCGAATACACCATGCACCGGTTTGTTTTTCACTTCAAACCTCGCGCGCCCTGGCAAGAACGGGTCAGTTTTCTTTTTCACGGCGTCCACCACGCGCAACCGCAGTGCAAGACCCGCCTGGTGATGCCGCTTCCAGTCAGCATCCCGCTGGCCATCCTCTTCTACGGGTTATTCTATCTCATCCTAAATACTGTTGGAGCAGGAGAGTGGCTAAACCCGATGTTTTCGGGGTTCATGACCGGCTACCTGGCTTATGACCTCACCCATTACGCCACACATCATTTTCCAATGCGGACGGGGTACGCAAAGTTTCTAAAACAGCATCACCTCAAGCACCATTACAAAACCCCCAACATGCGGTTCGGGGTCAGCTCACACGGATGGGACATTGTGTTTGGCACCCTTCCAGGCTAATAAGAGGTCTTAGCTTTTCCAAAATGAACTCATTTCCGTATCAGACCGGCAGCGATGATCTCGCCGATATCCCAGCCGTGATCTTTCTGCGCGAACGAAATTTACCGTTCTCCGTATTCCGGCACACATCTCCGCCCAGCTCCATCGAGCAGGCCGCCTTTGAACGAGGTCAAAGCTCTGACCAGGTGATCCGAAGCATTCTCTTCAAAATTCCCACAGGTGAGTTCGTCATGGTTTTAGCAGCCGGCCCTGCCCAAATTTCTTGGTTAAAACTGCGCCATTATCTGGGATATTCTCGCCTGACTATGGCAAGCCATGCCGAGGTTTTGCAGATGACTGGAAGCTCACCTGGCGCGGTCTCTCCGTTCGGACTGCCCGTACCCCTCCGAATCCTGGCAGATCACAACGTTTTGCGCCAGGATACCCTCTCTCTTGGATCTGGAGTGCGGGGGACAGCAATTATCATTGAGAGTCAAACGCTGATCAAAGCAATTCCCGCAATCGAGTTTGGAGACTTCATCACCCATGAACCATAGCCCAAACGTCCCTTTATGAGCGCACAAAAAGCTGTTCGCGTTGCCTATTTCATTTCTGCGCATGGATTCGGCCATGCGGCGCGGGCTTCGGCTGTTATGGCTGCCATTGGAGAAACATTCTCATCTGTGCACTTCGATATCTTCACCCAAATCCCCCGATGGTTTTTCGACGAGTCGCTCAGCGACCTGTCTTTTACAATCCATCCAGACAAAACAGACATCGGCTTAATCCAAAAAAAACCAATGGAGCAGGACCTGGATGCAACCTTGCAGGCGTTGGATCATTTCCTGCCATTCGATAAGGAAAATATACGTCGTCTGGCCGGATTAATCCAAAAGCAGCAGTGCAGGGCTGTGATCTGCGATATCGCTCCCTTAGGGCTTGCAGTAGCTTCAGAAGCAAATATCCCCTCTGTTCTGATCGAAAATTTCACTTGGGATTGGATTTATGAAGAATATGTCCAGACTCACCCAGGATTCAAAAAGCATATTATTTACCTTAACGACATTTTCTCCTCCGCCCGCTTCCACATCCAGACTGAACCTGTTTGTCAAAAGCGCCCAAGCACCGTGCTGACCACATTTCCTGTGAGCCGCAAGCCGCGCCGGATCCCAAGCGAAATCCGCAGGTTGTTAAGAATCCCAACTGATGGGATCATGACGCTGGTAACCATGGGGGGTATCCCTGAGAAGTTTAATAACCTCGAGGAAGTGCAAAAAAACCAACGGTTCTACCTCGTAGTGCCAGGCGGTCATTCAGACTACCTTTGGAAAAATCACCTGGTTCTGTTACCACATCATTCCAATTTTTACCATCCTGATCTCATCAACGCCAGCGATGTGGTCATAGGCAAAGCAGGGTATAGCACAATCGCCGAAGTATATCACGCAGGAGTGCCGTTCGGATATATAAGCCGTTCTAATTTCCGCGAGGCGCAACCTCTTAGGGAATTCATCTGCCGCGAGATGAATGGGATTGAGATTTCAGAAGAAGCATACCTTCAGAATCGTTGGGGAGAAGCGCTGCCCATGCTAGTTGAAATCCCACGCATTAAGCGCACAGCGCCGAATGGGGCCGAACAAATTGCTCAATTTATCCATTCCCTGCTAGAATTATAAAAGCCATGTCCGCTTTTTGAACTTCTGAACAATTTTTTGGCATTCAGAATGAACATCCATTTAGAACCATTTGGGCGCAGTGACTTTCGCAGGCTGATTCGCTGGGTGTCAAATGCAGAGTTTATGCTTTTGTGGTCGGGGCCTTACTTTACATTTCCCCTCAATGAAACGCAACTGGAAGCCTACCTGCAATCTGCCGAAGGTGTCCCTCCCCCTCGTAAAATCTTTAAAGCCGTCAATAGAGAAACAGGTGAAGTGGTCGGCCATATCGAGTTGAATATGATCGATTGGAAAAACCTTTCGGGGATGGTTTCCAAAGTGCTGGTGGGTTATGAAAATAGGAGGGGAAATGGCATTGGAACCCAGATGATGCAGCGATTAATCGAGGTCGCCTTCGAAGATCTGGGGCTGCACCGTTTATCCTTATACGTTTTTGACTTTAATGAACCCGCTATAAACTGCTACAAGAAAGTCGGATTCAAGATTGAGGGCCACCTGCGAGATTTTCGCAAGGCAGGAAACAATCGGTATTACAGCAGCTATTTGATGGCCTTGCTGCAGCCGGATTGGCTACAAGAGAATGCAAAATAGCACCTCATATGAAAAACGGTGGATCCAGCGGCAAAATCGTTGCAAGATTTGTTTCAATAATCTCTGCGCTCAATGCTCCTGCAGAAAGTTCGGCAAGCTTTTTCTGGAAAGATTCAAATTCGTCGACTGGAAATCGAAAGGTCAAAGTCACATCGGCGGCAAAGACTTCGTTCAAAATAACACCATGGTGTTGGGCGATCAGAAGGCGAATTCGCTCAAAAAACGTATACGGAGCGACAAGCATGGCTGTATAGGTGGCTCGTTTCACAGCACGCGGCATCACCGCCAGAACAGCCCGAGCAGAATCGCTGTATGCCCGCACGAGCCCGCCGCTGCCCAATTTCGTTCCACCAAAATAACGGGTTACAACCATAACGATATCCCCCAATCCGCTACCACGCAAGACCGACAGAACCGGTTTTCCTGCCGTCCCCGCAGGTTCACCAGCGTCGCTGCAATGGGCAATCGTCGAAGGACCAAAACCAATCAGAAAAGCGGTGACATGGTGTGTAGCATCGGCAAACTCATTTCGAATGCGTTCAATGAAAGCTCGCGCCTGCTCCACTGAAAAAGCGGGGCCTGCACTGGCAATAAATCGGGATGCCGAGACAATTAACTCGCTGCGGGCTTCGTTGGCTGGGATTGGATAGGGTTCTATCATGTTTCGCTATTATTATATATTGGAAAGGATATGGCAATGAAGCGAGGAGTAGACTTTATCGGAGTGGGAGTTGGAGCGATCATAATCAATGACAAAGGAGAGCTGTTCTTTGCCCGGCGCGGCGAGCTGGCAAAAAACGAAAGGGGGTTGTGGGAATTTCCCGGCGGATCGGTTGAGTTCGGTGAGACCATGGAGGCCGCTATAAAAAGGGAAATGGTCGAAGAATATGGCATTGAGATCATGGTAGGAGAACTTTTGGATGTTGTTGATCACATCCTTCCTGAGGAAGGACAGCATTGGGTATCGCCAACATTCCTGTGTAAGATCGTAAACGGCAAGCCGGTGATCAAAGAGCCAGGAAAATGTAGCCAAATCGGCTGGTTTCTGCCGGAAGCCGCCCCCCAGCAGTTGACAAAAATTACCCGAGAAAATTTAGAACATTACTGGAGCAGGATATCCAAAAGTACAGAGCAAACAGGCAGCGATTAATTCTGGCCAGTCTTTGTTCCTTCCATGGCGCAAGCCTCCTCAATATAGCCCAGGCTTTGATTTCGAAAATAAGTATTTTTCAATTTTGCATTATGGCTGGTCTTCTGCAGCAAGTCCTGGTGCGTCCCCTCCTCAATAATCCGTCCACTTTACATCACGATAATTCGATCGGCCATTCTGACAGTAGAAAGCCGGTGAGCAAAAAGGATACTGGTGGATCGCGCCAGAATAATTTTAAGTGCCTGCTGTCTTTGCCATTCGGTAAATGGATCAATATTTGCAGTCGCTTCATCGAGAATGATGATAACCGGTTTTTGAACAAGAACTCGCATGAGCGAGAGAAGTTGGCGTTGCCCCCTGGAAAGCAACGCGCACAATCTAAGAAACTGCTACAAAGATAGCCATCTATAAAAGTCGCCACAAATCAGGAGAGGCATCCGTAATAATGGTGAACACCTGCCCAAGTAGAACCGGGACAACTCCAGCCAGAGAGGCGTTTCCAAACGCGCCACCCAAAGCCAGGATGGCAACTGACCAGTGCCGGATGACATGAGATGCAATCCAGCGCGCCGGCCCTTTCAGGGTCGGTCTGGCGGGCAGTCCCAATCGGAAATTCCGAAACGGACAACGCCTTTCTCAAATCACAAAAAAAAAACAAATCAGGCAGCGCTGACCCAGGTAAGAGAGATACGCCCGCGGTCCACTTCAACAGCCAGAACTTCCACCTCGATGATATCGCCAACCTGAAGGATGTTGCCAGTTGGGATACGGCTACGATGAAGAAGACCATCCTGTTTGACGCCAATATCCACAAAGACGCCAAAGTCAACCACATTGCGAACAGTTCCCTTCAGGCGCATCCCAGGCAGGAGGTCTTCCATAGAAAGAACATCATTGCGCAAGATTGGTGGAGGGGTATCTTCCCGCGGATCGCGCCCCGGCCGGATGATTTGTTCAAAGATATCACGCAAGGTTGGCTCGCCAGTCCCTAATTCTGCCGCAAGCTTTTCGACCGGGGTATGCCTTTGAAGCTGGCCGAGCGCAATTCTCTTTTCTTCCTTAGAAACAGAGATAGAAATGCCAGCTTTTTGAAGGATTGCTTGAGCTACCGGATAACTTTCAGGATGAATGGCACTGGCGTCGAGTGGATTGTCTCCACCTCGAATGCGGAGGAAGCCGGCAGCCTGCTCAAACACCTTAGGTCCCAAACCGTTCACCTTCAACAAATCAAAACGGTTCTTGAACGGGCCATTTTCCTCACGAAAGGCTACGATCCGTTCAGCAAGCTTGGGTCCAATACCAGCCACATGGGTCAACAAAGCCGGAGAAGCGGTGTTGACCTCGACGCCCACATTATTCACCACACTTTCAATCACACCGTCCAGAGCGTGATTAAGCTCGGCTTGATTTACATCGTGCTGGTACAACCCTACACCAATTGACTTAGGGTCTATCTTGACAAGTTCCGCCAAAGGATCCTGAACCCGCCTGGCAATAGAAACAGCGCCTCGCAAGCTTACATCCAAATCGGGCAGTTCGGCGCGCGCCAGCGGACTGGCGCTGTAAACGCTCGCGCCAGCCTCGTTTACAATCAGATAACGAAGGCCTGGAAGCATACGGATCAGCTCTGCCACAAGTTGCTCAGTTTCCCGAGAGGCGGTCCCATTACCGATCGCGATGAGGGTTACGCCATACTTTTCTACCATCGTTTTTAAAATTTCCAAAGCTTGAGTCTTCTGCTTTTGTGGTTCGTGCGGATAGATGGTAAAGGTATCCAACAGCCGCCCAGTGGAATCCACAATCGCCGCTTTACAACCAGTGCGGAACCCCGGATCAAGCCCCAAAACGGTATACCCTGCCAGGGGAGGCTGGCTGATGAGGGCGCGCAGGTTTGAGGCAAAAACAGTCACGGCGTGCATTTCGGCGGTCTCGGTCAATGTCCGTCGAACGTCACGTTCAATTGCAGGGAGCAACAATCGCTCCGCTGCATCCTCCATAGCTTTTTTCAAAAGATCGGCGAACGGCGAACGCCGGTCTGGCCGGAAGAAGGAAGTAACTGCAGTCCGCCAGTCCCGTTCTGGAATCTCAACCTGGACACGCAGCACTTTTTCGGCCTCGCCGCGATTGATGGCCAAAACCTGATGCGGACGAAGGCGATCAACCCTGCCCTCAAACTGATAATAAACTTGGTACACACGTCGTTCGTCCTGCGCGTCGGGTAGCTTCTCGCTCCGTAGAACGCTCCATTGCATCGCTCGTTCGCGGGTGATATGCCTTACATTGGCGTGGTCACTGATAGTTTCCGCGACGATATCGATGGCCCCGGCCAAAGCATCTTCAGCTGTAAGGACATTCTCATTAAGAAAAGGCATCGCCAGAGTCTCGGCGGTCTGTTCGCTGATTTCTTGCTGCAGGATTTTATCCGCCAGGGGTTGCAACCCTTTTTCGCGAGCGATGCTGGCGCGCGTCTTCCTTTTTGGTTTATAGGGTTGGTACAGATCTTCGAGGGCAGTCAGGGTTTCAGCCCGTAACAAAGCTGACCGAAGTTCATCGGTCATTTTACCCTGTTCTTCAATGGAAGCTAAAATGGCGGCGCGCCGCTCATCCAGCGATCTGAGACGGGCAAGGAGGCTTTCAATCTGTCGGATCTGTTCTTCATCCAAAGAGCCGGTGGCCTCTTTTCGATAGCGTGAAATGAAAGGTATAGTATTTCCTTCATCCAACAGTTCAATAGCAGAGGCAGCTTGAGAAGGTTTGATATTTAATTGCGCGGAGATTTTTTCGGCGTAAGACATAACCATCCCTTCAATCCATCAGTTGAATGCGCGCCATGAGCCTTCGAACAACCCACAGCCTGCCAATTCTATCACTTTTCCTGGCGGCAAGATCGCAAATAAGCACTCTAATCCAAAATCTTCTTTGAATATTTGCTGGCAGGCAGTCAGTTTAGAAAAAATTGCAAGCACGCCCTATTTTCGGTACAATAAACGTTGACAAGGTTCAATCAAGTTAAATATCACTAGATTGTAGAGGAGATAACAGATGGGCGTATTATCCTGGATTGTTGTTGGCTTGATCGCTGGATGGCTTGCCAGCCTTGTAATGAAGGGAAGAGGGTTTGGCCTGATTGGCAATATCGTCATTGGCATCGTTGGCGGTCTACTGGGAGGATTTCTGGCTTCGTCTCTTTTTAAAATTGCCAACCCGGTGAGCGGATTAAACCTGACAACCGTTGTGGTTGCCTTTCTTGGCTCTGTAGTATTGATGGCGCTTATCCGGCTACTACGCCGGATATAGGTAAAAGATTTGAGCGTTTTAGCAAATTCCTGGTAGACCGTGGATTTACCAGGAATTTTTATCTGCTAGAAAACACCTTGCGACACCTGGAAAAATATGGGAGGAAATATGTTGAAAGAATTTAAAGATTTTGCGATGAAAGGCAATGTTGTAGACCTTGCGGTGGGGTTGATCCTTGGGGCGTCATTTGGTAGCATTGTAACCTCGCTGGTCAACGATATCATCATGCCCCCCATTGGACTGCTGCTCGGAAAAGTAAATTTTTCAAACCTCTTTATTAACCTCTCGACCACTCCATACACCGCTTTAGAAGAAGCCAGAGCAGCCGGGGCGCCAACCATCAACTATGGGCTGTTCATAAACACCGTCATCAGTTTTTTGATTGTCGCAGTAGTGATGTTCTTTATTGTCCGCGCCATGAACCAGATGCGCAAACCGGCCGCCCCGTCCCCCGAAACAGAGACCAAAGATTGCCCGTACTGCCTCTCAAGAATTCCTTTGAAAGCAAAAAAATGTGCTTTTTGCACCTCTGAGGTCTGAGGATACCGGTCAATTTATTCACCCTTCAAGCGCTGCCAGGCGTTCAACCAGGGTTCCCCTAATCGATTGTGGGAGGCTACCTGAACTTTCATTAACTTTTGGGCAATCATCGCGGCAGTGGAAGCAACCGCGCCCCAATCGTCGTCCATCACCGCACAGCGCATTTTCTCGCCTAGCGTCGCGGTCCATTCCCATTCCACTCGGAAACGGTCTGCTTTAACCCAGTACCCCCTTTTCTCCCAGGCAAGAACGGATTGATCCACCGTTTTGTGTATTTCCAACAATGCCAGGGCAATAAAGGCAGCCAGATTCCGGCTAAGATCATCAGTTTGCTGCTGCCGCATCAGTTCCCGCAGCGCTAAAACAATCTCCTTCGATAAACGAATGCGCGCCTTACCCGCGCTATCCGGGTTGATCACTCTTCCCAAAGAACACTCCCATCTAAGAAAGTAAGTCAAGAGATTATATCGTATCTGGCGCTTCTGATTACAAATTCTATGGTTTAATTACTTATTGGATCCACATCCTTTCAAAGATTTTTAATGGAGGAGATAAGATGATTTTCGAAAATGCAACCATCCTCACGATGAACCCCAAGCGAGAAATAATCGAACGCGGCGCTGTGGTTGTGGACGGCAAACTGATCGCTGCGATTGGAAAAACACAAGAAATCGTCGCCCGGTACCCTCAATTGCCCCGCATCAATTGCAATGGCAATTTATTGTTGCCCGGTTTAATAGACACCCACGTTCATCTGGCGCAATGCATCTTACGTGGATATACCGATGATAAACAATATGAGTTTTTAGAATGGTTAACCGGAAGGATTTTCCCGATCCTGGGAAATATGACGCCTGAGGATGGTCTGGCAAGCGCTTCTTTATGCGTCTTGGAGATGATCAAATCTGGCACCACCGGATTCATCGAAGTGCTCCTGGCCGAACACTACGGCTTCGATGGCATTGCAGAAATGATTGAAAAAGCAGGCATTCGGGCGGCATTGGGAAAAATTGTGATGGATATGGACCCCGCGATTCGGGATCAGATCGGTATCCATCCAAACATGTGGGAACCGCGCCAGGTCTGTATCCAAAATACTCTAAAGATGTTCGACCGCTGGAACAAAGCGGCAGATGGAAGGATCCAGGTTTGGTTTGGGGCGCGAACGGCAGGGGAATGGAACCGCCCCGACATGTACGACGAGATCAGCCAACTGGCCCGAGAACGCAACATGGGAATCACCATTCATTTCGCTGAGACACCGGAAGACGTGGCTTACGCCAAATCCCAAGGATTTCGGTCGCCAACGGAATTTGGCATGGCGCACGGCATTTTGGGACCCCGTACGGTTCTGGCGCATTATATTCACTCAGATGAAGAGGATTGGAAGCTTCTGGTAGAAACCGGGACGACCGTCTCCCATAATCCTGGCTCTAACCAGCGAGAACCGTGGGGGCCACCGCCAGTTGCTCGAATGCTAAAAGCGGGCGTTAATGTTTCAATGGGATGCGATGCCGCGGTGGCAAACAATGCGATGGACATGGTGAGAGACTTGCGGGTCGCCCTCCACGCCACGCGCATTTTTGAAAATAACAAGGCTGCCATGTCTCCAGAAACGGCGCTTGAACTGGCCACCCTCAATGGGGCAAAAGCGATGGGAATCGAAGATGAAGTTGGTTCCATCGAACCCGGCAAACACGCTGACTTCATTTTGATCGATCTGGATAAACCCCACTTACAACCTGTCTGGAATCCAGTCGCCACGCTGGTCCTTTCGGCGCTGGGAAGTGATGTAGATACCGTTGTTGTCGATGGCAAGATCATCATGCAAGGCAGAAAAGTATTGACGATGGATGAAGAAGCCATCCTGGCAGACATACGTGAACGGAAAGCCCGGCTGGCGAAAAAAGCAGGGATCGAAATGCACCTTCAGTGGCCTGTTATATAAGAAAAAACTTAGATTGCATCCTTCCGTTTTTGCAAGATAAGAACTAAAACAAATTGAGCAAAGGTGATGATCAAGATGTAGATCCAGCGAGCGATCACCGATCCATGGAAAGAACGGCCATAATCGTCATAAACGATCCCTAAAATTGTTTCTGCTGCACCAATGGCTTCCTGCCTGTTTCGCGTCCAGTCAGAATAGGTCTCGCCGTAATCTTCCATTTCTTCCTGATACCCGGTGAATTGCTGCTTGACATCTTCCTTGTAGATTTCCATCGAGTCAATCTCGCTGTTGATATGATTCTCGACCTGGACGCGGACATCTTGCTGGTAGGCATCGAATTGACCCTCGACCTGCTTCTTATACTCCTCCAACTGACTCCGAGTCTGGTTTTGATAATCGTTGAATTGAGCTTCGCGAGTGAGGCGGTATTCCTCAAATTGCTTCTCGGTATCAGACTGATATTTGTTCGCCCGCCAGTAAGCTTCATTCTGTGCTTTTTCGGCTGCATCCTCCGGAGAGAGACCAGCATAATCTGTTGAGCGACGCTCAGGGCTACCTCCGATGGAGACTGGCAGGCGAGTGGGGGTTGGATATGAAGTAGGAGTTGGAAACAAGGTCGGTGTCGCCAGTAGTGTGGGGGTTGGCAATTGCGTGGGGGTATTGCGAGGTGTCGGAGAAGGAAGCCAGGTTGGTTCAAGAGGTCTCTTGGGCTCATCCTGAGCCAGTGCCACCTTCGCGTCTTCATCATAAAAATCGCTTGAGAGAATACCTGGAAAATCTCTACAATTCTTGAAAATATTCGGTCCCATGCACAAGCAACCTTCTTTTTGAGTGGGTGTCAAGGCATTTCTTTCTTCGGCTGGCAAATTCCAACAAGGATCTGCAATTAGCTTATCACCAATCCCGGTGGATTTAACAAAAGATTCATACGCCCAGCGCGTGCCAATCCCAAGACTGATAATATTCCCGCCTGGGATTTTGTCCAAAGGTAACAGCAAGCCAACAAATAGCAATTGGGGAACAAGCACACCTATAAGGATCGTCTGGGCAGAATTCTGATTTGGCGATAGCGCTGAAACGACCAACCCTAAAAGATAGCCACAAGTTATCGTTAATATGATTGTCACCCACAAGCCAAAATATCCATCAAGGTGCCTGACGAAAGGTTTGGTCAAAATAATCACAAAAAACAGGATCGCAGTGCCTTGATACAGCGATAATGCCGCGCCAATCCATGCTTTTGAAAGGACATAAGGAAAAATCTTTAACCCGACAGCGCGTTCACGCTTGTAAATATCAAGCTCCTTAACGATCTCGCGCATACTTCCCATCGATCCAACAAGTAGTGCGATCACAGCAACCATGTACCACATTGCCATGATCTTAGTAGCGTCTCCTTCGACAGGATCAGAAAGTTTTGATCCCCAGATAAAGTTCATCAATCCCAACAGAGGAGCCAAAGCCAGTGTAAGTCCCAAAGATGCTCGATCTTGCACCATGCACCGAATTTGACGCGCCGACAAGATAAAGAATTGTTTAAATGCAGAAATGCGTTTTCGTTTGCGGTTGCTTCCCACAAAAGCCTGGCCAGCAGGCGCTTGAGTGAACTGAGGCCGGATGTAACGGGCATATTCGCTTTGTAGATACCTTTGCCTCCATTCCTCAGGCTTGCCTCGTTTTTCATCTGTGAGAATGCGGTAGATATCATCAAATTCCATATCCTTTTCCAACCGCTCGCGATGAGTACGGTACTGGTCAAAATACTCTAATGCTAGCTCTGGTGGCCCATAGAAGGCAAGATTACCCCCCTTCGCCAGGATAATGGCTTTATCACAAAACATGACGTTCTTGGTCGCATGGGTAATGATAAGTACTGTACGCCCTTGATCTGCAAGGTGGCGCAACAACTTCATCATCTCATACTCAGTGCCGGGATCCAGGCCGCTGGTAGGTTCGTCCAGGAAGAACAGGCGGGGTTTGGTAAGCAATTCCACGCCAATCGAAACACGCTTCAACTGTCCACCGGATAGTCGTGAGATCGGCACATCCTTCTTGAAAGTAAGCCCAAGATCATTCAAGGTAGAATTAATTGCAGCCGCGCGCTCCTGTGCGCTTGTGTCAGCAGGCATGCGCAACTGGGCAGCATAATTTAAAGCCTGTTCTGGGGTTAACTCCATATGGACGATATCGCGTTGAGGCACGTTGCCAATATCATCGCGGAACATCTCATAATTTTTATATAAATCAACACCGTTAACCAAAACTTGCCCACTGGTAGCCGGGCGGAAACCATTGATGGCGTCCATCAACGTACTCTTGCCTGCACCGCTCATCCCCACCAAGGCAACAAACTCATTTTGACCAACACTGAGACTGATGTCCTTGAGTAGGTTAAGGTCTTTCGAAACATATTTGTTCAGCCCTATGACATCAATTGCATAACTTTCTGCGGTAGAACGGTGCAATTCGTTGCCTGTGAACTGCATCTGATAAGGGCCGATTTTTATATTATCTCCAGGATTGAGCCAAGTTGTGCCTTCGACCAACTGACCGTTGACGTAGAGTCCATTGGCGCTGTGAGTGTTGACGATACGGGAACGCGTCCCTAATCGTTCAATAACTGCATGATACCGGCTAACCATTGGATGATCGAGAACAATCTGGTTGTCAGGGGCACGCCCAATAGTGACACGATCCTGACCCAGGAGGTTCAGGCGTCCTGTCGGGATTGGTTCACTTGCCAAACGGCTTGCATCAACTTCCAATACTGTCGAGCTATCCCGATCAATATTTAAGCCAGAAAGTTGAGCCCCTGCCGCCAATTCAAAAGTAAACTCATCAATTCGAAATGAATCGAGCAAATTTAACAAAACGGGTTGGTTTGGCGGAATGAGCTGGCCATGATAAAGCACCCCGTTTTTTGATCCAAGATCAGTTATTGTAACCCGGCCATCCTTCAATACTACTTTGGCATGACAACGAGATACACAACTTGCATCGAGAGCGATTTGATTTGTGGGAACACGGCCAATAAATTGTTCCCCTTCTACCAGGGTATAGGTTTGCCAGGGGCCTTCGCCGCGCCGGTATCGAAGCACAAGCTGGACAGATTGACCCGGAGCAGCCACTGCGGGCGGAAGGACTCCAATCACCGTTTTGGGCTGCTCGGCAACAGAAACCGCCGTCCCCTCTGCAAACCCAGCTTTTGCTTCAACCAAATTGATTTTAAATTGGAAAGAACTGATCAAGAAAACCTGGCCAGGTTCCAGGATAACTTTTCGGCGCGGTTGAAGCGGAGAGCCTTTAAGTTGAGTGCCGTTGACCGATCCCAGGTCCATCAGAAAACATCCGCTTTCTGAGATCTCAATTTGGGCATGATGCCTGGAAACCTCGGTGCTTGGAAGCACAATCTGGCAATCCGGCGCACGGCCAATTACATGAACGCCAGGTAAAAGATCAATTTGCTTCCACTCACCTTCTCCTGAACAAATTGATAATTGATAAGATTTCATCATATCCACCTTATTTTCAGCTACCTTTTCCAATATCCATGTGCAACAGAGCTCCTCAACAAGTCAATGATTTGAAGCTGTCAAGGAGAAAGTGGAGGTATAGTCAATTCTGGTACTTTAAGTGTGGGGATCGGCGGCGGCGTTGGCGTCTTAACGCCGCAAGCGCCTGGATCGGTGGATAAGTACAGGCGACCGTAACTCATCCGACAGGTATTGTCCACATTAAATAGCTTTTTGAGTGGATAATTTGCATTATTTTGCAACGGAGAACCCGCGTCCGCTTCGCTAAATTGGTCGTTATAATCAAATTTTGTCGGCGATTTCAACCCGTCATCTGCGATAACCCCCCACATAAACGACTTGGATTTATCCATCAACTGCGGCTTGAAAGCAATTTGGATGGCCGAAGATTGATTGGGAGCAAGCCGGCTAAAGGCCATATCCGGGTCCGCTCCACCCTCTGCCGGGAAAATTTTAGCATCGAAACCATCCCCTGAGGACGGCGCGTCAGAAAACAAAGCCCTGACGCCGCCAACATCATTGTTGGTATCCGTGTAGACTTCTACACCGGTGGAACTCCAATCTCCGCTTGCCGGTGGAGCAGTCCAGATTAAATAATCCCCCCGGCCATCGTAATCGTTATCGATTTCTACAGCATAGAAAGCCTTAAGCGACTGAGAAACTTTTTCTTTCCCCGCCAGGTAAATGGTTACATAGTAATATTGATCATCTACGGATAACTCCGCTTTGATAAGATCGATGTCGGCGCGGTAGTTCATTGAAGAATCAAAAGGTCGCTCCAGGAAAATTGTCTTATAGCTATCTCCGCCCGTCGTGTATTTTGATTCGGCATACGGCTTGGAATCCATATCAAGAATTTCGCTTTTTACAGCGGGCGGCTGCATCGGCGTTAAAGTATGAACCACTGTGACCGTAAGGATAGGGATATTGGTAGCAGTTTCCGTCACTGCAGGTTGAGACGAAGCAGAAGGGGGTAAAACAGGGGGAGGAGTATCAGATGTTGTAGAAACCTGGCTAACCGAAAGCGCTTTTTGGGTCAACTGGATCTCATTTTCCAATGCTGCCTCAGTGCTATTGACACTTTCTTCTTGGGCTTTGTTGCCTGGCAGATTACACGCCAAAATCAATAGCATCAGTCCAAACAACAATACACCGATGTGCGCTGACGACCCCTTTTTCATAGACCCTGCCTTTACCAGAAGAGAGATTCCATCCCCTATCTTATGTTACCCCGCCGATATTCCTTCTAACGTTTAATCATTATTATAGCCACTATCAATAAGGGGGCAAGAAGCAAGTTGAAGGAAATCGCTCCATTCATCATTTCTTATTAAACTCGCCCATCCAAATTAAACGTAGGATGGAAATCCTCGAAAGGAATTGACAGGGTTGCCATTCCTATTGCTAGAAGGGCAGAATCGGAATTAAAGAAAAGGGTTCTTAACAGGTATTTTTCGGCAAAATTCTTCGAAAAATCAATCTAGCCAAAATAAAACCCCCTACTAACCCAACCCCTAAGAGAGAATAAAACAGGAGGACCGGGTCCAATTGAGCATGGTAACGCTGCCGGTCGCTGGCATAAACCATCGTGGCTACCAAATAAGTAGTAACGAAGGAAACCATCCATGAAGGATGATCAAACGGCAGTTGAACCGCATCCCCATAAGGTCGAAAGATGGCAAAGAGTGTAATACTTCCCCAAAGAAGAAGAACTAACCAAAAAGCCAGGAAATTCGACACTAAGAACAAGATAGCTATCTGGATCAATTGAACAAATACAATCCGGCGCGCTGGCCAACTGGGCAGTAGACCGGGAGGGTTTACAGCTGGTCGAAGCCCGAGTGCTGCCAATAAAAACCCTACCCCCGCTATAAAAAAGCCATTCATAATGCGCCCCAGAGGATAACGAGGTACGCCATCATGATACCATGTACCTACTTTTAGCTTACGGTAAAAGAGAATTGGCAATTCATCACGATAGTCCCACCAGAATTTCAATCCTTTAAGAGTTGGGTTCTCCCCTGATTTGGGCCAATACTCAGGTTCAAGACCATAAGCCTGATAAACACCGTCTTGGGGAGGCCAATCGCCGCGATTGATGTGTTGAGGACCAACTCCTTCCAGCACATCCAAATTGTT
>Ga0067045_1030088_pt1 | contig 16766 bp, 22 predicted proteins | sample TerdegcTABiofilm_FD_59184 | JGI IMG/M metagenome (GOLD analysis project Ga0067045, IMG submission 59184) | Combined Assembly of (Gp0054472, Gp0054536) Wastewater bioreactor microbial communities from Singapore -Terephthalate degrading...
TGCGAACAGCGGGGCCGCCGAAGGGCGGCCCCGTCTATTGAGTTCCGACAGGTTCCTCTATGTTCAACTGCCTGCGCCGGTTCTTGAGCACCGGTCCCTCGGCGCAGGCGGCCATTTCCAGGACGCAGGGTGCCGCAAGCCGGTACTCCACCAAGGTGCCCCGGCGTTCATCATCCACAAGACCCGCCGTTTTCAATTGGGATAGATGTTTGGAAGCCACGGACTTTTCTATGCCGACCTCCGCCGCGAGCTCGCATACACACCACGGCCGTTCTTTCAACTTGTCCAGAATTCGCAGCCGCATGGGATGGGCTAGGGCTTTGAACATCTCCGCCTTAAGTTCATAGGAACGCTGTTCCCTGTCTTCCATACACTAAAGTTGCAATGTTTGGAAACTTTTGTCAAGATTCCCTTGACCTTTTTTGCAATGTTGCTATAATTGGCAACAAGGAGTGGCCATGGACACGTATCTGCTGTACGGGTTGGCTTTGGCGGGATTGAGCGTATCGTTCTTGAAGGACAAGGGAAAAACCCGGATCGCCCTTCAGAAGGCATGGAAGGCCTTTGAAGGGATTCTTCCGCAATTCCTGGTCGTCCTGACCTTGGTGGCTGCCACCCTGGCGGTCCTGGACACGGCCTTCATATCCAGGGTGCTCGGCGCGTCCTCGGGGTTCCTGGGAATTCTGGGGGCTTCCCTGGTCGGGGCCGTGACCCTGATACCGGGCTTCATCGCCTTTCCGGCCGCGGCTTCCCTGATGCGGGAAGGCGCTGGGGCCACCCAGATCGCCGCCTTCGTCTCGAGCCTGATGATGGTCGGGATCGTCACCCTTCCCATGGAGATCAAGTTTTTCGGAAGACGGGTATCGTTCCTGCGCAACGGATTGGCTTGGCTCTTCTCCCTGGGCGCCGCGTTCTTCGTCGGCTGGGTGGTGTCCCTATGAAAGCCATCTTGAAACGATACGCGGGCGTCCTGATCGCGGCCGCGGCGTTCGCGGCCTTCCTGGTCCTCTTTCCGCACTGGAGGGGCAAGGCCCTGGACTCCATCGGGTACCAGGCCCGGACCATGCTCTTGGTCATTCCACCCATCTTCATCCTCCTGGGGCTCCTGGACGTTTGGGTACCCCGGGAGAGGATGATCCGTTTCATGGGAACCGGATCCGGCCTCAAGGGCGCGACCTTGGCCTTTCTCCTGGGATCCTTCGCGGCGGGCCCCTTGTACGGAGCCTTCCCATTCGCGGCGATGCTCATGAAGAAGGGCGCGAGCTTCCGGAACATCCTTATTTTCATCGGAGCCTGGTCGACCACCAAGATCCCCATGCTGCTCTTCGAAATATCGGCTTTAGGAGCCCGTTTCGCCCTGTCCCGGCTCGCGATCGACATCGCGGGCATAGCGATCATCGCATGGGCGATCCAGGCCGCCAGCCCCAAGCAGGAAATCGAACGCCTCTATGCGGAGGCGGAAAAAATCGACTGACCGCGGAACGGCCGCGGGAAAGGGTATGTTCCATGAAAGTCCAGATTCTAGGCACCGGCTGTCCGAACTGCAAACTGCTGGAGCAGCGCGCCCGGGAGGCGATCGCCGAGGCGGGTATCGACGCGGAGATCGAAAAGATCACGGACATCGACGCGATCATGGAGATGGGGGTCATGATGACCCCGGCACTGGCTATCGACGGCGAGGTCAAGCGCGCGGGCAAGGTCCTGGCCAAGAGCCAGATCATCGACATTCTGAAGGGAGGGAATTGATATGGCCGGATGTTCCTGCACCTGCGGGGGTGACCAGGAAGTGAACCTGATTTACGCCTGTTCGGGGGCCGCGAATACGGGCCATCTTTCGGACCAGGTGATGCGTTCCCTGAACCGGGACAAGGTCGGCGCCAGCACCTGCCTCGCGGCCATGGGCGCGGATCTATCCGGGTTCCTGACTTCCGCGCGGGAAGCCACCCGGAACATCGTCCTGGACGGATGCAAGGTAGCCTGCGGAAAGAAGATTTTCGAGAAGCACGGCATCCCCCATCAACACTTCGTCATGACCGATTTCGGCGTCGAAAAAGGGAAGACCCCGATCACCGGCGAACTGATCGAAACCATCGCGGGTAAGATCGCGGAAAAGGTTTGTGCATGAGCGCGAAAGAACTCTCTCCGAACAAGAAGCTCCTCTATCTCACCGGGGTATTCCTTGCGGCGTACTTCATCCCCTGGGGAGCCCCCCGGGTGGCCGGCGCCGTCCAGGAAGCCTTCCTCATGCTCTCGGAGTACGCGCAGCAGCACGTGATCCTCTGCCTGATACCGGCCATGTTCATCGCCGGGGCCATCACCGTCTTCCTGAACCAGCAGGCGGTCATGCGCTACCTGGGACCGGATGCCAAGCGGGTAACCGCCTACGGGGTGGCCTCGGTCTCCGGGGCCATATTGGCGGTCTGTTCCTGCACGGTCCTGCCCATCTTCAAGGGCATCTACAAGAAGGGCGCCGGGCTGGGGCCGGCCGTGGCCTTCCTCTACTCCGGGCCGGCCATCAACATCCTGGCCATCGTCCTTTCCGCCAAAGTCTTCGGCTGGAAACTGGGACTGGCCCGAGCCGTAGGCGCCGTTCTGTTCTCCATCATCATCGGCTTGGCCATGGCGTTGATCTTCCGGAAGGACGACGCGAAGAGAGCCGCCGACGCCCGCATGTTCGCGGGGCCTTCGGAGAGACCGTCCCGCAGCCTGGGACAGATGGTCGTATACATGGCCAGCATGATCGGCATCCTGGTCTTCCTCAACTGGGCCAGTTCCAAGGGCGGCAGCGCGTTTTGGGATGCGATCTATTCCGCCAAATGGTGGATCTCCGGCGCCTTCGCGGCTGTTCTGGCCTATACGGTCGTTCGATGGTTCCAGAAGGAGGAACGGATCGACTGGGTGATCGCCACCCGGGATTTTTCCCTCCAGATCCTTCCTCTCCTCTTCGGAGGGGTCCTGGTGGCGGGGTTCCTGCTGGGCAGGCCGGGGCACGACGCCTTGATCCCCAGCGCATGGATCGGCGGCCTTCTGGGCGGCAACTCCCTGTTCTCCAATCTGTTCGCTTCGGTCGCCGGGGCGCTCATGTACTTCGCGACCCTGACGGAGATCCCCATCGTCCAGGGCCTCTTGGGGTCCGGCATGGGACAGGGCCCCGCTCTGGCCTTGTTGCTTGCGGGCCCCAGCCTCTCCCTGCCGTCGATGCTGGTCATCGGGGGGGAACTGGGCTGGAAGAAGACCCTGACCTACGTGGGTCTGGTGGTCGCTCTTTCGACCGCCGCGGGACTCGCGTTCGGCGCGGTGGCTTGAGAACGGAAGTATCTGAATACCGGGATATCCCGACCCGAAGGTTGGGGTACCCCGGAATACATCCGTAGAGTCAATACGGAGCACTTACATGCATCGACGGTCCTATGCTTCAACAGCGTACACGCGTATAGCAAGCCTGCTTCTCGTAGGTCTCGCCTTCATCTCTGGGTCTTGCACGAGGTCCTCCCCGGCCACGCCGGGGGGAGCGCCGAACCAACCCGGTGATACATCGGCAGGTTCCGGAGCCCCGATCCCCCTGGTTCGTCCCGTGGTCACGTTCATCGAACTCGGATCCGTGAACTGCGTTCCCTGCCGGGCTATGCAGCCGATCCTGGAGGATGTGCGGGACCGGTACGGAACCCAGGTCAACGTGGTGTTCTACGACGTCTGGACCAAGGAAGGTCAACCGTACGCTCAAAAATACGGGATACGGGTCATCCCCACCCAGGTGTTCCTCGACCGGGAAGGGAAGGAGTTTTTCCGGCACGAAGGGTTCTTCCCGGCGGAAGAACTGCTTAAGGTCTTGGAGAAAGGCGGGGTCCGGTTATGATCACCGCCATGGTCGCCGCGATCAGCGCCGCCATGAGCACCCCCTCGGCCTGGGCCTTCGGGGCCGCCTTGAGCTGGGGAATCCTGTCCGTGCTATTGAGCCCCTGCCACCTTGGAGCCGTACCCCTCATCGTCGGCTATATCAACGAAGGCCGGAGGCCGACCCGGCGAAAAGCGTTCGAGTACTCCCTGATCTTCGCCCTCGGACTTCTAGTGACCCTCGCTCTCGTAGGTGTCCTGACCAGCGCCGCGGGACGCCTCCTGGGGGATATCGGGACCGTTCCCAGGACGATCGCGGCGGCGTTCTTGGTACTCTGCGGCTTCTGGCTCATGGATCTTCCGCCCTTCAACCGGATTTCCGTTTCCGTGCGACCCGGTCGGATGAAACGCGGATACGCGGGCGCCCTCCTGCTCGGGTTGCTCTACGGAGTGCTGTTGGGCCCCTGTTCCTTCGCGTTCTTGGCGCCCATGCTGGGATTCGTCTTCGCCGCGGGTCGGGAGCAGGTCGCCTTCGGGGCATCCTTGATGCTTGTCTACGCCGTCGGACATACCGCAGCGGTCGCGGCGGCCGGAACCTTCGGCGATTATATCGGCAGCCTGCTTAGTCGCAAGGGATCCGGGTCTTTAACTCTCTGGTTCAAACGGTTCCTGGGCGCGATCGTAGTCGTCGCAGGGACTCTGCAATTCTTCGGATAATCCGCCCAAAGGACGAACAAATGACTTCAGACCACGACCACGACCACGACCACGACCACGGCAAGAATCATTTGCACAGCGCCCTGGATCCGGCGGAGTCGAAGGCCGGGGGCAAATTGCTCCTGGCCTTGATTATCACGGCCGGCACCCTGATCGCGGAGGTGATCGGAGGAATCCTCACGGGCAGTCTCGCCCTCCTGTCCGACGCCGCCCATGTCTTCCTGGATATCTTTGCCCTCGCCCTAAGCTACGGAGCCGTGCGCATGGCGGCGTTGCCCCCCAGCGGGCGTCACAGCTACGGCTTCGTTCGAATGAAAGTGCTGGCGGCCTTCGTCAACGGGGCCACGCTCCTGATCGTATCGATCGAGATTTTCCGGGAGGCGATCCTGCGATTGCTTCATCCCGAACCCGTCATCGCGGTGCCCATGCTGATCGTAGCGGGCGTAGGATTGGCCGCCAACTTGATCGTAGCCCTTGTCCTGGGCGGTCACGACCACGAGGATCTGAACGCCCGCTCCGCGTTCCTTCATGTCATCGGCGACGCGCTTTCTTCCATAGGGGTGATCGCCGCGGGCCTTGTGATCCTCGTTACCGGATGGACATGGGCGGATCCGGTCGCGTCCTTCCTGATCGGAGTCGTCATTCTTACCGGCTCGTTCCGGGTCCTGAAAGAGGCCGTCCACTTGCTGAACGAAGGATCCCCGGCGGACGCGGACAGTATGGACGTAGCCCGGGCGTTGGAACGCGTTCCGGGAGTGCTGGGGGTACACGACGCCCACGTCTGGGCCCTCGATCCGGCTTCTCGGATCCTGAGCGCCCACGTGGTTCTGGAAGACCAGACCCTCAGCCGATCCCTGACCGTGATGCGGGCCATCAAGGACGTGTTGCGTGAGGAGTTCAGGATCGATCACACGACCATTCAATTCGAATGCTCCCCGTGCGATCAGTGCTGTGTCTAGAGCGGGTGAGGATCCGTTAAAGGAGGCGTTCGGTTGAAACGTTCCGCCCGGAATCTTCCGGAGGACGCCCAGGACATCATCCTCAATACGATCAGCTGCGGCGTCTTTACCGTGGACACCGATTGGAAGATCAGTTCCTTTAACCGAGCGGTATCCGAGCTGACCGGCATTCCGGAAGCGGAAGCCTTGGGCAGGCCCTGTCGCGAAGTCCTGAGGGGGGATATATGCGCGGGGAACTGCGCCCTGCGGGAAACCTTGGCAACCGGGAATCCCATCGTTAACAGGCCCTTCGAGCTGATCGACGTCAAGGGCAGACGGAGGCCGGTCAGCATCTCCACGGCCGTCTTCCGTGACCGGAACGGTACAATCCTGGGAGGCTTGGAATCGATCCGGGATCTGACCACGATCGAGCAACTCAAGAAGGAAATTTCCCGATCCTATCGTTTGAACGATATTATCAGCCGCAATCACCGGATGGGGCGGATATTCGAGATACTTCCAAAAATCGCCCGTACCACAAGCACAATCCTGATCGAGGGAGAAAGCGGGACGGGCAAGGAGCTGACCGCACGAGCTATCCATTCATTGAGCTCGAGAAAGTCCGGACCCTTCATCGCGCTCAACTGCGCGGCCCTCCCGGACACCCTGCTCGAATCCGAGCTCTTCGGATACAAAAAGGGCGCGTTTACGGACGCTCGGACGGATAAAAAAGGCCGCGTAGCCCTGGCGGAGGGCGGAACCCTTTTCCTGGACGAGATTGGCGACGTATCCCCGGCTTTCCAGACCAAACTTCTCAGGTTTCTCCAAGACCGTACGTATCAACCCCTGGGGGGACAACGGCTTCTCGTGGCGGATGTCCGGATCCTGGCGGCGTCGAACCGGGATCTGGCCGATCTAGTCCGATCCGGCGCGTTCCGGGAGGACTTGTATTATCGGATAAACGTCATCCGCATCGAATTGCCGCCCCTCCGTTCCCGACTCGAGGACGTCCCCCTGCTGGCGGACCACTTCATCCGGCGCCTCAACGCCCTGATGGGAAAGGACATTAAGGAGATCTCCCACGACGCTTTGAGCATTCTCATGGAGCACTCGTATCCCGGAAATGTACGAGAACTGGAGAACATCCTTGAACACGCCGCCGTCCTCTGTGAAGGTCCGGTGATTCTTCCCATGCATCTTCCGGAGACGTTGAAGATCCCCGGCGCGGGCTCCGGGGGATCGAACGGAGGCGGAGACGCCCGCGCCGCCTTCCGGCGTCTGGAGGCATCTTTCCTGTCCAGTCTATTGGCGGCTCATGGGAACGACTGCGCGGAGACCGCCGAAGCCCTGGGAATCCACAAAGCCACGCTCTACAGACGACTGAGAAAGCTGGGGATCCGAACGCCTCTACGCAGGTCTCAGAAATCGCGAAATTGCGACGGATATCACGGCTAGTAGCATTTTTGCGTTTAATCGTCCGATACACGGTTTTATTATATTTAACTCTATAATATAAAACAAGTTACATACCACAAAGAATGGATCTTGGCATGATCTATGCTGCTTATACCATGGAGGCATTATCATGTCAAAGTCAACGGATGCTAAAATTGCCGATCAAATCAAGCCCATCCTGTCCTGGATCCTATTCGCCCTGGGGCTGGCCACGATCATCTACCCCCGGTTCTCCGGGCATCCCTTGTTCCCCGCCTATCAATACGGCAACCTGACCCGGTTCCCCTGGTGGCAGATACCTTTCGTGTATCTCTTCAGCTACGCAACCCGGGCCTGGGGAGCCCTCCTGTTCGCCTTCACTCTGGGCGGTTTGCTGGTCGCCTTCCTCCCCAGGGAACGGATGAAAAAGGCCATGTCCAGCGGGAAGGTTTCCGCGTATTTCCTGGCCGCGGCCTTGGCACCCGTTCTAACCGTATGCTCCTGCGCCATGATCCCCATCTTCGGAGGCTTGTTGATCTCCGGAGTGGGGCTCGGGCCCGCCATCACGTTCTTGCTGATGGCACCGGCGTCCAACATATTGGCCTTGATTTTCACTTTCGACCTCATCTCCTGGAAGATCATGGTATTCAGAGTCGTGTTCTCCTTCTTCGGAGCCATGGCGATCGGTTGGATCGTATCCCGGACCCGGGCGGGGAAGAAGGTGGAGGAGGAGTACGCGGGCATCGAACCGCTTCATGCGGAAGACGGCAGGGTCTTCACGTTCCAGGAGAAATCAGCCCGGTCCGCATCCGAGGCCTGGGATCTGGCCCAAAAGGTCCTGGGATTCCTCACCATCGGCGTTCTGGTCATCAGCTATGTGGAAGCGTACATTCCGCCCACGATCGTCGCCAAGTACCTGACCGGCGTTCGAGGGGTCATTCTCGGGGCCGTGATCGGGGTGCCGACCTATACGCCGACCTTGGTCGAAATCTTCCTGATCAAGGCCATGTTGAACATCGGGATGGAACCTTCCGCGGCCTTGGCGTTCCTCATCGGAGCTCCCATGGCTTCCCTCCCCTCCATGCTGGCGGTCTCCCGAGTGGTCGGTTGGAAGGTGGTCCTTCAATATGCGGTCCTGGCGGTGTTCGTGGCCGCCGCCGCCGGTTTCGCGTACCTTGCGTTCGTCGTGACGCTGTGACAATTCTTTAAGGAGGCGTAGCATGAAGATCGAGATCTATGGAGGAGGCTGCGAGAAATGCAAGGCTACCGAGGCCAACGCCCGGAAAGCCGTCCAGGATCTAGGCCTCAAAGCGGAAGTCATTCCGGTATTCGACAAGGCCGCCGCGATTAAGCGGGGCCTGACGGATACTCCCGCCTTACTGATCGACGGAAAGCTCAAGATCGCGGGCCGAATCGCGGAGACGGAGGAGATCAAAAAGCTATTGAAAGTCGAGCCACATTAAAAAGTCGGCAACCTTCAACCATGGCTTCGCGACTGCTTGGGGTTGCGTTGCAACCGCAAACAGTCGCGGATCCCAATATGGTTTTTCATAAATCCGTGAGTTTTCAAAGAACCTCGGTTCTTAGTGCGAAACGCACTGGATGTTCTGCACGAACTTCACTCGATCTGCCTGCTCGATGTCACTCACCTGCAAAGACGGAGTAAGACCATACAGATTCGGCCACGAACGGGTAGGCGGGGAGAGACGTCGAAAATAGAGGCGGAATCCGTACTCAGTCGGACTGTTCCCTCAGCTTGAGGATATAGGTCAGGAAGGTTCCGATCGCCGCCAGCAAAAGGCCCGCCAGGATCATCGGGAACGCGGGATCCCGCCGAACCCGAATGACCGAGCTGAACAAAGTGTCCCTGGAGGACACGACAAAGGGGCCCACCTCGCCGCCGAGCCCGGCTTTGACGACCTTCCGCCCTCCGCTCCCTTCGACCAGGAATACGAAGGTCGATCGGTCCTGGGAAGCGGGATCGACGGCCATGAACAGGACGAACCCGTCCGGGGTCGCCGCCTTTCGGCCTTGCTCGATCGGCTCGGGTAGCCCGAGAGGTCCTCGGCGAAGAACCAGAATGGGGTATTCCCCGTATCCGCTTTGATACAACGTGTATCCGGCGTAGCGCAGGGGCCGGTTCACCCGGAGATCGAACCCGGATACCCGCGTCTCTCCGGCCTCATCGATGTCGATCTTCGAACTCCAGAGCATGGGCCGCCCGTCGGGGTACCTCTCGAACCGAAAATCCGCCAACCGGATCAGCTCTCCCCCCGGAAGCGAGGTTTCCTCTCCCGGGGACAAGGTTACCAGAGTCTCCGTCGCCGTCCGGGCGCTCCAGGTCCCTCCGACCAACAAGAGGATCAACCCGATATGCAGGATGTCCGGCCCGTGTCGGCGCGCCCGCCAAGGCAGGGCGATTTGCTTCAGGACCCGGTGAAAGGTGCAGAGCGTGAGGTTTACGGCGAACACCGCGGCGCAGAGAATGAAGAGCGGACTGGTGAAGACCTCATCCAGGGAAAGCGCCAAGATGATCCGGGTCGGCAATCCCGGAAACTTCGCGGCGTACACATCCGGATCGTCTCCCTGAGGCAGGATTCCGCCCAGAGCCGCCAGAATAGAAAGCAAAACCAATAGGACAACGGCCAGCTTGACGGACCTCAGGGCGTCGTACAACCGATCCAGCAAGGAGTTCATGAAACCTCGGGGAACCTTGGATTATGGAGCTTTAAAAGGGCCTGGCGGCGCATTGGGCGGAGACCATCGGCTCGACGAACCTGTCCGTCCGCCGCCAAGGAAGCATACAACCTTGCCGGGAGTTCCGCACGCGGCAGGCGTACGGAACTCCCGAACTTTCCGGGATGAAGAATCAGTACTCGTGGGGATCGTGGCACTCCGTACAGGACATTTTCCCTTCCTGGTGCTGTTCATGGCAACCCAGGCACGTTTCGGTCTCTTCGCTCATCTTGAACACAGGCACGAACTTACCGGCCTTGTAGTCGTTCAACATGGAAATCGTCTTGGCCACCACGTCCGCCGTAAGCCGGGCGCAGCGCTCCTTGCGGCGGTCGTCGCCCAAGGGAATCCCCGAGGCCGCGATCCAGGTGGCGTTGGAGACGTGACAGAGCGGGGAATTCGATATGGTCTGGATCAATTCGATCTTGGGATAGGCCTTCGCGGTCTGGGTGAACGCGCCGGCGACGCCCATCTTGGTCGCGTCCGTCGAGGGGAAGGAGAAGGTGGAGTACCACCCCATAAGCTCGCTGACCAGCTTGTTCACGTCCGCGTCCGCCGCGGCCAGGTTGATCGCGGCGCAGGCCCCGGTAAGGGCACCGCACAGGGTTCCCCAGTTGGCTCCGCCGCCCCTCCCCCAGGCCATCATCCGGTACGGCACCTGGGTATACGGGCCGCCGACCTTCTCCCGAAGCATGGACGTGATCGCGTAGAAGGCTCCGTACGCGCAGCCGGACTTCCAATAGCCGGCGTGGCCACGGAGCATGCCCTCCCGCGGATCCAGGTTGACATAGGGGAAGGCGCCCTCCGCGACCGGGGCCGCCGACCCCTCCGCGGCCGACGCGATTCCGGGGCCGAAGACAAGAGTTCCGACCGCCACGCCTAATCCGAGTCCCGTAGTCTTAAGGAAACCCCTCCGATCCACGCCTTCCAGGTCAAGCTTCGACATATCTGATCCTCCAGATTCGAGAGAATTATATCAGTATATAAATCTCTTTTGTGATATTGTAAAGCATCCATGTATGAGTATTAAAATATTTTATCCTCTATATTTAACCGACCTGGGATCGGACCGAACAGTCCGGCGCTCCGGCCCTCAATGCCTCGGAATCGGCATCCCGAGGACCGTTCATCCCTTCCTCGATGCAGTCGACCATGTGGCTCACGCAGTCGCAGACGATGGAGTACCGGCTGAACTGCCCCTCCCGCACGTCCCGCACGAGGCCCACCCGTTTCAGGAGGGCTAGATGCTTGGACACGGTGGTGATGTCGGAGCCGACGGCGTCCGTTAGCTCCCCGACGCAGCGGGGAGCCTTTTCCAGCATCTCGATAATCAGGAGACGGGAAGGATGGGCCAAAGACTTGAGGATGGACGCCCTGCGCAGGAGCCGTTCCCGGTCCGTACTCTCCATTAATGTATACCATCCCGATTGGCAATTCGGCCAAACGCTTCTTGACATATTTGGCCTTTTGGCCAATAATAAGGCGAGTTCCGTAGTCTGTCAATACTTCAAGCCAAAGGAGCATCTATGAGCGATACACCGAAAGCCGGGCTGGGATTTTTCGCTAAGTACCTCTCGCTGTGGGTCGCGCTCTGCATAGCCCTGGGGGTGGCGATCGGATACTTCCTTCCCGGGGTTCCCGCCTTCCTGGGGAGGTTCGAGTACGCCAAGGTGTCCATACCCGTGGCGATCCTGATCTGGCTCATGATCTACCCCATGATGCTGAAGGTGGACTTCACCAGCATCAAGAACGCGGGCCGGAAGCCCAAGGGACTCGTGGTCACCCTGGTCGTCAACTGGCTCATCAAGCCCTTCACCATGTACCTGATAGCCTGGTTCTTCCTGAAGGTCGTGTTCAAGGCCTTCATTCCCTCCGGCCTCTCGACGGAGTACCTGGCCGGCGCCGTGCTCCTGGGGGCCGCGCCCTGCACCGCCATGGTCTTCGTGTGGTCCTACCTTTCCGACGGGGATCCCGGCTACACGGTGGTTCAGGTGGCGGTGAACGACCTGGTCATCCTCTTCGCCTTCACCCCCATCGTGGCCTTCCTGCTGGGCGTGAGCGACGTCCGGGTCCCCCTGGACACCCTGATCCTCTCGGTCGTGCTCTTCGTGGTGATTCCCCTGGGATTCGGGGCCCTGACCCGCTCCCGGCTCATCCGGAAGCGCGGCAAGGAGTGGTTCGACGGGGTGTTCGTGAAGAAGTTCGACGGCATCACCGAGGGCGGCCTGTTGCTCACCCTGGTCATCCTGTTCGCCTTCCAGGGCGAGGTCATCCTCAAGAATCCCCTCGCCATCCTACTGATCGCCGTGCCCCTGGTTCTCCAGACCTACTTCATCTTCTTCATCGGGTACGGCTGGGCCAAGGCCTGGAAGGTCCCCTACGAGGTGGCCGCTCCCGCGGGGATGATCGGGGCGTCCAACTTCTTCGAGCTGGCCGTGGCCGTGGCCGTGAGCCTCTTCGGCCTCTCCTCGGGCGCGGCCCTGGCCACGGTGGTGGGGGTGCTGGTGGAGGTGCCCGTGATGCTGTCCCTGGTCCGGATCGCCCGGGCGACCCGTTCCCGGTTCCCGGCCGCCGCGGCGGCGGAAGCCGAGCTCGCGCCCTCCCGCGCGAAGTAGCCGGCGGTCCCGCGAAGGAGGCGCTCGATGTCCAGCCGGGCCCGCGTCGCGACGGATTTTTCAAGCGTCACGGGCGCCCTTCCCCGGACGGAAGGGATTCCCAACCTCACCCCCGCGGAGGCCGCCCGGATGCTCCGGAACGCCGGGTTCACCAACATCGCGAAGATGGCGGGCGGCATGATCGACTGGGACCGGGAGGGCCTCCCGGTGAGGAGGGATCCCCTGTACGAGCTATCCGGCCAATGCGCGTGCAAGCTGAAGACCCGTACGGGCAAGAACCCCCTCCTGGACAACCATGCGGTCGTGATAGACTCGTCAAAAGAGGAGGCCCAATGAAGCGTGTCCTCTTCCTGTGCGTCCACAACTCCGCCCGCAGCCAGATGGGGGAGGCCTTCCTCAAGCGCCTCGCGCCGGATCGCTTCGAGGCGGAGAGCGCGGGGCTGGAGCCCGGGGCGCTCAATCCCTACGTGGTCCGGGCTATGGCGGAGGCCGGAATCGACATCTCCCGCAATCCCACCAAGAGCGTCTTCGACCTGCACGCCCGGGGCGCGGCGTTCGACTACGTGATCACCGTCTGTTCCAAGGAGGCGGCCGAACGCTGCCCGATCTTTCCGGGCAAGGCCGAGCGGATACACTGGCCCTTCGAGGACCCTTCATCCTTCCGGGGAAGCGACGAGGAGATCCTGGTCCGGGTCCGGTCGGTGCGGGACGAGATCGAAAAGGCTGTGCGGGAGTTCATCGCCGAGCGGGGGTGACGATCCGAAGGGTAGCCGGCACGGCCGGGTAGACCGTCCGATGCGCAGAAGGCAACGAACTGTAAACGGAATACTGTGAGGATTGTGTCCATGGTGCTTCCGGTTTTCACCTGTCCGATCTGCTCCCAGCCCCTGGAGCGCCGTACCGTAGCGGCGGTCTGTCTATACTGCGGCGTCGAGGACGGCCCCGGAGAGCCCGGGGCTCCTCCGCCCTGGCGCTGTCCTTCCGGGCACTACATCTGCCCCGAGTGCCGTTCCGCCCAGGCTTCCGATGTGATAACCCGGTCCGTAGGGCACCTGGACGCAGGGAGTCCGATCCGGATCGCGAATCTCCTGATGTCCCACCCCGCCTTCCGCCAGGAAGCCTATGGACCGGACCACCACGGAATACCCGCCTTCGCGGTGCTCTCGGCCCTCCGCGGAGCGAACCTCTGGGATGGGTCGAACGCCCGCATACTGGCCGCGGTCCGCAGGGCTCGGTCCGTTCCCTCCGGATCCTGCTACCTGTCCGGTTCCTGCGGCGCCTGCGCCGCGGCGGGGGCGGCGGTATCCGCGGTCCTGGGCCTCGACATTCGGGACCGACGGAGGGGGGAAGCCCTTCGGGCGGTAGCTCTGTGTACCGGGAGCTTGGCGGACACGGGCGGACTTCGATGCTGCAAGGAAGCGGTCTACGCCTCCATCCAGGCTGTCTTGAAGGTATTGGCTTCATCGCTTGCCATCCCGGCGGAGCTCAGGGAATCCGCGGTCCGCTGCTCCTTTCACTCCGACCTCAAGGACTGCAAGGGCCCGAAATGCCCCTATCACCCGGACCATAAGCCCCTCCACGGCGCCGGATCCTCCTTCCCGGAGGGTGCCCGGCCATGAGCCGGGCCCGCCTTTTGGAGGACGGGGAACTGGATCCCCCCCGCCATTTTTCCGTGGAGGAGGCGGTCCTCCGGTGCGTGGACGAGGGTGTTTCCCCCACCACCCTCCGGATACGCCGTTCCCGGCCCGCCCTCTGGATCGGTCTCTACCAGACCCCCGAGGAGGACGTGAACCTTACCCGCGCTCGGGATCTCGGGATCCCGGTGATCCGGAGGCACAACCCGGGGGGCGCGGTTTATCAGGATTCAGGAACCCTCTGCTACTCTTTCTTCTTTCCCAAGTCCTTCATTTCGGACCGTTGGAAGCTCCGGGACGCCGAAGAACTCTATTCCCTGTTCGGAGCGGCGGCTGTCCGGGCCTTGGAGAAGTTCGGCGTTCGAGCCGCCGTTTCCCCGGTCAACGATGTCGTCGTCGCAGGTCGTAAGGTCTACGGATCCGCCCAGGTGGAGCTGTATTCCGCCTTCGTACATTCGGGCACTTTTCTGCTGTCCTGCGACCTGGACCGAATGGCGGAGCTTCTGGCTCCGTCCGCCCTGAAGTATGCGGACCGGGGATTCACCAACGTCCGAGACCGGGTCATCAACCTCTCCGAAGCGGTCGGCCGCCGGGTTTCAACGGAGGAGTTCGCCTCGGTCTTGGTGCCCGAGATCTCCGCCGCGGCGGGGTTCGAATTCGAACCCGGAACCTTGACCGAGCGCGAACGTGAGACGGCCGAGTACCTGTTCCAGAAGAAATACTCCACCCGGGAATGGACCTATCGAGAGGTATCGAAGACTGCCCGCATCCTCTCGGGTCGAGCCCGGAAAGGGACCGTGACCCTGGCCCTCTCCATGGAAGGGGATAGGATTTCGGGGGTGGACCTGCGCGGAGACTTTCTGGTCCCGGAATCCGGGGCGATCGAAGCCCTGGGGCGGCAGGTCCGGGGAAGTACGATCCCGGAGGCCGTCAGGATCGTGCGTTCCCTCCCCCTGCCGGGGGATCTCGCCGATACCATATCGAGGCTCCTGGAGGAACAATCTTGAGCACGAACAGAATGAGGGTCGAAGCCCTGATCGCCAGCCCCCCGACGCCCAAGTGCGAGCTTATACTAGGTATGTTGGACGAAGCCTCCGCGGCCTATCCCGAGACACTCCGCGTGGACATCTACCTGGCGGGCGAACAGCCCGGGATGACCCCGACCCGGGGCTATCAATCCTCGGAAAAACTCAAACGGGTGCCCTGCGTGTTCGTGAACGGGACCGCCCTGGCGCAGGGCGAGGTCCCGGACCGGGACCGCCTCATGGCACGCATCCGGGAAGAACTCGACCGGGGACCCGGGAATTGGGAACCCTGAGTCCCGTTTGATATTCTGTTCCTATTCCTTCATACTCTCCCCGGAGGGCAACGGATGCTCGACACGGGGCGCCTGGCCGAGGACGAACGACGAGCGTACAGGATTTTCTTGATTTCCCTGCTGGGCTCCCTGATGGTCCTGTTCACGGGGGTCTTCCTTGGATTCAACGCCCGCAACGCCGACTTCCTCCGGGAGGTGGTGTTGGAGCGGGCCCGGTCCCTCTTCCGGCAGATCGTGATTACCCGTCAGTGGGCGTCCGAGTACGGCGGCGTCTACGTCCGGAAGGCCCCGGGGGTGGAATCCAACCCGTGGCTGGAGCACCCCGACCTGGCGGCCGCGGACGGATCCCTCCTGACCCTGCGCAACCCCGCCCTGATCACCCGGGAGATTTCGGAGATCGCCTCCGGCCGGGACGACTATCGGTTCAAGATCACCAGCCTCAAGCCCCTGAATCCCGGGAACGCGCCGGACGACTTCGAACAGAGTGCTCTTCGAGCCTTCGAGGCCGGCGCCCTGGAGTACTGGGAAACCGCGGACGGCCGAGCGGGCCGGGAGTTCCGCTACATGGGGGCGCTGAAAACCGAGCGCTCCTGCCTTGCCTGCCACGCCAAACAAGGGTACAGGGAGGGGGACATACGGGGAGGAGTCTCCGTCACCTTCCCGGTGGACCGGCTCGAGAGGGAACTCCGGAAGAACATAGTCCTGGTCTTCGGCCTGGAGATCCTGATCGCGGCGGGAACCCTGGCCGCCGTCCTCTTTTTCGTGATCCGCCTACGGCGCCAATTGGACCGGGTGCGCTCGGAGCTGGAGCTGGCCGCCACCCGGGACGCCCTGACGGGGCTGTACAACCGACGGTACATCCTGGAGCGCTTCGTCCAGGAGGAATCCAAGTGCCGGAGGTCCGGCCAGCCCCTGGCCTGCGCCTTGGTCGACGCGGACGACTTCAAGGCCGTCAACGACCGCTTCGGCCACTCCGCGGGGGACGCGGCCCTGCGGATCATCGCGGAAAATCTCAAGAAAGGGGTCCGGGAATACGACATCCCCGGTCGCTTCGGGGGCGAGGAATTCATCATCCTATTCCCGGGCCTTCGCGCCGCGGAAGCCCGGATCGCCTGCGACCGGATCCGGTCCGCCATAGAAGGAGCGCCGCGGCCCCCCGGGCTGGAAAGCGCCCGGCTCACGGTCAGCGTCGGGATCTCGGATACCGTCTGCTCCCGGAGCACCGGAACGGAACGGGACAGCCTGGATTCCCTGCTGTCCCGGGCGGACGAGGCTCTGTACCGGGCCAAGTCGGGCGGCAAGAACCGCTGCGAGACCTGCCCGGACAAATCCGGGGGTCCGGACCGGGAATCCGGGACGTGACCCGGGTTCCCCGGCAGCCTCGCCGAAGCCCGCAAGGCTTCGGCGCCGGCAAGGGGCGCGAAAGCGATTCTCCGGCAGCCTCGCCGAAGCCGGGCTTCGGCGCCGTTAAGGGGCGCGTTAGCGATTCCCCGGCAAGCTCGCCGAAGCCCCCAAGGCTTCGGCGCCGTCACGGGGCGCG